>OKVG01000648.1_pt1 | contig 22034 bp, 15 predicted proteins | sample 1606981 | NCBI WGS metagenome assembly OKVG01 (sample SAMN03281018, study PRJEB24777) | human gut metagenome | isolation source: fecal sample PR128 from 1 month old male Malay infant, vaginal delivered... | reverse complement strand
CATTTACTATGTGATAAGCTTTTTACGTCATTCATTGACATTGAACCTCCTATGTTGAAATGTTGTGGTTGCCAGACCAACTTCATTCTATCACTAGGAGGTTCTTTCCTTTTCTCTAAGAATTTTTACCGACCCCCAGTTTAACTGGGGGTTTAGTCATGCCTATTCGGCGTACAAAAATAAAAAAGGCAGCGAATGCTATCGCTGCCTTTTTAGTACCCATGTTCATTACATAAACTACAGTACTTACTGTTTAAATATTTAATTAGAATTTGTGTGTGAAACCTGCATTTACGCCCCAGTCTGCTTGGAGATCACCAGACAAACCTGTAGCAACGTCAGCAAATACGCTATTGTTACTATTGAAGCCATAACGGCCACCGAATGCTAATTCAGTCCAAGTACCTTTGAGGTCTTGTTCTGTTAATTTCACTGTGCTACCGCTAGCAAATGCAGTTTTTACATTGCCTGTGAAAGCATGACCTGCTGCAAAGCGTGTGTAAAGGTTGCCATTGCCGAACTGTTTACCCAATTCAAGACCAAGCTTACCAGTCGTACTGTTTACGCCAGATTGGTTAACAGATACATTATCTACAGTAAAGTTACGGCCACCAAGGTGCGTAAAGTTCAATTGTGCTTGCGGTTCTACATAGAAGCTATTAGCGTATTTCAATGTTTTGCCGTAGCGAACGCCGATGCTGTACGCATTAGATTTTGCATCGCCAGACATGGCTTCACCAATTTCATTACGAGCAGTAAAGTCATTAGATACACGACCAACTTGAGTTTCTACATGTACATATTGATCTTTGCCAAGGTCTTTCAAACCATAAGCACCAACGGAGAAGGATTTCACCTTACCGGAACCATCGAATACATAGTCTTCAGAACCACGAAGGTAGGATACTTGACCACCTACAGTCCAGCCACGGCTGATTTTAGCATCATAACCGCCTTGGATGCGTGTATAATCTGTAGCTGTATCAATACCACTGCCAGAGTAGCTGTACTTACCACCACCGATGCGAGCCCAAATACCAGTTGGTTCGCCTTGTTGCAATACGCGAGGGCGATACATATCATCAGCTACTGTACGCCAAGCATTGATATTACCTACTACAGCAGAGCGAATACCACGCATATGAGGTGTATCATAAGCACCATGAATAACAGGGTTAGGATTTACTGGTGTTGGAGCCGGTGTTACAGGTGTAACTGGTGTAACTGGCTTAGGAGCTGGAGTCACAGGTGTAACCGGTTTTGGATCCGGAGTTACAGGTATAACTGGTTTTGGATCTGGAGTTACAGGAGTAACTGGTTTTGGATCTGGAGTTACAGGTGTAACTGGTTTAGGATCTGGAGTTACTGGTGTAACTGGCTTAGGATCTGGAGTTACTGGTGTAACTGGTTTTGGATCTGGTGTTACTGGTGTAACTGGCTTAGGATCCGGAGTTGGTGTAGGTTTTGGTTCCGGCGCCACATAGGACCCTTGACCACTGCCGTCTTTCCAAGTAATATCCCCTTCTTTTTGGTCTGTGGTCAATGCTTTTTGGAAGCTAGACACAATGCCTTTAGAAGCGATGGATACTGTACCAGAAAGATTTCTTTCACCTTTTACATAGTTTTCATAATAGAATTTATGTGCCAAGTTATCTAAAATCTTGTTTACATTACTTTCAGAGGAAGTATCAAGATGATCACCTGTCACATAGCCATGCACACCTGAACCAGCCGCAGCAGATTTTACAATAAAGTTACCACCCTCGATATCAGCTGCATCAAGACCAGTTTTTTGGGAGCCTGGTTTAGCGAAATTCAAACCAGTGCCGCTAGTCATGTCATAAATAACGTTGATATGACCATCCAATTTATTCACATGAATATCGCTACGAGAATCTTGGGAAATACGGCTGAATCCTTCACGCGTACGAGTACCTGTGAGAGTATTGATGCTGCTACGTGCTTCTTTACCATCGATCATGAAAGCCTCTAAACCACCCATATTATCGTGGCTCCACATGCCACCATCAAAGGTCATGTTGATTTCGCCACCCTTGTCCTCTAAGGTATTCACAGCCTTACCGGAAAATTGATTAGGACTGTTATGAGCGCGGCCTAGGCCGATATTAATCACAGATGGTTGCTGTTCTTGATGAGGAGGCATCATTTTATCAGATACCAGCACATCACCTTGCATATTAAACACTTTGTGTTTTACAGTACCCGCATCATCAATGCCGAGATTAATTTTACTATTATATGCAAACGCTACTGGATATGGGGACTGCCATGGCGCAGTAGTCACGTCCATAACCCCGCCATCCACTTGAATGGAACTGTTATTTAGCATGCCTGTAATGAAAGCTGGTTGACGATAGCGTTTAGGCAATTGAGATGCATCAGGAGTATCCAAAGAGCCAATTGTAACTTGACCACCATCAGATGCGACTACACCATTCGCAGTCGTATTACCAGTACTTTCAAATTTACTTTCAGAACCTACGGCAAATACGCGGCCATCAGAATTAAGACCCGCTGCAGCCCATGTACTAGGCATAGCCATCGTAGATGACAATAAAGTCATCATAACAGCAGATAATAAAACTTTATTTCTACCTCTCATCCTTTTACACCTCAACTATTAATACAATTACACTCACATTTGTGAAAGCTCCTTCATAAACGAATATATCTATAAGTTGATTTATCAGTCGTTATTTATAGGAAAAGATAGATATATACTCACTTTATTAAGAACTCACATCTAACACTTTTAAAATATATTTAAAATATTACACCATTTTTTGTGAATTGTAAATGAATTTCTCTATCTTTATTTAAAACTATTTAAGATATTAATATTTGAGTTATAAAACTAGAACATAAAAAGGCAGTAACTAGATCACTACCTATACTAATTCAAATTTATTGAAATCTATAGTATTGTTCATCGTAATTTGACGATATATATGATTATATCTATAATATAAACAGATAGCCAAACGAGTAGAACCGTCGGGCTCATCTCAAAAGGATTAAAAACATGATGAAATGGCCTTTCAGTTATCGAGTTATTGGTAACGAAGGGCTATTTGTCTTTTCCAAGACAAATAGCCCTTCATTATCCTAGGATCGCTATTAAATTCAAGTCACATCTTAGGCTTTAAATATAACACCATTATGCTCTAGTTGTTCCACTGTTTTTTTACCAATGCCCGGTAGCATCAATACTTCTTGTTTAGTAATTGTTTTAAAATCATCTACTGTGTATAGGCCGGCTTGTGAAAGTGTAATTTGTGCACCGAACCGTATATTGTCATATACCGGATTTCCACGCAAAGCCCCACCTTTAGCAACCTCTACGGGGCTCATATGAGCGGACTCGCGTTTTCCCATATAACTATCATTAGAGTACCGATTTATAACAGTTCGACCAGTAACACGTTCATACGCATCATATAGAGTCTGCCATAGTGGACTTTCAAAATCCACTAATTGAGTTGGTAAAAATGAGATAGCAGTATATAAGCTTATTAATTCTCGTGGGTCAGAATCTATGTTGCTCACTTGGTCTACCATATACATAATAGCCTCTAAATGATCTTCTACAAAATCGTTCCAGCGCGTTGCATCTTGTAATAACCAATCAATATCTTCATATTCATCAACAAGATCTGCTAATACATCATGGGCTATCTTGCTTTCACCACACTGCAAAGCCAATAGAATATACAGCATATGCATAGGCAACATGATATCCGGAGCCTGATTAAATGCATTTTGTATATCATCGCAACATGCAAGATATCGCTGATATACCTTGCGGCCGCGATCCCAGTTGGCAGCGCCACAACAAGCAACCATCATATACACAAGAAATCCCGAATGATCTTGCTTGTCTCCGTGAAAAACTGGCGTAAAGCAGGCAATCGCATCATTATACATATTATATTCTAAATATATCATCCCCATGTCGATGAGGCAACGCATATAAGGACGCGCCTCTAATATATTCCAATCTATTTTCTTTGGTTTTTTCAACGATTCTACTAGCTGTTTCAACTGATAAATTTGAAAGCTTGGATGTAACTCAAGGGCTATGAGTTCTCGTTTAGCATCTACTTCATCAGGACATAATGCAAGGATTTCATGGTACAATTTCTTAGATTTCTTAGTCGTATCAGCCTCTTCTGCAGCCTCGTATAAATCACGTAATTTCATTTCTATCGTATTATTAAAATCACCACGATTATATTGAGTCATAAATGCTTCTAACAAATCCTCAATAGATTTGAAATCAGATTCATGTTCGGATACAAATTGTTTCTGTAAACGTAATAATAACTCACTATAAAAGTTAAACATAGAGTATCTCCTTATACATATGGACGTAAAAATACTACTCATATGTAATATAGCACGAGGGAATATATTAATTCTAGAGGTAATACCTCGATCTATTAATAACTCATCTGAAAATGGGTTGGCAACTAGACGATAAAAATAAGACACCGATTATAGTCGATGCCTCATTCTTTTGGGGGTCTATCAATATTAGGGTTATAGAAATATACGAAATATATTATAAAAGCCCCATGTATTAGATTGTTACATCCAATACATGAGGCTCTTTTTTTATGAGTGCTATATATTTATATAGTAACTATTATATTAGAATTTATGTGTAAATCCTGCATTTACAGACCAACCAGCTTTATAGTCGCCAGATAGACCTGTGCTAATATCAGCGAAGATGCTGTTATTTGCATTGAAGCCATAGCGGCCACCGAATGCGAAATCTGTCCAAGTACCTTTAATATCTTCGGATGTGTATTTAGTCGTAGCACCACTTGTGTAAGTAGTTTTTACTGTACCAGAGAAGGCATGGTTCACACCAACGCGAGTATAGATATTACCTGCACCGAAGTTTTTACCGATTTCAAGGCCAAGACCACCTGCGGTGCTGCTCACACCAGATTGCTCTACATGCATGCTGCCTGCATTGAAGCTGTCACCACCGAAGTGAGTGTAGCTCAATTGTGCTTGTGGTTCAATGTATGTACCATTTGAAAGCTTCACAGTTTTACCATAGCGTGCACCGATAGAGTATGCATTAGCTTTAGTCTCGCCAGACAGTCTTTCACCAATTTCATTACGAACAGTGAAGTCGTTAGATGCACGACCTACTTGAGACTCGATGTGGATGTATTGGTTATTACCAAGATCTTTCAAGCCGTACGCACCAACAGCAAAGGCTTTTTCTTTGCCAGTACCGTTAAATACGTAGTCATCGTTGCCACGAAGGTAAGACACTTGACCACCTACTGTCCAACCGCTGCTAGTTTTAGCATCGTAACCACCTTGAATGCGTGTATATGTAGTATCTGTGTCGATACCTTTTGCATTGAAGCTGTATTTACCGCCCCCAACGCGAGCCCAAATACCTATTGGTTCGCCTTGTTGCAATACACGTGGACGATACATATTATCTGTCAATGTTCTCCAACCATTGATATTACTCATGATAGAAGAACGAGCGCCGCGCATATGAGGTGTATCAAAATCACCCATGATAACGTGAATATGACCGTTGTTCTCAGGTTTAGGCGTTGGAGCTGGAACCGGTTTCACCTCTGGTTTTGGAGTTGGTTGAGGTGTAGGTTTTACCTCAGGTTTTGGAGCCGGAGCTGGTGTAGGTTTTACCTCTGGTTTTGGTGCTGGAGCTGGCTCTGGTTTTACTTCTGGTTTTGGAGTTGGCTTAGGTTGAGGCTTAGGCTCAAGTTTTGGAGTCGGTTTTACCTCTGGCTCAGGTTGAGGTTTCGGAGCTGGTTTATTTTCACCATATACGTATTTACCTTGACCATCTTTATCTGCTTGCCAAGTAATGTCCCCTTCTTTAGCATGACCTGAAGTAATAACTGTAAAACGACCAGATTCAGAACCATCAGATGCAATAGCTACTGTGCCTTGAAGGTTTCTTTCACCATTTACATAGTTATGATAATACATCTTATGTGCCAAGTTATCTAAGATCTTATTCACATTTTCTTCGGAAGACATGTCTAGACCTTTTTGAGTCGTGTACACATGAGCAGCCGCACCAGGAGCTGCACTTGTAATGTGGATATCACCACCCCAGAAAGAATCTGGTGTCACACCATTATAGGTTTTAGTTGGTGGTTGATAGCTTGGATCCTCAGTATCCCCACCTTCATCATTAGGATCATAAATAAAGTTTACATGACCTTCCAGCTTATCTACATAAAGTTTATTATGCTCACTTTGGGTTACCATATTAGCATAATTACGATTCTTGGAACCTACAAGTCGATGGACGTGGCTAGGTTGCGTACCACCATCTAGTGTTCCTTCATGCAAGCCGCCTTGATAGAAAAGTTCCCAAGCACCATAATCGCCAAGGAATACATTAATATGACTTTGTTGTTTTGCGTCTTTGTCAGCTAGATTAAATGCTAAACCATCCCAAAGAGATTCCTTCCCATCAATGCCAATATTAATCTCAGACGCATGATTTGGGTAACTTTTAACAATAACATCACCTACTAAAGATAAATCCTTGCCGATAAAATTGCCCATATTACCATCTACGCCAATATTAACAGTACCACCTTGAGCTACTGCAACAGGAGTGCTCACAGTATGAACATCATAAACGCCTTCCTTAAGAGTAACAGTACTGCCACCTTTACTGCTAATAAAAGGCTTATCATTATAGCCAACATTAGCCACTGCTTTATCAATAGTGACTGTACTACCAGTATCTGCCTCAATCGTAGATACGTAGTTTGTCATATTACCAGCCGTAAACTTCCCACCGTTATTTGCAGTAATATATGCACCAGTAGGTGTAGTAACTAATGTACTCCCTGCCATTGCATACTGACCTACAGAGCTAGCAATCGTCAGAGCAATTGCTAAGGATAATTTCGCTTTACACATGCGTTTCATAAGAACCCTCTCTCTACACACTATAAACTATTATTAAATAATTTAATTATATTTAATATTTGCATTTTTGTAAATACGAGGAAAATTTACCACATATTGTATATAACAATATAAAAAGCAGTAACTATAGTTACTGCCAACGTATACGTATATATATTTTTGTATATTTCTATTTATAGATTCTTATTGATTCGCTTATATGTTCGCCATATAATGGACTTAAGATAGTCAAGCGAGGTTGGGCCTCTCTTCGTTAATGAAGGGAGGGTTGTTTATGAGTGATTATGAGTTGATCATGATAATTCTAGAGGCAATGACGGTTGTCATTGCCTTTGGTGCACTTGTGGCTCTTATTTGTCTTGGAAAAGACAAATAGCCCTTCGTTATCCCCTGGATAATTAGGTAACTGAAAGGCCATTTCATCAATTTTTTGTAACTGTGAGATGAGCCCGACGGAACCACTCGTTTGGCTATCTGTTTATATTATAGGGTTTATATCATATATCGTCAAATACAGATAAACAATACTAATATGTTGTATTATAAACCAAGAGGCAGCGATTATCTCGCTGCCTTTATTATTTCTATTATTTACGTACTAGACCTATTATCTCTACTATTTACGCGCCACACGCATAGCGGCCATCATGCCTGGAGATTTCCAAACGGATTGGCCATTGTCTGATACGAGTTTGTTATTATAGTAGAATACATCTGCATTGTAATAGTTACTATCGCTAGATGTTACCTTATAGCTAAGACCAGATGTCGTATATACTGTGAAATTAAGTACATCCCCTACTCTCTTTACAGAGTCTTGATCTACATACCAGCTATTGCCGTTATAAGTGGTAGCATACACATCTGTACGAGCTTCTACATCATGTGTATTAATACCGATCAACACGAGTAGAGCTGCTAACATATATAAGAATTTACGCATTAGAATTACCTCCGTTTTATCGTTGGAATACTTGTTTATTATACCAAAAAAACGGTGAAATTCACATTAAAATGACACCTTCTACGCCACCCATGATTGACTACTTTCAATGTACGACGTGATCCGTTTCATAATAGGTTTTTCTATGAAAGCTAATCGCACAGTTTAATAGAGTACCCATATAGCTTGATGTACGCCCCCATTAAATAAAATACAAGATATATATTAGAATGTTGTGACATAATTTACGCATAAAAAATAAAACTCACCATATAGAACTAAGTCCATAGATCTATATGATGAGTTAAATAATATAAATATCAAATTTTAATGTTCCAACCAACCATGAAATTTATGTATAGTTCCATCATTAGAACTCAAGTCTTCAAGATATACATAAGAGTTTTCCATATCCACCTTAATGGCTAATGATTTCTTTTTAGACTTAGCCATATTAATAGTAAGGCCTAATATATTTACAACTTGGAAAAAGTGCTCTGTAGAAGTAAGTTCTTCTAAATTCTTTCTAGCATCTGCAACAATACGTAATTTATAGAACTTAGAACTGCCATACAATTTAAAAGTAAAGATAGCTTGTTGAGATGCTGCATCAAAATCAACTTTATACTTTTCAATAGCACCTTCTAATATCATTTGATCTGTATTAACTGTAGTATCTACCACTAGATTCATAATTAAATCCATTGGATTATTCATCAACATAAATGTAGTACTCATATTCTCTCCCTCAATATTTATCAAACGCCAATAATACTAACCCCAAACGTTAATATTGGATATTTAATATTTTCGATATTGATAGTATACATGATAATTATAAAATATCTATGGGAATTTATTAAAACTTCCATTAATTCTTCATCTTTATTTATACGATGAATTGTAAAATATATTGCGATAAATAAAAGATTTCTTATGTATATAAACGACTACTTTTCAAAAAAAAGATTCCACCTATAAAAAAGACTCATACTTCAAACGATAACATTTGAAGTATGAGTCTTTTTAATTGATTAGTTTATGCTTTATATTTATATAATAATTTAATGAGAATAAACTGTAACACAACAATATAAATGATTTGTGTACCAAAAAAATCCATGAAAATTCGGTCATCTACATAAAATAGATATAAAGGATATGCAAAGGTAGCATATGCTAATATCATTGGAATGCTGTTGCGTTGTCTACAGGCGTAATACAGAATTGTATATACCATAAGGATGAGCAATGCGAAAAGATACATCCCCACTAAAGAGAAATCATGGTAATACCGCATCAGCGATGTATATACGTTCGTATCAATATTATAGAAATAGGTAAAGAATAAGAAAATACTTGGCTTAGGTAGATTAAAATCGAGTGTATTCAAATTACTGTAAGGACCTATAAATATAGTTTGACCAATCAAGGTTGAATCCGCTAGTTGATACTGTAAAATCACATCGAAGGCAGATAAGGAAATCCCTGCATAATGCGCTAGAATCTCAAGAGCTGATGAATTAGAACTAATACCTTTCCCAAATAAAGTACCTACAATTATAAATAGTAAGAAAAAAGATAAAAAGGATATCCCTGCTGTTGTGAGCAATTTCTTCGCATATGCATAACCTTCATATTTGCGGTACAAGGCATGACCGATGATCGTAAAGATGAATATAACTAAGGTAATGATTAGAATGCGCCCCGTTGTTAAATACACAAAGGGGAAGAAAAATAGTAGAGGTATTAAATAACATAGATTACTCCAGCGCCACGCCTTAAAGACTGAGCGCTGAATAAAAGCAAATATTGATAAATATGTTATTTGTTGCACTAAGATTTGATAATACGCCATCCACCGAGATAGCTTTATGGTTGAGCTTTCAGCCATAATATAAGGACGAATAGAACTAGCGATACCTAAAATGCCATTCTTATTCCCTGCCTTTTCCGCTAAGGTATACATCTCATAACCTGCTAAGCCTACAATAACAGCTAGCAATATCCATAAAATACCTTGGCGATACATCGGAATATACACATCACTCATATTCTTAGTAGATATGCTAGCTTTTACTATAGTTCTATCATTCAAACAATGGGCCACGTAAAGTGAACCCAATGTCATCACGATTTGTGCACTGATGAGGATTAACACGGTGCTGCCATGCATGGGCAGTTGCCACTGTTTTACCATAATGGTGCACAGAATGCTAGCAATCGTTAAGGACGACTGTGTTGCGATAACTGGCGATAGTAAATCAAAATCTAGTGCATATAGTGTCACTAACAACAGCAAGACTGATGAGAGGGACAGCGATATGAACCAAAATTGGCTATCTACCATGACGATACTTCCTTACAGCTGTTACAGAAACAAACAAAATCATAACCATACTACCCAAAATAAAGCCTATAATACCGTACTTCACAGGTAAGAAGCCTTCATCTTTAAATTGTGCATCGCCTTCAACAATTTGTTTATCAACGAGACGAATAGAATAGTTTGGATTGATAGCTTGTACCTTGCTATTGGCATAGCTAATGTACTGATTAATTAAGATATCCAAATGAGCCTTCGTATAGTCTGGATCTTGTACATCATTAGGATTAAACATGATATACAATTCGTAGATTTTAGGATCCTCTGTATTTACAAAGATATGTTGTTGATACCATTTGAACTGATTGACCGCATCCATGGCACCCCAATTGGAGTTGAGTTTAGACCAATCAAGATCATTAGCACTTTGCTTCACAAAGCCCATGATAAAGCCTTGTGATTGAAGCATTCCTCTTAAATGAAGATCATCCTTCACAATAGCATCTGGGGTCTTATTATCTACTGTAAAGATAACAGATGCATTGATGGGACCATGTACCATGATTGGTTTTACTAGTACCGTACGAGACACAATGATAACGATAGCACAAAGGATACCTACGAGGGCTATTTGCCACCATTTTCGTTTAAGGTCGTTTAAAATATATGTATTCATATGCTTTCACTTCTTTATTTAATTATAAAAATCTAAAATCACTAGCATTTACGAATTTAATACATCTGTAGAGTACATAGATTTCTGTTAAAAGCATAGTCAATGCTGCGCCATCGGCCCCCATGTAATAGAGTAAAGGGAACACGATACATAAATCTAAAATAGCAGAGTGAACTAAAATCGTAACAAATTCCTTTTGATGACCAAAGGATATCATACCGAATAGGCCATAAATATTGCTAGTAATAACCACTAACGGCAAGAATGCTAATATTTGCAATACCGACACGGACTCCTCATAGCTTGGTCCAAGAATATAGTACACCAACCATTTAGCAGTTACAAATATACCAATGCAGAGCAAGGATGTACCAGAACAAAGAATGATAGTCGCTTTACGCAATACCGATTGAGCCCGTTCCTTAGATTCCTTGGCGATTTTATTAACAAATGGATATAAGGCATCTACTACAGGGCTTAGGCCACCTCTGAAAGCATCAATAATGCGATTTGCCGCCGTATAGATGCCCACGACGTAATCGGACGTTACTAAACCAAGAAATACAATGGTAGAGCTAGTATAGAGATTAATAGCCACCATAGAGCCAAAGTACGGAACACTATCCTTAATGGCATTCTTAATATGACACCATTTAATGCGCATCAAAATATCTGGATATTCCTTGTAGATGATGATCCACGAGAAGACCGCCGCAATCACATTAGTAATGGATTGGAAAAAGGCAGCCCATACAATATCATCTAAGGTATTTACAAAGATAAAGATCCCCGCTACCGATACGATACGACCTAAGATACTAACAAAGGTAATGTAGCGCATCTTCTGTATCCCTTGGAAGAACCAAATTGGAAACAGAGCCGTACCAATAACATTTAAATACACCGCCCCATAAAGGAGTGCATTATAATTGAACCAGTTAGACAGGATAAACATCAATATCCCAAACACAGCGGTTATAACGGCGAGAATAAAGAGCTTAGCCCCCATGATGGAGCTGAAATAAAAGCCTCTCTTTGGCCCACGATCATGGCGCGCAATACTTTTAGGTCCACTGAGGTCAAAGCCAAAGTTAGAAAATAGTAAAAAGTACTGTACCACGCCCGTTGCAAAGGCGAGCTGACCAAAGCCATCAACATGTAATACCCGTACCAAGTATGGGAAGGTAATAAAGCTCAGAATATATTGGAGCCCTTTTACAGTAAGTAAGGAACCAATATTTTCCAATAATGACCAATTTACTTTCATCGCTTCACCAACTTATCTTTCAAAGACAATCGCAGTTGATTACTATGATTTAAGAGCCCTAATAATAGATTGGATTTAACTAGGGCATGTAAAAATCCAGCAGGCCAGATACTATCTTTAAAGTCTCGAGATAGTTGTTTAGGATTACCTACATAAGTAGACAAAGACTTATTCTTAACCATCGGTTCAAAGGAGTCTATATATACTGGATACGGACCCCAATAGGCCACATCCTCATCGTCGGGGTGTAGCACAAATTGATTAAAGTTAGTCATCACCATGTTCGCATCAATAGAGCCATACTGCATCATATCTAGTGGATAGGACTTATAGAAGTCCATAGCCCCTTGGTGTAGCTCGGCCAAGCGGTTCTTATATTCCTCAGGCATGGAACTATATTCGTAGTCCTCTAGTAGAGGTATTGCTTCGCATTTCTCATTGTACTCATAGCCTAAGGTCGTACCGTGTGGCGCCGTAAAAAATACCTCCAAGAACATATACCCTAAGCGCAATGCCGTTTGTAATTCATAGTTTTGAGATATATCAATATAGGAATCCTTTGGCTCTAAACTGTTTTGTAAGTACAAAGGGACCCAATCAATATCATAGTTTTTAATTGTACTATATTGCTGCAATGCAGATACAATCGTACCTGCTCCAAGATCAACAACACCGATTCTACGGTAGTCCTTATACTGTTTTAGATAATCCGACAATAACTGTCCTTGTTCTTGTGAATTATAATATACCTTCGCTCGCACTTTACTATAGAGGGCTTGAATTCGCTCATCTTGAGGCAATTCATCGCGCGTAAAAGTGGAGTTTTCACTTAAACCAACGGAACGAACAACCTCTGCATCATAAGGAATGCCCAATCGATTAAATAAAGTGTTCAGCCTTATATTTGATTGCCAAGATTTATATAACCGCAAAATGTCCTCTAAGGACTGGCGATACTGAATCATTGGAATCACTACAGATCGTCGAGATAAGTAGGAGTAAAAACTCGGCAATGCCCCTTCTTGGTCGCTAATCGCTTGCAACACATAGCCATCGCGAGCCAAGAACAAGATAGCCTCTAGATTATGCTTGTCCTTATGGTCCTTAATCCATTCCATAAAGCCTTTGGCAATAGGGCCAAACACATCAAAGCCGAGGCGATAAGCCAAGGATTTTGGCGTCTTTGGCGAATTATGTTTCGTAATAAAACCGTATAAAAGGGAATAATCTAAATCGCTCTTCGCCTTGCTTTCATTGACGTACGATTTACGACTAGGAGGCTTGATTAAGTACGCATCTAAGCCAACAGCTTTTGACTGTTGAATATCTGCCTTTGCATCGTTCCCAATGTGTAGTACATCCTTAGCATCTGCCTGTATTTCCTCTAATACAGCACTAAACAAAGCTCCCCCTTCATGTTTAGTTTTGCGATATATGCAGGACACAAACAGTTTGTCATAACCTGTAATCTTATTATGTTCTAATACTTGACCAATGATGGTATCCGTCAAATACATATCGGAAATGATATATACCTTCTTCCCTTGCTGTAATGCGTATTGATAAGCCTCTATGACCTCATCATTAGGAAAGGTTAAATTGATTTCTAATTCAATTTCTAAAGCCTTACATGCATCGGCTAATTCCTGACCGTATAAATCAGCAAAGACTTCGTAAATCTCGTCCAGTGTTACCTCTCGGTACGGATACGTTTTACGCGCCTTATGGTCAGCCGTCTCCCGTTTCTTGTAAAAACCAATGGGCTTTGCATGATTTCGCTTTTGGTATTCCCGATCCACTAATTGCCATAGATCTCTATCTTTATAGATAACGCGACATACTAGCGTATCATAGACATCAAATGTAATGACCGGATGTACATCGATGGCCTGTTGTAATGCTAACTCCATTCCTTCTCCCAACTATTATGCTAGCTCATGATAAGCATCTATTAATAACTTCTCTACACGCTCTGTTTCGTTCCCAATATCATAGCCAGCTGCTTTTATCTCTTCATAACAGCTCACTCTATTGTATTTACTACTATTTATAATTGCCTCTGCCCACTTCTTCACTTCTATATCTAGTGAAAGTCTTGTAATATACATACTAACATCTATTTCTTTTGGAAATTGATCTGAAATAATGGTTGGTAAACTTGCTGCTTGTGCCTCAATTGCAACTATACCAAAGCCTTCAAATAAAGAAGGCATTAAACATATATCAGCAGCTTGCATTAATTTAGGAACATCTTCACGCATACCTAAAAATCTTACTTTATCAGATATACCATACTCTAGAATTTTATATTTTATATCCTCTAAATATGGTGTAAATTCATCATCTTTACCAACTAATAATAGTACTACATTCGTATGTTTTTTTTGTAATTCATTAAATACATCTATTACAAAACTATGGTTTTTCTGATATGTAAATCTTCCTATAGTAATTATAGCTAAATCTTTATCATTAATATTTTCCTCATACCTTATTTTATCTCGTACACTTTTATTAAATTCATATTTTTTTAAATTAATAGCATTATGAATAACATGAAAAGATTGATTACCAAACATCCAATTTCCAGCATTATTACTGCATGCAAAGCGCAAATTAGCACTCCACGCTAATAATTTCTTGTTCATCCCCACGAGGAGACGACGAGCCAAACCTTGCTTGTTTTCAAAGCCTGAATTATGGCTATGGATAACGCGAACAGGTATGCCAAATACCTTACCTAAAACGAGAGGAAACACGTATTCCAAGCTATTCGTATTCAAGACGATTACATCATAAACACCTTTATGTTGTAATAATATATTGAACCACTGCCAATAATGGAGCAGCGGGTTTTTATGTCTAGAAACAACTTTAAAAATCTTGCTACCAGAGGCCAAGATTTCATCTTCATAACAAATAGAGTATTCCCCTGTGATGTTCACAAAATCATAATCAATTTTACTTTTATCAAGATGTCTAAATTGTTCTATCAAATATGTTTCTATGCCACCTAGATTACGTGTCATACCGACTTGTAGCACACGTAATACATGAGGTTCTCGGTTTGTCATAATTGTGCTTCTTTCTAATTAGATTTAATCTTCGCAAATAAACCTTTAAGACGATGGCGTACAAAGGAAATGCACTCTGTACATGCGATAATACCTAAATTCCATTTATATTTAAGCAATCCAGATAATACGCCGATAAGAGAGGCACTACCCTTCATATGAGGATGCATAGCCTTATATACATCGTCTTGCCATAACTGCTGTAACCATGTATATTTACCAGCTATCGAAGAAACTGCGCCCATCCGTTCTAGTGCAGAATACATATATTTAACGTATAACACACTCAACAATTGGTAGCACTGCGCATCATCAATACCTACATTAACCATATATTGATAAATGGTTTGAACCTTCAAGCGGTACATTTCGTAGTACTTAGGCTCCCATTTCTTAGATAGACTCGTCTTATCTAGGTCGAGCATATAGTGATAATACACATGAGGAATCGTCCCCATGGACTGTGCGTGAGTTAAGTATTCGAAGGAGAACATAAAGTCCTCCATAATATATTCCGATGAGAATTGAATATGATGCTCTTCGATGATAGATCGTTTATAAAATCCGTTCCACACATAACCAAAGAGAGGAATATATTCCATTTCAAGAGCCATTCGTAAAATATCTGTAGCATCACTAGATAGAAAATCCGCCACATCGTTTACCTTGTCACGAAGGCTTTCACTATGCTCAATGTAATGTTCAACAGCACCGTATTTCCAAAAATCTACTTGTGGATGCTGGTTATATTTCTCGAAAAAGGAGGAAAGGATGCTTTCACCATAATAATCATCGGAGTCCATAAAGGTTACGTATTCGCCGCGTGCAATAGACATGCCATAGTTGCGAGCATTACATACGCCACCATTTGGAATATGGCGAATCACAAGACACATACCAGGATAAGCACTAGCCAATGTATCAAGCAGTTCTCCTGTTTTATCCTGAGAACCGTCATTTACAATAATCAACTCATATAGGGATGTGTCTACATTTTGTGAATATACACTGTCTATAACTTGTTTAATTGTAGTTTCCGCATTATATGCTGCAACAATGATAGATAGTACTGGATTCACAATGGTACCTAGCCTTTACTTTGTAAACCAAATTTACGCAACACAAAGGAACTACCCTTTTTCAACCAATTTTGAGGCTCCATAAAGGATACATTTTGTTCTTTATAGTCGATGTTATTTGCTTCAATCCATACGTCAAGCAAGATTTCACTTACGAAGCCATAAATACGAGCTTCGTATGTATCGTAATTGGAAATATCGACGCGATGTTCGATTTCCTCCAAGATAGAGAACATCCACTCGCAGTATTGATCAAATAGGTCACGACGCATGACAAACATGTTGAACATGTGCGCCCAGGTGCGATTGCAAACCTTTGTGAAAGCAGCGCTATATTCTGGATATTTTTCAGCGATGATTTGCTCTGCCGCATCAAGGCCGTCGCTATGATGGGCATGATTATAGTGAGAACGGTTAGATTCAATATAATATTTACGCTTATCTGCTACCACAACAGAATATTGTGAAAGTAGTTTTTCCCATTCTGGACCAGTAAGAATTTGATTCTTTTTGTCCTCTACGGAACGCACCTCTTTGCGCGTAAAGTATCGTCTGTAATGAACGAGACCGATATAGTCCGCATCAAGGTTTTTCCAAGCCCAATAAAGGCCTGTTAATTCACAATAATTTGCATTTTTTGAGGAGATATTATCTCCTGTATGATCGCCGGTATAACCAATATCAGCTTTGCCTTCTCGACCTACATGGATTGGCATGTACACGGAGTCCTCTGGCATCCAATATTGCTTATGTGTAGCTACTAAAATCTTAATATTCACTAGTACTCTCCTACATGAGTGTTGTCTCTCAAGTCTATCTACTTACCATATGAAAACTTGGTTAGGCTAACTCTTTTTCTACTAATGCTAAAGCGCTAGCAATAACCTTATCCATATCGTAATATTTATATTCCCCTAAACGACCACCAAAGATAACATTAGAAATCGTTTCAGCCTTTTTAACATATTTTGCGTAAAGATCTAAATTCTTTACATCATTCACTGGATAATATGCCTCTTCGCCAATTTTCCAGTCTTTTGGATATTCTTTTGTTACATATGTAACAGGTTGTGTGCCAAATTCAAAATGCTTATGCTCAATGATACGAGTATACGGAATTTCCCCTTCCGTATAGTTCACAACGGCAACACCTTGATGGTTTTCCTCTTCAAGACGTTCAGTTTCAAAGTGAAGACCACGATATTCCAATACACCTTCAGAGTAATCAAAATACTCATCAATAGGGCCTGTATAGATGATCGTATCTGCCAAGGCTTCATATTCATTGCGATGTTTGAGGAAATCTACACCTAGACGGACTTCAATCCCCTCTAACATGCGTTCAATCATCTTCGTATAACCGCCCATAGGAATGCCTTGGAAACGGTCATTAAAGTAATTATTATCGTATGTATAACGGACAGGTAAACGTTTAATAATGAAAGCTGGCAATTCTGTACATTTACGGCCCCATTGTTTTTCTGTATAGCCTTTGATGAGCTTTTCGTAGATATCTGTACCTACAAGGCTAATAGCTTGCTCTTCTAGGTTCTTAGGTTCACTTGTAATAGCAGATCGTTGCTTAGTAATAATGTCCTGTGCCTCTTTAGGAGTTCGAATATTCCACATTTTGGAAAAGGTATTCATATTAAAAGGCAAATTATACATTTCACCTTTATAGTTCGCTACAGGACTATTTACATAGTGATTGAACTCAGCAAATTGATTGACATAGTCCCACACATGCTTCAAAGATGTATGGAAAATATGCGCACCATACACGTGAATGTTGATGCCGTCCTTGCTTTCACAATACAGATTACCTGCAATATGATTGCGACGATCGATAACAAGTACAGATTTACCACGCTTGTGCGCCTCATGGGCAAATACAGCACCAAATGGGCCCGCCCCAACTACTAAATAATCAAATTGTTTTTTCATATGTATATCCTTATTTTTTCATTCCAAGACATAGTAATCGTGAATAATGATTTTTTCTTAACATATAACCTATCAAGATAGATAGAATTGTAGATGCTAAGAAGCACACAATAAAAGCTTCATAATACAATCCTAATTTAGACCAAAGTACAATTCTGAATGGAATCTTAACGATATCACTAAAGATATAAACATCCATTGAGACAGTGCCTAAAAAGATTAGTAGTGTTTTATATAATCCGATTCTAGATGAGATTTGGTTAGCTATATAGTATGTAATAGTAATGCCCGAAACTGCTGTTATAAGAGTAAGTATTTTAAACACATTAATATCATGTAGTAATGCATAATTACCTACACCAAAAATCACCATAGATATAAAAGCTATTCCTGCGGATTTCATATAATCCAATAGCGCATATTTCTTTATATATAATCCCAAGATAAAGAAAAATTGGAAGTACAATATCTCCGATATCATAGCTATAGAAAAGATATTTAATACATCAGATAGCATTCCAATAATGAAAGATCCAATTAGTAAACCTAAATTTACACGCTTAACCAATACGGCAATCAAGATTGAAATGAAGAACAAACAATATAAGAACCATAGTTCCCCATCCGGATTAATACCTATTAATATTTTCCATATATCTTGTGGATTAAGTTGCTGATTTGCAAATTTTGATAAAGCTAATTTGAAAGGAAAATATAATAAACCAATAGTAAAATAAGGAACCATTAACCGTATACTTTTATCTTTTACGAATTTCTGGAAGCCCTCTTTCAAAGGTATATGCATAAAATAGCCGGCTACAAAGAAAAATACAGGCATATGGAAGCTATAAATTATAGTCCGCATCAAATATAAAGGATAACTAGCAATACCACTAGCACTTGCTTGATCAGGAACAGAATGTCCTAAAACAACAAGCAAAATTGCAATTCCCTTCATAATATCAAAACTACTATCCCTCATAATACCGACTAATAAGCCCCTTTCGATTTAACGACAGCCAACACCGTTTTTAAAAGATATACAATATCGATCCACACGGACCAGTTATGAACATACCAAGAGTCCATCAAAACACGTTCTTCATAGGTAGTATCGCTACGGCCACTCACTTGCCATACACCAGTAATTCCTGGTGGTACAAGGTAAAAGTCGTTGATATAGTCGCCATATTTTACGATTTCATCACGCACGATAGGACGTGGACCTACGAGGCTCATATCACCAACGAGAACATTCCACAATTGTGGCAATTCATCAAGACTCGTTTTACGAAGGAATTTACCAATACGAGTAACACGAGGATCATCTTTTAATTTGAAATCACGTTCCCATTCCTCACGAGCTGCAGGATTTTCTTTCAAATATACCTCTAATGCCTCTTGTGCATTCGGCACCATGGAGCGGAATTTATAGCATGGGAACTCTTTCCCACCTTGGCCAACACGCTTATGTCCAAATACGATTGGACCTGGAGAGTCTAGATAAATCAATAGCGCTACAATGACTAGAATAGGTAAAATCAAGATGCCCCCACATACGGTAGCTACAATATCAAAGATGCGTTTCATAATACGGTTAGACTTACGAGCCAAGTTATTTTGTACACGCAAAACAACTGCTTGCTCTTCCATCATGCCACGAGCCGTAATATTACTAGCTGGTAAACCAAATAATTCAGGTACAAAGGCTACTCGTTTTACTAATAGCTGTAATTGATTGATTAGAGAAACTAACTTTTTAGACTCAAGACCTGGTGCACAGATAAGAACTGTTTGTACACCTGTATCTTTGATAACATCTTCAACATCGGAAAAAGCACCGAGACATGGATATTCTTTAGCAATGGAAGAGGATTTAGGATTATCATCTACATAACCAATAATCTTGTACGTAGCAATCGGCATGCGATCTAAGGATTTCTTTACGAGCTCTGCTGTTTTACCTGCACCAACTAATAAAACTGGTATCGTTAAGTACCCGGCCTTAGAAAGAATCTTGCCTACAATAAAACGGGAACTAAAGATAAAGATCAACATGAATAAGTAAGCAAAGACAACAAATAATCGGGAAACATCATTGATTACGTGCCCTGTATACATGAGCACAATAGATACAACTACGCCAATAGTGATGCTGCGGAATAGGTTTTTCATGGTATCCCAATAAGGGGATACTACAGAGTATGCATTATTAAGAAGTAATATAGACAAAAATACTAAAGGTATAATGCCATATACATAGATTTCATCTACCTTGAAATGTGGGCTGACCGGTAAAATTGGCAAATTTAACCGCAGATAGTAAGCTGCTAATGTTCCTAAAACAATAGAAACATAATCTGCTATAAGCACTATTATTTTACTAACAAGCAACTTGTTGTGATTGTTATATCCAGAACTATTCATACTAATACCCCAAACTATAAAAAAAGGTTGTTTTCTCAATACAATTTTCAAGAAAACAACCTCTAAAACATACGAATACAATGTACCAATATTTACTTATATTGTATCATATTCAAAAGTTTAAAACTATGAAAAACCATAGATTTTAGCTATCTTTTATGTAGTTTTTTGGAGATTCTCAGTCTATTTAAATCAGACATAAAAATCAATTAAATAATGCGTAAATATTTCCTAAATAACTTTGTTGTTCTCATTTATTTTCAATTGAATCATGATGCCCATAACAATCCAAAACATGCGGATCCCCGATGAATTTCCCCATGTATAATCTATAGATCCAAACAAGAACAAATAGCTAATAAAGCCTACCATTATTGATAAATCATAAGGGTTTCTTGATTTAACATAATGTATCAAAGATTTACAGAATATAAAGAATGAAAATCCTAAGAATCCAATGAGCCCTAATATGCCAGATTCAGAGGCTATTTGCAATAGATTATTATGAGAATGACCTAGATCTTGAGTTTCTTGTTTTAATTTATAGTGTTCTCGATATGTTTTTTGCCATAATCCAGGACCAACACCTGTTACAGGATGATCCATAATCATTTGCTTATCTGCTTCCCATACATAGATACGGCCCAAATTTGAACCATCTGTGCTTATATTAAAAGTACTTTCAAAACGAGCTACATAGGCTTGATTGCTACTAAATGCATATCCTATACCTACAACAGCTACAAGTAGTACTAATACATAGCGAATATTTACAAAGCAATAACGCAATGTAATGAGCGCACCATTAATGCCATTAAATAACCAGGAACCACGACTTTGGTTCCCCCACATGCCTAATAGCATGCCAAACAAAGAAAATATAGCAGATTTTCTTACATACGATGGAAATCTCTTATCATAGGCAGCAATTAATGCTAATGGAAAAGCCAATGTTAACAACATGGCAAGTCCCATCATAGAGCCGTGTATAACACCACCTGCACGACCTCCTGGTCCTAAATTATAGCCCAGTACATATTGTGCAAAGGCCGATATAGCATCGATGCCCATATACACAAAAAATACTGATAATATGGCGTATAATTTACGAGAACTCTTAATACATAGCAGAATTGGGACGATGACTAATACCTTCCAAACCCAAATATTAAAGAAATATTTTGTGGTCACCGCTATATCATTACTAATTAATGCGGACGGCAATACGCATAGTAACATGCCTAAATAAGCCCATCCATATTGGCGTATCGATTGTGGTATGGAGATTTCATGTCGCCTATACCAGCACGTTATTAAGGTCATCAATAT
>OKVG01000647.1_pt1 | contig 22244 bp, 3 predicted proteins | sample 1606981 | NCBI WGS metagenome assembly OKVG01 (sample SAMN03281018, study PRJEB24777) | human gut metagenome | isolation source: fecal sample PR128 from 1 month old male Malay infant, vaginal delivered... | reverse complement strand
AAATAATATACATCGAATAAGATGACAAATATAGATTATATCTATTTTTAGAGTGCTTTGAAGAACTATTGGTTTTCAATTAAATATTCTAAAAGCATAGGGGATTTTATTGTTAGATACTAGTAAAATATGATAAAATTATGAAATGAGCTTTAAAATATAATGCGTATATTTTATAACATTGTGAAAATTCGAATATTAGAAATTGATTAGTAAATTATATGGTTTTGAGAGATAGTTAGTGAAAAGGAAAACGAATGAACAAGATTTTTAAAGTAATTTGGTCTAAGTCAAAACAGTGCTACATCGTGGTATCTGAAATTGCAAAGAACAAAACAGGAAAAAAGAAAATAGTAGTGGCTGGGATATTTGCGGCGTTGTCATTGATAGGTCATTTACAACCTGTTCAAGCGATAGATGGTGCTGGCGATAAAGCAGGCTTTAGTAATGCTGCTAGTGGTGTTAATTTTGATAGTACTAAAGGTATAGCTATTGGCTTAAAGAATGGTGATAAAACAAGCGCAAATGGTAATGTAGCTACGGTTGCTATTGGTGCGCATAGTAATGCCTCTGGATCTTCATCTGTCGCTATAGGCGGTGCAGTTGTTGATGGTGCAGGTGCTATTGGTCTTGGTTGGTCTACAGCTAAGGGCAATAATGCAGTTGCTTTAGGTGGAACTGGTTTAACGAATGCAAATGGTAATAATACTTTTGCGGCTAGTGGTGGTAATGCTAATGGTGAAAGCGCTACTGCTATTGGCTCTAGTGCAATTGCTAGTGGTCGTGGTGGCGTTGCTGTTGGCTGGAATTCACAAAGTGCAGTGAATGCTGTAGGTATAGGGTTTAATGCAAAAGCAAAATCGAATAATACAGTTGCTATTGGCGTTGAAGCAAATAGTGATAATAGTATTGGTGATAACTCTTCTAGTATATCTATCGGTGTTAAAACTAGAGCTAGAGAAGTAGGCTCTATGGCAATGGGGGTTAGTGCAGATGCATCTGGTAAATACTCTATTGCGTTAGGTAGTGGGAATGTTTCTGGAGATTACACAGCTACAGCTAATTATCCTAAAGCCACTGGAGAAAAGGCTATTGCTATTGGTTATAATTCTAATAGTAGTAATACAGGAGCTACTGCCATCGGTGCAGGTGCAACTGCAAGTGGAACAGATTCCTTTGCAGGTGGTTCAGGCACAGCTGGTGGGAATTCATCTATTGCTATTGGTAAAGATGCTAGTATAACTGCACCTACCGCAGGAACTACTTTTGGTGGGCAAGACTCTATTGCTATGGGGACAGGAGCATCTGCGAAGCAGCATTCATCGGTTACAATAGGTGTTGGATCTACAAGTGATGGTGTTCGTAATATTACTATCGGTCCTAAAGCAAGTGCATCCGGCGTTGATTCCATCGCTATTGGTAATGGTGGTGTCGGTGGTGATAAAAATAATACTGTCACTGGCGGAACTGGTAACACCTATACTATTTATGTTAATGGTGTCAGTACAAATGTCTATTATGGTACTAAGAGTGTAGATGATGGATCTATTGCTTTTGGTAATCGTGCAAATGCAGCTAAAGGCGGTTTGGCTATTGGTACCGTCTCTATTGCTGATGGTGGTATTGCAGTAGGGCAAAGTGTTTTGAGTAAAAATGGTGTTGCCATAGGTAGTGCTGTTTCAGCTACTGCTGCGAATGCAGTAGCAATGGGGAGTACCGCAGAAGCATCAAGTGTAGGTGCTGTTGCGATTGGTGGTTATAGTGTTACAGATAAGACGAAAGCACAAGGCAATAATGCCCTTGCTATAGGTGCAAATGCTGTTACGAATGGTAATGAGACTATTGCTATTGGTAAAAGTGCTAACGCAAGTAATGCAAATGCAGTTGCATTTGGTAAAAATGCTAACGCATCAATCGCTAATTCTGTAGCTATTGGTAGTGATTCTACTACTGATACAAATGCAACAAGACAGGCGAATACAACAATTAATGGTATTACATATAATTTTGCTGGTGCCACCTCTGATACAGGCATGCAGGTTTCTGTTGGTGCAGTAGGTAAGGAACGTCAAATCAAGAATGTAGCGGCTGGTGAAGTGTCTGCTACAAGTACTGATGCCATTAATGGGTCTCAACTATTTGCAGTGGCTAGTCAAATTAAACCACAACTTAAATATGTATCTATAAAATCTGATACTGAATTAGATAATGCTAATAATGATGGGGCTACTGCCGACAAGGCGATTGCCATTGGCCCAATAGCGAAAGCAAGTAGTAAAAGTGCAGTCGCTATTGGTAATACGTCGACCGCATCTAGTGAAAACGCTATTGCTATAGGGAATAATAGCAACTCTAGCGGTGTTGATTCCGTTGCTATTGGCCCTAGTTCAGTATCTAACAATGTTGGATCTGTAGCCGTTGGTAAAGATGCTAAGGCTAATGGTTCTTTTACCGTTGCCCTTGGTGGAGGTAATTGGCAAAGCAAGGGTGCTGAGGCTAATGGTGTGGGTACTATAGCTTTAGGGACTTATACAAGGACTAAAGAGAATACAAACTATCAAACCGCTGTAGGTTTTGAATCTAAGACTGATGCTGAAAGTGCGACAGCCATTGGGTATAAAGCAGTTGCTTCTGGTAAAGACAGCGTAGCATTAGGAACGGGAGCATCTTCAGCGGGACAAGACGCACTTACATTTGGTCGTAATTCACAGGCTAATGGCGACTCGAGCTTAGCTATGGGCCTTGGCGCACAGGCTAATAGTAATAATGCTATTGCTTTAGGATATCAAGCTAATACGAACTCGACCAATAGTACTAATGGTGTTTATATTGGTTCTATAGCTGGTAAGGAAACAAATGGTGTTGGCAATATAGGTATTGGTTCCAATACAGGCAATAAAATTATTGGTGATAATAATGTGAGTATTGGTACTGGTGCTGGTAGCATTACATCTACTAATGTATATGCATCAGAATCTATTATGCTAGGGACGCAAGCACGTGCTATTAATAGTACCTCTACTAGTCCGATAAATAATGTAATCGCTATTGGTAAGGGTTCATCAGGTGGAGCTAACTCAACCATTGCTATTGGACAGAATGCATCTTCAACAAATCAGAACTCCATAGCTATCGGTACTAATGCAAGTGCTCCTGCTTATAATGGTGTAGCAATAGGTTCATTTTCTGTAGCTAATACTGAAGGTGGCACCATAGAGGGATATAATGCGAATGCAAGTCGTACAGATAAATATGCGGGTTTAACAGGTGCTGTCTTAAAAGGTAATATAGGCGCTGTATCCATTGGTAGTGGTGGTACGATGACCCGTCAAATTAAAAACCTTGCAGCTGGTACTGTTGATACAGATGCTGTTAACGTTGCTCAATTGAAAAGTGTTAACTTGGCTTTCAAAGGTAATACTGGTACAGGTGATGTTAATCTAGCGGCAAATCCTTTAACTATTAAAGGAAATGATAGTTACATTACAACAAATGCAAGTGGCAATACAATCACTATATCTGCAAATCAAAAAGATATTCATGTTATTAGTGGTACAGCCAATGCTGACACAGGTGTGGCCAATGCAAAAAATGTAGCGACGGCTATTAATGATGCTATTTCACAAAATAAATATAAATGGTACCTAACAGCAGATAATGATACGGCTGGTAGTAGATCGACGATTGATAAGGAAGGTACTGTAAAATTTAGTGGTGATTCTAATATTACAGTAGCGAGAAGTGGTAATACCATTACTTCTAGCTTAAATAAGATAATTACAGTAGATACAGTGAAAGCTAGTAAATCCGTAATTGCTGGTTCTGGTAATGATCAAATTACTCTTGACGGCACTAGTGGCACTGTCAAGGGCAAAACATTTAGTGGACAATCCTTTGTAGCGGGAAATAATGTGTTGAGTAACACAATACTTCAAATTGGCTCTGCTACGAATGGTGATAATAATGTAACCATTTCTAGAGATGGATTTTCTTCAAAAGCTGGTACTAAAACTGCTAAGTTTGGTGCTACTGGTATAGATGCAGGTGGGCAAGTAATTACGAATGTTACTAGTGGCGGTAATGTAGGTACTAATGCAGCGAATATTACAGATGTTAAGAATTATGTCGGTAAAGTGGCATTAAATATACAATCAAATTCTAAAACAGGCACTATTAATCTTGAACAAGGGGCTCTTGGAGTAATTGGTGCTAATGGTATTAGAACTGATTTGGGTGGCACGGGTAATAGTAACCTTATTATCGGTTTAGATAAGAACACTGTTAATGCGACGACAAACGGCATAGGTTTATCCAGTGATTCTGGAACTATGCTTAGAAAGTTCCTTAAGGATGGTAATGCAGATTTCAAAATCAGTGGTGATGGTGGTCTTGTTACTACTAGTGGTACAACTACTGGCGTGCAAGTGTCTGTAGACAAATCCAAAGTAAAAGACTTGGCTGTAGAAGCGGTAACCGTAAGTAAAGCTAATACCGTAGACAATCCGATTACTGTAACGTCAACTGCAGGTACTAACTCTAAAGAGTATGCTATTGGCATTGATACAAGTAAATTGGCCGCTAAGACAGATGTAACATATCGGGCCAATAATGCAGCTGATGCTAATGCAAAGAAGGTTTCTTTATCTAAAGGCCTTAATTTCGTAGACGGTGACTCCACCGTTGCTACTGTTGATAACGATGGTAAAGTATCCTTTGGTCTTAATACAGCTACTAAGAACCAAATCAATACTAATACTACCGATATTGCTGCCAATAAAGGTAAAATTGCAACTAATACAACGAATATTGCGGCAAATACAACAGCGATTGCTAGAAATATTTCTCTTGGTGCTGATACTGGCACGGCATCTAGACAATCCTTGAGCACTGCTGATGTGGCATTTAATGTGAAAGGCTCTACAGGCGACTTTGTATCTACTAATATGAATGGTAACACTGTAGAAATTTCTACAACTCGTGCTACCATCAATAGCGATGCAAATACAGGTGCTGCATCCGTAACAGGTAATGATGGCCTTGCAACAGCTAAAAATGTTGCCGATGCAATTAACAAGGCAGCTGACGCGGCTAAAGCTGGTTCAGCTTGGAACGTATCCACAAATGGTGATACTAGTACAAAGGTATCTGGTGGAGACACGGTAGACTTCACTGGCGATAATAATATTACAGTTGATCGTAATAATAAAACTATTTCTACTAGCCTAAATAAAAATCTTACAGATATGAACTCTATATCTCTTGGTAATCCAAGAGGGGAAACAATTTTCCTAAATGGTAGAGATGGTAGTATTAAAGCTGGTAAAGCTGAATTTAAAGATAATGTTGGTGCTGGTTCGACTATTACTAGCGATCAGTTAAGCTTTACAAACGGAGCAACTGGTGCTAATGAAGCCACAACTACTATTGCTTTAGACACGGTATCTATTCAATCAGGACCTAATAACAGTGCTCTTACATCTAAATATCTCATGTTTAGTGATGAGGATGGCAATAATGCTGAAGGCAGTGCCAAAGGTATGGGCTTCCAAAATGCCGCTGGTAAAACGGTTCAGTTTAGTCTTGATGAAATCAAGGCTGGTGGCAACAAGATTCAAGAGGTAGCAGAAGGTACAGCTGATACAGACGCGGTAAATGTAAAACAGTTGAAAGACACTGTGGCAAGTCAAACGTTAACATACCGTGCTAATACTGCAGCTGATGCAGATGCTAAATCTGTTAAATTATCTAAAGGCTTAGACTTTGTAGATGGGACATCCACTGTTGCTACTGTTGATAATGATGGAAAAGTATCCTTTGATTTAAATACAGCTACTAAGACTAAGATTGATGATTCTGCCACAGCTGTTGCAAGAAAGATTTCTCTTGGTGCAGATAGCGGTACAGTATCTAGTCAATCCTTAAAAGATGGAGATGTAGCTTTCAATGTAAAAGGTGCTACTGGTGACTTCGTATCTACGAAGATGAATGGTAACACTGTAGAAATTTCTACAACTCGTGCTACCATCAATAGCGATGCAAATACAGGTGCTGCATCTGTAACCGGTAATGATGGCCTTGCAACAGCTAAAAATGTTGCCGATGCAATTAATAAGGCGGCTGATGCGGCTAAAGCTGGTGCAGCGTGGAACCTTACAACGAACTCTAGTACAACAGATAAAACATCTGTACAAGGTGGGGACACAGTAGATTTTATCAATGGCGATAATATCTTGATTACCCAAGATGGTACAGATAAAAAGAAAATTACTGTTGCTACTAAAAAGGATCTTACTGTAGATTCTGTTACAGCAGGTAATACAGTTATTAATACATCTGGTTTAACAAATGGTACAACTGCTATTACTGGTTCAGGTATTACAACTGATAAGGTGACTGTAGGCGGTATCTCTATCGATAAAACTGATGGCATTAACGCTGGTGGCAAAACGATTGCTAATGTTGCTAGCGGTGGTACAACAGATACGAATGCGGCAAACATTGGTGATGTTAAGCAAGCCGTTGCTAATTTATCTCAAAACTTAAATATTACAGATGGTACTAATAATGGTACTGTTGATCTTAAAAACCAAAAACTTAATGTAGCTGGTGCAAATGGTGTCACTGCAACTGTAAATAATCAAACCATTACAGTTGGTTTAGATGCGGATACTGTTAATGCTACAACTAAAGGTATTGGTCTCACTGCTGATACAGGATCTACAGGTAATAAATACCTTAAAGATGGCGATGTATCCTTTGCAGTAACTGGCGATGGTAATCTTGTGAGCACATCTGCTACTGCAGCTGGTGTGAAAGTTGCTGTTGATGCGGCTAAGGTAAAAGACTTGGCTGTAGATGCTGTTACAGTAAGTAAAGATGCTCAAGCAGATAATCCTATTACAGTAACGCCAACAGCGGGTACTAACTCTAAAGATTATGCTATCGGTATTGATACTACGAAGCTTGCAGCTAAAACTGATTTAACATACCGTGCAAATAATGATACTGATGCTAATGCAAAGAAAGTATCCTTAGCTAAAGGTCTTAACTTTGTAAATGGTACATTAACAACAGCGTCCATCGATACCGATGGGGTAGTAAAATACGATGTAAATACAGCAACTATTACAGCTGGTGCAGACGGCACCGTAACAGGTCCAACTACAGATGGTGTAGCGACAGCACAAAATGTAGCTGATGCGATTAACGCAGCTAAAAAAGCATCTAAAACAGAAATCACTGCTAATACTGGTGAAGCTGCGAATGCTACAACAGGTAATGTAACCCTTACATCTACTACTGCTGCCGATGGTCATACTATTTATGATGTAAGACTCAATGACAAGGTGACCCTTGGTACAGCTACTAATGCAGTAACAATTGACGGTACAACAGGTAAAGTGACTGCTAAGAATGCAGTGATTGGTGGCGTAACTGTTGATGGAGATAACAAGCATGTAACTGGTTTATCCAATACCACCTGGAATGGTACGGCTACAACTGGTCGTGCCGCTACTGAAGATCAGTTGAAAGCTGTAGCCGATACAGCTAAAGCGACAACTGATGCAGTTAACTTAAAATTCTCTGGAGATACTAATACAGCTGCTGGTGTAGTAAATCTTAAAGAGGATACATTCAACATCGTTGGCGATGGTAAATATGTAACTACCGACGCAAACGGTAAAGATTTAACTGTAAAAGTATCTGAAGCAGAGGTAAAAAAATCTGCTGTGGCGGCTGTAACAGTAAGCACCGATACAACGGATGCCAACAATCCAATTTCTGTAACACCTACAACGAGTGCAGATGGTACCACTAAGGATTATAAAGTAACCATTGATGGTACTAAGATTGCGAATAAGACTAACTTGTCCTACAAAGCAAATGATGGTACAGCAAAACAAGTTTCCTTAGCAGATGGCTTGAACTTCAAGAATGGTACATTAACAACAGCATCTATCGATGATAATGGCGTTGTGAAATACGATGTAAATACAGCAGCAATCACTACTGGTGCAGATGGTACAATCACAGGTCCAACTACAGACGGTGTAGCAACAGCTAAAAACGTAGCTGACGCTATCAATGCAGCTAAAAAAGCGTCTAAAACGGAAGTCACTGCTAACACAGGTGAAGCAGCTAATGCTACAACAGGTAATGTGTCATTAACATCTACTACGGCAGCTGATGGTCATACTATCTATGATGTGAAGCTCAATGATAAGGTGACACTTGGTACTGGTGCTAATGCTGTAACGATCGATGGTACAACGGGTGCTATTACAGGTAAAACGGCTACTATTGGTGGCGTTACTGTTAACGGTACGTCTAATACTATTGGCGGCTTATCTAATACAACTTGGAATGGCACAGCTACTACTGGCCGAGCTGCAACAGAAGACCAATTGAAAGCTGTTGCAGATGCTGCAGGTAGCCAAACTTGGGAAATTACAGCGGATAAGAAAGCTGGCACATCTGGTGTTCAAACTGGCACAAAAGAAAATGCTAAAGTTGGCAAGGATGATACAGTTTCCTTAATTGCTGGTGAGAACTTAACCGTAGATCAAGCAAGTAAAAACTTCACATATTCCTTGAATAAAGACCTTGTGAAGATGAACTCTGCAACCTTTGAAGCAACAGGCGGTAAAACAACTGTGATTAAAGGTGATAGCATTGTTCAAACTGATGGTGCTAACGTAAATACAACTAATGCTACATCCAATACAATTACTGATGGTACAAATACAAGTACAATTACTGCTGGTAAGGCACAAATTGGTACTGTTGGTATCGATGGGGTAGCCAGCAAGATTACTACTGGTGGCACAAATGCTGTAGTAGTTAATGGTGCAGATGGCACTGTTAAAACGGGTACTGTAACAGTAACTGGTGGTACTACAAACGATATTACTGGTTTGTCTAACACGACTTTATCTGCAACTGACTTTGCAACTAAGGGCCGTGCAGCTACAGAAGAGCAATTGAAAGCTGCCACTGGTGCTACTACATTGAAGGTCACAGGTGATGTAGCGACTAATACTGGATCCATAAATCTTAGAGATGATACATTCGGTATTAAAGGCGATGGTAAATATATTTCTACTGACGTAAACGGTAAAAATGTAAATCTTACCGTATCTGAAGCAGAGGTTAAAAAATCTGCTGTAGCTGCTGTAACAGTAAGCACAGATACAACAGATGCTAATAATCCATTGACTGTAACACCTACAACTAGTGCAGATGGTACAACTAAGGATTACAAGGTAACTATCGATGGTATTAAGATTGCGAATAAGACTAACTTGTCTTACAAAGCAAATGATGGTACAGCAAAACAAGTTTCCTTAGCTGATGGCTTAAACTTCAAGAATGGTACGTTAACAACTGCATCTATCGATGATAATGGCGTTGTGAAATATGATGTAAATACAGCATCTATCGCTGTAGGTACAGATGGCACTATTACAGGTCCAACTACAGACGGTGTAGCAACAGCTCAAAACGTAACCGATGCTATCAATGCGGCTAAAAAGGCTTCTAAAACTGAAATCACTGCTAATACAGGTGAGGCTGCTAATGCTACAACAGGTAATGTAACGCTTACATCTACCACAGCAGCTGATGGTCATACTATTTATGATGTGAAACTCAACGATAAGGTGACACTTGGCACGGGTGCTAATGCTGTAACTGTTGACGGTACAACTGGTAAAGTTACGATTGGTTCTTCCATTGTGGATGGTGTAAATAATACTTTCACTACTGGCGGTGTAAGCCCTGTAACATTAAATGGTGCTACAGGTACGATTACAGGTAAGACTGCTAATATCGGTGGTGTTACTGTTAATGGTACGGCTAATATTATTGGCGGTTTATCTAATACAACATGGAATGGCACAGCTACTACTGGTCGTGCTGCTACGGAAGACCAATTGAAAGCTGTTGCAGATGCTGCGGGTAGCCAAACTTGGGAAATTACAGCCGATAAGAAAACTGGTACATCTGGTGCTCAAACGGGTACAAAAGAAAATGCTAAGGTTGGTAAGGACGATAAGGTGTCCTTAATTGCCGGTGAAAACCTAACTGTAGACCAAGCAGGTAAAAACTTTACATATTCTTTGAATACTGACCTTGTGAAGATGAACTCTGCTACATTCCTTGGCACAGGTGCGAATACAACTGTTATTACTGGTGATTCTATTACGCAAACTGCAGGTACACAAACAAATACATCTACTGCCGATGGCAACACTGTTGCGGATGGTACTAAGTCCACAAAAACTACAGCAGATGGACAAGTTATCAAAGATGGTGCTAAGTCTAACAAATCTACTATAGATAACAATGTAATTGATGATGGTAATGGTAATGTAAATACATCCAATGCTACATCAAATACGATTACAGATGGTACAAATACTACAGCAACAACATCTAGTTCTGTAACTGTTAAAGATAATGCTGGCAACAGTACAGTTATTACAAAAGACAACGTTACAACTGGTGTAGGTGCTAACAAAATTACCCTTGATGGTACTGCTGGAAAGGCTACGATTGGTTCTTCCATTGTGGATGGTGTAAACAATACATTCACAACAGGTGGTGCTAATGCAGTAACTATGAATGGTGCAGCAGGTACAGTTAAGACTGGTACTGTAACAGTAACTGGTGGTACAACAAACGATATCACTGGTTTGTCCAACACAACGGTAAATTCTGCAGACTTTGCAACAAAAGGTCGTGCTGCAACAGAAGAACAATTGAAAGCTGCAACTGGGGCTACCACATTGAAGTTCACAGGTGATGTAGCAACCAATACTGGATCTGTTAATCTTAAGGATGATATATTCGGTATTAAAGGCGATGGTAAATACATCTCTACTGACGTAAACGGTAAGAATGTAAACCTTACAGTATCTGAAGCAGAGGTTAAAAAATCTGCTGTAGCTGCTGTAACAGTCAGCACAGATACAATAGATGCTAATAATCCATTGACCGTAACACCTACAACTAGTGCAGATGGTACAACTAAGGATTACAAGGTAACTATTGATGGTACTAAGATTGCGAATAAGACGAACTTATCCTACAAAGCAAATAACGGTACTGCAAAACAAGTATCTTTAGCAGATGGTTTAGATTTCACAAATGGTACTTTGACGACTGCATCTATCGATGATAAAGGCGTTGTGAAATATGATGTAAACACAGCATCTATCACTGCTGGTACAGATGGCACAATTACAGGCCCAACTACAGATGGTGTAGCGACGGCTAAAAACGTAGCTGATGCTATCAATGCAGCTAAAAAAGCGTCTAAAACTGAAATCACTGCTAACACAGGTGAAGCCGCTAATGCAACGACAGGTAATGTGTCATTAACATCTACCACAGCTGCAGATGGTCATACTATTTATGACGTAAAACTCAATGATAAGGTGACACTTGGTACTGGTGCTAATGCTGTAACAATTGATGGTACAACAGGTAAAGCTACGATTGGTTCCTCTATCGTTGATGGTGTAAACAATACATTCACAACAGGTGGTGCAAGCCCTGTAACATTAAATGGTGCTACAGGTACAATCACTGGTAAGACTGCGAATATTGGCGGTGTTACTGTAGATGGTACAAATAACCATGTAATGGGCCTTGCAAATAAAGACTGGACTCCAGGTGTGACACAAGCGGTATCTGGCCGTGCCGCTACAGAAGATCAATTGCAAAAGGTATCTGACGCAGTTGGTGCTGGTTGGAAAGTAAACACCGGTAAGATCACTGGTTCTACTGGTGAATCTAATGGTGCTGCATCTACTAAGGTAGCAAGTGGTGAAGAAGTACAATTCCAAGCAGGTAATAACTTAATCGTTGACCAAAATGGTAAAACGGTAGCATACTCCTTGAATAAGGCTCTTAAAGATTTGGAATCTGCTACGTTCAATGGTACAGGTACTAACAAAACTGTTATTACTGGTGATTCCATTACACAAACTGCTGGTACACAAACAAATACATCTACTGCCGGTGGCAACACTATAGCGGATGGTACTAAGTCCACAAAAACTACAGCAGATGGTCAAGTGATTAAAGACGGTACTAAGACAAATACTTCTACTGTTGACGAAAATACAATTATAGATGGTACTAAGTCTAATAAATCTACTGTGGATGGTAACACTATTACAGATGGCACAAATACTACAGCAACAACATCTAGCTCTGTAACGGTTAAAGATAATGCTGGTAACAGTACAATTATCACAAAAGATAACATTACAACGGGTGTTGGTGGTAACAAAATCACTCTTGATGGTACAGCAGGTAAAGCGACTATTGGTTCTTCCATTGTGGATGGTGTAAACAACACATTCACTACAGGCGGTACTAATGCAGTTGCGTTAGATGGGGGTGCAGGTACAGTTAAGACTGGTACTGTAACAGTAACTGGTGGTACAACAAATGATATTACTGGTTTGTCTAACACAACTGTAACTGCAACGGACTTCGCAACAAAAGGCCGTGCGGCTACAGAAGAACAATTAAAAGCTGTAGGCGAACAAACATGGCAAATCACTGCAGATAAAGACACTGCTACTTCTGGTGCTCAAACAGGTACTAAGAAAGATGCTAAGGTGGGTAAAGACGATAAAGTTCAATTAATTGCTGGCGAAAATATGACAGTAAACCAAAATGAACGAGACTTTACATTCACTCTTAACAAAGATCTTGTGAAGATGAACTCTGCCACATTCCTTGGTACAGGTACGAATACAACTGTTATTACTGGTGATTCCATTACGCAAACTGCTGGGACTCAAACGAATACATCTACTGCAGCAGGTAATACTGTAGCAAATGGAGCTAATTCTACTGCAACAACTGCAGCGGGCACTACGGTAACTACTGCTAATGGTAATACTAATTACGCAGCGGATGGTGTACGTATCAATACAACTGGTAAGACTCCTGTATCGTTAACAGATGCTGGCTTAGATAATGGTAATAATGTAATAAAAAATGTTGCTAGTGGTCATGTGAATAATGATGCTACAGATAATACAAATGCAGCTAATATTGCAGATGTGAAAAAAGCGACAACTACAGTTACTGCAAATGCTGGTGAGGTTGCCAATGCTACAACAGGTAATGTGACATTAACATCTACTGCTGCAGCTGATGGACATACTATTTATGACGTAAAACTCAACGATAAGGTGACTCTTGGTACCGGTGCTAATGCGGTAATGATTGATGGTACAGCTGGTAAAGCTACTGTTGGTACTGCTGTTGTAGATGGTGTAAATAACATAATTACAACTGGTGGTGCAAGCCCTGTAACATTAAATGGTGCTACAGGTACGATTATAGGCAAGACTGCTAATATCGGTGGCGTCACTGTAGATGGTACAAATAACCATGTAATGGGTCTTGCTAATAAAGACTGGACTCCAGGTGTAACACAAGCTGTTTCTGGTCGTGCTGCAACAGAAGATCAATTGCAAAAGGTATCTGATGCAGTCGGTGCTGGTTGGAAGGTCAACACTGGTAAGGTTACTGGTTCTACTGGTGAATCTAATGGTGCTGCATCCACTAAGGTAGCAAGTGGTGAAGAAGTACAATTCCAAGCAGGTAATAACTTAATCGTTGACCAAAATGGTAAAACTGTAGCGTACTCCTTGAATAAGGCTCTTAAAGATTTGGAATCTGCTACGTTCAATGGTGCAGGTACTAACAAAACTGTTATTACTGGTGATTCCATTACGCAAACTGCAGGTACACAAACAAATACATCTACAGCAGCTGGCAACACTGTAGCGGATGGTACTAAGTCCACAAAAACTACAGCAGATGGTCAAGTTATTAAAGATGGTACTAAGACAAATACATCTACTGTTGATGAAAATACAATCGTTGATGGTGCTAAATCTAATAAAACTACTGTAGATAGCAATGTAATTAATGATGGTAATGGTAATGTAAATACATCCAATGCTACATCTAATACAATTACTGATGGTACAAATACTGTAGCAACAACATCTAGTTCTGTAACTGTCAAAGATAATGCTGGTAACAGTACAGTTATTACAAAAGACAACATTACAACTGGTGTAGGTGCCAACAAAATCATTCTTGATGGTGCAGCAGGTACAATTAAAACTGGTACAGTAACAGTAACTGGTGGTACAACTAACGATATCACTGGCTTGTCTAATACAACTGTAACTGCAACGGACTTCGCAACAAAAGGCCGTGCGGCTACAGAAGAACAATTAAAAGCTGTAGGCGAACAAACATGGCAAATTACGGCAGATAAGAAAACTGGTACATCTGGTGCTCAAACGGGCTTAAAAGAAAATGCTAAGGTTGGTAAGGACGATAAGGTGTCCTTAATTGCTGGTGAAAACTTAACTGTAGACCAAGCAGGTAAAAACTTTACATATTCTTTGAATTCTGACCTTGTGAAGATGAACTCTGCTACATTCCTTGGCACAGGTACGAATACCACTGTTATTACTGGTGATTCCATTACGCAAACTGCAGGTTCACAAACGAATACATCTACAGCAGGTGGCAACACTGTAGCTGATGGTACTAAGTCCACAGAAATTACAGCTGCTGGACAAGTTATCAAAGATGGTGCTAAGTCTAATAAATCTACTGTAGATAAGAATGTAATTGATGATGGTACTGGTAATGTAAATACATCCAATGCCACATCGAACACCATTACAGATGGTACTAATACAAGTACTATTGCTGCAGGTAAAGCGACTATCGGATCCTCTATTATCGATGGTGTAAACAATACATTCACTACCGGTGGTGCAAGTCCTGTAACATTAGATGGTGCAACAGGTACAATCACAGGTAAGACTGCTAATATTGGTGGTGTTACTGTAGATGGTACAAATAATCATGTAATGGGCCTTGCGAATAAAGATTGGACTCCAGGTGTAACACAAGCTGTTTCTGGCCGTGCCGCAACAGAAGATCAATTACAAAAGGTTTCCGATGCAGTTGGTACTGGTTGGAAGGTCAACACTGGTAAGGTTACTGGTTCTACTGGTGAATCTAATGGTGCTGCATCCACTAAGGTAGCAAGCGGTGAAGAGGTTCAATTCCAAGCCGGTAACAACTTAATCGTTGATCAAAATGGTAAAACTGTAGCGTACTCCTTGAATAAGGCACTTAAAGATTTGGAATCTGCTACGTTCAATGGTACAGGTACTAACAAAACTGTTATCAACGGTGATTCCATTACGCAAACTGCAGGTACACAAACGAATACATCTACAGCAGCTGGCAACACCGTAGCAGATGGTACTAAGTCCACAGAAACTACAGCAGCTGGTCAAGTGATTAAAGATGGTGCTAAGTCCAATAAATCTACTGTAGATAACAATGTAATTGATGATGGTAATGGCAATGTAAATACATCCAATGCTACATCAAATACGATTACAGATGGTACTAATACAAGTACAGTTACTGCTGGCAAGGCAACGATTGGCTCCTCTATTATTGATGGTGTAAATAATACGTTTACTACTGGTGGTGCTGACGCTGTGACACTAGATGGTGCTACTGGTACGATTACAGGAACAACTGCTAATATTGGTGGTGTAACTGTTAATGGTACAGCGAAGACCGTTAACGGCTTATCCAATACCACATGGAATGGTACAGCTGTATCCGGGCGAGCTGCTACAGAAGAACAATTAAAAGCAGTAGGCGAACAAACATGGCAAATCACAGCAGACAAAGATACTACTGCTACTTCTGGTGCTCAAACAGGTACTAAGAAAGATGCTAAGGTGGGTAAAGACGACAAAGTTCAATTGATTGCTGGCGAAAATATGACAGTAAACCAAAATGAACGAGACTTTACATTTACTCTTAACAAAGATCTTGTGAAGATGAACTCTGCCACATTCCTTGGTACAGGTACTAACAAAACTGTTATTACTGGTGATTCCATTACGCAAACTGCAGGTACTCAAACGAATACATCTACAGCAGGTGGCAATACAGTAGCGGATGGTACTAATTCCACAGAAACGACAGCCGCTGGTCAAGTGATTAAAGATGGTACTAAGACAAATACATCTACTGTTGATGAAAATACAATTGTAGATGGTACTAAGTCTAATAAATCCACTGTGGATGGTAATACTATTACAGATGGCACAAATACAACTGAAACAACATCTAGTTCTGTAACTATTAAAGATAATGCTGGTAACAGTACAGTTATTACAAAAGATAACGTTACAACTGGTGTAGGTGCTAACAAAATTACCCTTGATGGTACAGCTGGTAAGGCTACAATTGGTTCCTCTGTAGTTGATGGTGTAAACAACACATTCACTACTGGTGGTACTAATGCGGTAACTATGAATGGTGCTGCAGGTACAATCAAAACTGGTACTGTAACAGTAACTGGTGGTACAACAAACGATATCACGGGCTTGTCTAATACAACAGTAACTAGTGCAGACTTTGCAACAAAAGGCCGTGCGGCTACAGAAGAACAATTAAAAGCTGTAGGCGAACAAACATGGCAAATCACTGCAGATAAAGATGCTACTACTTCTGGTGCCCAAACAGGTACTAAGAAAGATGCTAAGGTTGGTAAAGATAACAAAGTTCAATTGATTGCTGGCGAAAATATGACCATAAACCAAAACGAACGAGACTTTACTTTCACCCTTAACAAAGACCTTGTTAAGATGAATTCGGCTACATTCCTTGGTACAGGCAGTAATACAACAGTCATTACTGGTAACAGTATTACACAAACTGCAGGTACGCAAACGAATACATCTACAGCAGGTGGTAACACTGTAACTGATGGCACTAAGTCCACAGAAACGACTGCAGCTGGTCAAGTTATTAAAGATGGTGCTAAGACTAATAAGTCTACTGTAGATACTAATGTGATCGATGATGGTAACGGTAATAAAAATACATCAAATGCTACATCGAATACGATTACAGATGGCACAAATACATCTACTATAACTGCTGGTAAAGCTAACATCGGAAATATTGCTGTTGATGGTGTGAACAATAAGATTACTATGGGTAATGGTGCAAACCCTGTTACATTAGATGGCGCTAATGGTCATTTAGATGGTTTGACGAATACAACATGGGTTCCAGGTGTAACAAAAGCCACTACTGGTCGCGCAGCCACAGAAGATCAATTGCAACAAGTATCTGATGCAGTTGGTGCTGGTTGGAAGGTGAATACTGGTACCGTTGCTGGTTCTAGCGGTGTATCTAATGGTGCTGCTTCTACAAAGGTATCCAGTGGTGAAGAAGTAAAACTTCAAGCTGGGGATAACCTTGTTATCGACCAAAATGGTAAAACAGTATCTTATTCCTTGAATAAAGATCTTACTAAGATGAATTCAGCAACCTTTGAAGCAACAGGCGGTAAAACAACTGTTATCAAAGGTGATAGTATCGTTCAAACTGATGGTGGTAAAACAAACACATCTAATGCAGCGGGTAATACTGTTGTAGATGGTAATAAATCCACTGCTACAACTGCAGCAGGTACTACAATTACTGATGGTGCTAAGACGAATACATCTACAGCTGATAAAAATGTAATTAACGACGGTGTTGGAAATACCAATACATCGACAGCAACTCGCAATACATTGGCAGATAATGCAGGTAATACTAACGTATCTAATGCAACTAGCAATACATTGAAAAATGCATCTGGTGATGAAACTAAGGCTGATGCTAAGGGGGTAACTGTTAAAGATGCTGCTGGCAACAATGCAACTTTCACGAAGGACGGCGTAACAATTACAAAACTTGGTAATGATACGGTTTCCTTAACTAGCAATGGCCTAGATAATGGCAAGAATAAGATTGTGAATGTAGCGGCTGGTGTGGCGAATACGGATGCAGTTAATGTTGGTCAGTTGAAAGAGTATGCTGCTAAGTCCACTACTGAATTGACTGCTAATAATGGTGAAACTGCAGGTAGTACGACGGGCAATATCGTATTAACTAAGACAACTGCTGCCGATGGTCATACAATTTATAACAATAAGTTGAATGATAAGATTACATTAGGGACAGATCCAACTAAGGCGATTACGGTAGATGGTACTGCTGGCACTATTGCGGTAGCTGATAAGATTACTCTTAACGGCAAAGATGGAAAGGCCGGTATTGGTACAGTCGGTATCGACGGCAAGGATGGTATTATCACGACTGGTGGTACTAATTCTGTGAAAGTAGATGGTACTACTGGCACGGTAACAGGTTTAACTAATAAAACTTGGACACCAGGTTCTATCGTTTCTGGCCGTGCAGCTACAGAGGATCAATTGAAATCTGCCGTAGCTGATTCTGGTTGGAAGGTTACTGTTGATTCTGTTGATTCTGGTAAAAGCACTGTTGTAGGTACAAGCCCTGAAAAAATCAAGGCTGAAGAAACAGTTACTTTCAAAGCAGGCAATAACATGATGGTTACTCAAACAGGTAAATCTATCAGTTATGCAGTCAACCCTGAGCTTACAAACATGACGTCTGCTACATTTACGGATACTGCGACTGGCAATATAACGGTAATGAATAGTAATGGTATTACTATTACGCCTAGTGGTGCAAACCCTACAAATCCACATGCAGGTCCTGTATCCTTAACGAAGGATGGCCTCAATAATGGTAATAACCAAATTAAAGGGGTTGCGCCTGGTACAGATCCAACAGATGCAGTGAATGTAGCTCAGTTGAATGCATCTAATGCAAATACAAGCCAAGCTATTAATCAATTAGCGGGTGAAGTGCAACATGTTGGTGCTCATGCAGCGGCTATGGCAGCATTGAAACCTATTCAATACGACCCATTGGAACCAACACAAGTCATGGCCGGTGTCGGCAACTATCGCGGTGAAACGGCGGCAGCTCTTGGCCTTGCTCATTACACGAATGAAAACACTATGTTCAACGTAGGCGTTTCCGTTGGTGGTAACCATAATATGGTTAATGCTGGTGTAACTCATAAATTTGGTTACAGCCCAGAAAAGAAAAATATTCCAGATCGTTACAAAGCAGGCCCTATTAGCTCTGTGTATGTAATGCAAGATGAAGTCTCTAGCCTTAAAAAGGAAAATGCGGAACAAAAATATGTTATCGCGGACCAAGCGGCTCGTCTTACTACGTTAGAAGCTGAGAACGAACAACAACGTCGTGAATTGGCAGAAACGAAGAAGGGCTTAGATGATTTGAAAGCAGCGGTAGATAAATTGTTAGCATCCAAAGGCTAAGCAAGATACAATTGATAATAAAAATCAACTTATAAAGATATAATAATCTTGGAATAAAATAAAGAACCCTCTTAATTACGATACTTATACCCTGATGGGTATAAAACGTATGCAAGGGGGTTCTTTGCGTTTTTGATATAAGTTATTATTTAAAATGCATGATATATGAATGACTTCTCATATGTTATATGATATAATACGGTAATATTATGGAAAGTTTAATGTCATCTCTTGAGGTTTATTATGGGGACTCATTATGTTAACATCATTACAACGCTGGTTCTCAGTAGATACCATATTACCGATGAAGGATCGACTGGGGCCGGTAGATACTACAAAAAACTTATATAATAAATACTTAAAAATTGCTTGGCCTGCGACCTTGCAAGGACTCATGATGCAGTTGATGACTGCCATTGATTTGGCTATGGTAGGCTCCTTGGGTGCCTCTGCACTGGCTTCTGTAGGTATCATGGGACAACCAGAAATGGTTATGCTCGTCATTTGCCGGGCCTTATCGATTGCAGTCACCGCAATTATTGCACGCCGTCATGGTGAAGGTGATGTAGATGGCATGAATGCAGTGCTAAAGCAATCCATACTACTGAACTTTTTAATCTACATTCCATTGCTCGCCATATGCTTATTTAATTTAGAGCATATTTTGCGATTTACAGGGGCAGAGGATGGCTATATTGAAACGGCTGTTTGGTATGGTCGGTTCATTGTCATGAGCCTTGTGTTCCAGTCCTTTAGCCAAATTGTAGGGGGTGCCCTCATCGGGTATGGCAATACAAAGGTTATCTTTAAATCCAATGTGGTGGGGAATATCTTAAATACGATTATGAATTTCTTCTTAATCTATGGTATTGCCTTTTTCCCAGAATTTGGTGTCATGGGGGCCGGTATTTCGACGCTCATCAGTAGTGCCGTTATCGCAGCATTGCTATTGCGGGCTATTTCGCAACATACCAAGACTGGTCTAACCTTATTGCATCCGTCAAAATGGCGCTTTGAGCGTTCCGTACTTCATACGATATTCCACGTAGGAGGTAGCTCTTTAGGGGAGCAGTTCTTTGAACGTTTTGGTATGTATACATATACCATGATTGTGGCATCCCTTGGTGCCGTACCGTTGGCTGCACATTATGTGTGTATGAACTTGATGGATATATTCTATTACTTCGCCATGGGCCTCGGCTTCGCCGGTGCTTCTCATACGGGGCAAAACTTAGGACATAAACGGCCGGATTTAGCGAAGGCTTTTGGTCGTATCGGTGCTCGCATGGGTTTATTTGTGGGGGTCGTTAGTGGTCTCATTTTTATTAGTGCCGGTCATTTGCTGGTACAAGCCTATACACGTGAAAGCGAGGTTGTCACATTAGCTACGGCATTGATGGGCATTATGGCTATCGCTGCCTTTCCTCAAGCACTACAACAGGTCTTTGCAGGCGTGTTGAAAGGTGCAGGTGATACCTTCTATATCATGAAGTATTCATTAATTAGTGTTGCTGTTATTCGCCCAATCATTACCTATGTACTATGTATTACATTGGGCCTTGGTCTATATGGGGCATGGATTTCTCTATGCTTAGATCAATCGTTACGGCTTGTTTGCGCCTACATACGTTTTATAGGTGGTTCATGGCAGCATAAGGTGGTATAGGTATATTGAAACTTTTAAAATAGTTTATGAAAGTTTTATGAAAAACTTCTTGCCTAGTAATTAAGAATGGTATACAATACAGATGTGGAATAAATGACACGTTGGGGAACGTGTTGTTTGTAAAAATCATCAATTTCACGTATATATGTAAGGGATATATATATGAATATAAAGAGGCATCGGCCAGTAATGGTCGATGCCTCTTTTATATGCGTGCGCACATGACTAAGCCCCCAGATAAACAGGGGGCTTGTAGTATGTTTATGAGATTAATTATAGATTATTACATTCTAGCCATGTGGACATAGCTTTTTTGCCTGCTGCTGGTAGGGACTCGGAGAATACTCGTGCATCTTTGCGGATTCTAGGAATATCAATGCCCGCATTACATAACTCTGCACAGTGGCCCACAAGCCAGCTTTCAATAACTGTCGGATCTGCCTCTAGGTGAAATTGCAATCCTAAAATATGATTGCCAATCGAAAAGGCTTGGTTAGGACAGAGGTCTGTTTCAGCAAGGCGAACGGCGCCTTCTGGAATGTCAAATTCATCGCCATGCCAGTGTAGAACAGGCGTATTGCCTAAGAGGGCTAGTGGTGTATGTTGCCCTTCAGCAGTAAAACGCAATGGGCCAAAGTCGATTTCCTTCTTACCATGGCTCATAGGGCCCACATGGCTGCCCATAATGCGGGAAATAAGTTGCGCCCCAAGACAGATGCCGAGTAATGGTTTTTTACTATCGAGGCGGTCCTTAATAAACTTGATTTCATCGATCAAAAAAGGATAGATTTCTTCGTCGTATGCGCCAATAGGGGCCCCACAAACGATGACAAGATCTGCCTTAGTTGCATCGTACTGATTAAAGTCAGCAAGGGGGGCCTCAATATATTCTAAGGTAAAGCCTCGTTCTATTAATAAAGGTTCTAAAATACCTGCGTTTTCAAAGTGGATATGACGTACTACATAGGCTGTTTTACTCATGGTTCCTCCTTATAACTATGTACAACTATCTAGTGCTAGTATATCATGTTCTATAGAATTTTATGTGAGAGGCAGCACAGATTCATGAGAGTTTCATTGAAATATTGATTTTTTTCGAAGAGTTGTGTACAATATAATTATCGTTAAAAAGCCCTTATGTGTGTAAGGGTATTTAATGGAGGGAATAATACAATGAATAAAAAATTAGTAGCATTATTGGCTGTAGCTACAATGGGTATTTCTGTTGTAGGTGCTACACCACAAACACAATTTACAAAAGGTGAAACTCAAGTTGATCT
>OKVG01000644.1_pt1 | contig 22347 bp, 22 predicted proteins | sample 1606981 | NCBI WGS metagenome assembly OKVG01 (sample SAMN03281018, study PRJEB24777) | human gut metagenome | isolation source: fecal sample PR128 from 1 month old male Malay infant, vaginal delivered... | reverse complement strand
ACCAAAAATCACTTATGCAGGAAAAGCCGTAAAACTGCATAAGCAGATACTCAATGAAACAATCACGGCAGTAAGGAGTGTGAACTATGTTCCCGATAAAATATATTGACAATAACCTTGTCTGGAACAAGGACAATGAGGTGTTCGCTTACTATGAGCTGATACCGTACAACTATTCTTTCTTATCCGCAGAGCAAAAATTTATCGTGCATGACAGCTTTCGCCAGCTTATCGCACAGTCCCGTGAGGGTAAAATTCATGCCTTGCAGATTGCCACGGAAAGCTCCATACGAAGTATGCAGGAGCAGTCAAAGAAACTGGTAACGGGAAAACTAAAGGAAGTTGCCTATCAGAAGATAGACGAACAGACCGAAGCGTTAGTATCTATGATTGGGGACAATCAAGTGGACTACCGCTTTTTTCTTGGCTTTAAGCTCATGGTTACGGAAGAACAGCTCAATCTGAAGAACATCAAAAAATCGGCGTGGCTGACGTTCACGGAATTTCTCCATGAAGTGAACCACACGCTGATGAATGATTTTGTTTCCATGCCGAATGATGAAATCAACCGTTACATGAAAATGGAAAAGTTACTGGAAAATAAAATCTCCCGTCGCTTTAAGGTGCGTCGCTTGGAAATCAATGATTTTGGATATCTCATGGAACATCTTTACGGCAGGGACGGTATCGCTTATGAAGATTATGAGTACCAGCTACCAAAGAAAAAATTGAACAAAGAAACGCTGATAAAATACTACGACCTTATCCGTCCGACAAGGTGTGTGATTGAAGAAAGCCAGCGGTATTTACGCTTGGAACATGAGGACAAGGAAAGTTATGCGTCCTACTTTACTGTCAATGCGATTGTAGGTGAGCTTGATTTTCCGTCAAGTGAAATCTTCTATTTCCAGCAACAGCAATTCACATTCCCCGTTGATACTTCTATGAATGTAGAAATCGTGGAGAACCGAAAAGCACTTACCACAGTAAGAAATAAGAAAAAGGAATTGAAAGACCTTGACAATCACGCTTATCAAGCAGGAAATGAAACCAGCTCAAATGTGGTGGACGCATTAGACAGCGTGGACGAGCTGGAAACGGACTTAGACCAGACAAAAGAAAGTATGTATAAGTTAAGCTACGTGATACGGGTGTCTGCACCCGATCTTGACGAGCTGAAACGCCGTTGTGATGAAGTCAAAGACTTTTACGACGACCTCAATGTAAAGCTGGTGCGTCCTGCTGGAGATATGCTGGGACTTCATTCTGAATTTCTTCCAGCCAGCAAGCGATATATCAACGACTATGTGCAGTATGTAAAATCAGATTTTTTAGCTGGGCTTGGCTTCGGGGCAACCCAGCAATTAGGGGAAACTACGGGTATCTATATGGGCTATTCCGTTGATACGGGAAGAAATGTGTACCTGCAACCGTCCCTTGCCAGTCAAGGTGTGAAAGGTACAGTTACAAATGCCCTTGCGTCTGCTTTTGTCGGTTCGCTTGGCGGTGGGAAGTCGTTCTGTAACAATCTTCTGGTATATTATTCGGTTCTCTTTGGGGGACAAGCGGTTATCTTAGACCCTAAAAGTGAGCGTGGAAACTGGAAAGAAACGCTCCCAGAGATAGCCCATGAAATCAATATCGTAAACCTTACCAGCGACAAGGACAATGCAGGACTTCTTGACCCGTTTGTGATTATGAAGAACGTAAAAGACGCTGAAAGTCTGGCAATCGACATCTTGACATTCCTTACGGGTATTTCCTCTAGGGACGGCGAAAAATTCCCCGTGTTACGAAAAGCGGTGCGTTCCGTTACCCAGAGCGACAGTCGGGGCTTGCTCCATGTGATAGACGAGCTACGCCGTGAAGATACGCCCATATCAAGAAATATCGCAGACCATATCGACAGCTTCACGGACTACGACTTTGCACACCTGCTGTTTTCAGACGGTACGGTAGAAAATGCTATCAGTCTGGATAACCAGCTCAATATCATTCAAGTAGCAGACCTTGTACTGCCAGATAAGGACATGACCTTTGAGGAATACACGACCATTGAATTATTGTCGGTGTCTATGCTGATTGTGATTAGTACCTTTGCCCTTGATTTTATCCATTCGGACAGAAGTATTTTTAAGATTGTAGACCTTGACGAAGCGTGGGCGTTCTTAAATGTGGCACAAGGAGAAACGCTCTCTAACAAGCTGGTTCGTGCTGGACGAGCTATGCAGGCAGGCGTTTATTTTGTTACCCAGTCTGCCTATGATGTTTCAAAGGAAAGTCTGAAAAACAATATCGGCTTAAAATTCGCTTTCCGTTCTACTGACATCAACGAGATAAAACAGACCTTAGAATTTTTCGGTATCGACAAGGACGACGAAAACAACCAGAAACGCTTGCGTGATTTGGAGAACGGACAATGCTTATTGCAGGACTTATACGGGCGTGTCGGTGTGGTACAGATACACCCCGTTTTTGAAGAACTGCTACACGCCTTTGATACCAGACCGCCCGTACAGAGAAATGAGGTGGAGTGATGAAAGAAAGGATAAAAGGTGCGTTCACAAAAAGGAAGATTTTCCACTTTCTCAAAATGGCTCTGTTCGTGGTGGCACTCTCCCTTATCCTGCTTTCACTTTTGGGGACGGTGGCTCATGCGACGGGGCTTGTGGACGATACCATAAACGCAGAAAATCTTTATTCAAAATATCCCCTTTCCAACTACCAGCTTGATTTTTATGTGGATAATAGCTGGTCGTGGCTTCCGTGGAACTGGCTGGACGGTATCGGAAAATCTGTGCAGTACGGGCTTTACTGTATTACCAACTTTGTCTGGACGATAAGCCTTTATTTAAGCAATGCCACGGGCTATGTGGTGCAGGAAGCCTATAAACTTGATTTTATTAACGATATGGCAGACAGTATCGGAAAGAGCATACAGACCCTTGCAGGCGTAACACAGAACGGTTTTTCCAGCTCTGGCTTTTATGTTGGTTTCCTGCTTCTCATTATCTTAGTGGTGGGACTTTATGTTGCCTATACGGGACTTATCAAACGGGAAACCAGCAAGGCTCTTCACGCTGTTATTAACTTTGTGGTGGTGTTCGTGCTGTCCGCTTCATTTATTGCCTATGCTCCCGATTACATCAAAAAGATAAATGAGTTTTCATCAGACATCAGTACCGCTTCTTTGGACTTGGGAACAAAAATCATGCTCCCTAATTCTGACAGCGAGGGCAAGGACAGCGTGGACTTGATACGGGACAGCCTATTTTCTATTCAAGTAGAACAGCCGTGGCTACTTCTGCAATTTGGCAACAGCAACGCAGAAGAAATCGGGACAGACCGTGTGGACGCATTGGTATCTGCAAGCCCAGAGGACGAGGACGGGAAAACGAGAGAAGAAGTCGTGAAAACAGAAATCGAGGATAACGACAACAACAATCTGACGATACCGCAGGTCGTAAACCGTTTAGGTATGGTGTTCTTCCTACTGTTCTTCAACTTAGGTATCACGATATTTGTGTTCTTGCTTACTGGCATGATGTTGTTTAGCCAGATACTTTTTATTATCTTTGCAATGTTTTTACCTATCAGCTTTTTACTTTCCATGATACCTAGTCAAGAAAATCTGGCAAAGCAGGCAATCGTAAGGGTATTTAATACCATAATGACACGGGCAGGAATAACGCTCATTGTAACGGTGGCGTTCAGCATTTCCAGTATGTTTTATAATATTTCCACAGATTACCCGTTTTTCATGGTGGCGTTCTTGCAGATAGTATGTTTCGCTGGTATCTACATGAAGCTGGGCGACTTAATGAGTATGTTCTCTTTGAACGCTAACGACAGTCAAAGCATGGGACGTAGGATATTCCGCAGACCGTATCTATACTTGGCACATAGGGCTAGGCGTATGGAAAGACGGCTTGCTGGTGCGGTTACGGCTGGCGGTGTCGCTGGTGCGGTGGCAGGTAGCACGATTTCAAACGGAAAAGCGACAAGGAACACAGCCACAAAAAGCAGTCGGGGCAATACCACTTCCAGCATGGGACAGCGTGCAGGCTCAAAGGTGGGTGCTGTCTTAGATACGAAAAATAAAGTGAAAGACAAGGCAAACGCTGTTAAAGAAAATATCAAGGATATGCCGACACAGACCGCTTATGCGGTGTATTCCGCAAAGGAAAAGGCAAAGTCCAGCGTGTCCGACTTTAAGCGTGGCATGGTGCAGGAACAGCAGTCCAGACAGACGGGACGTTTGGAAAAGCAGGAACAGCATAGACAGAATATCGCTGACAAACGTATGGAGCTTCAAAAGGCACAAGAAGCAAGGCACGCACAGCGAAAGGCTGACGGATCAGCGACAGCGGGAGCTACCCGTCCCCATGAGCGACCAGCCACAGCTTCAAAGCCGAGTGCGGAAAAAATGCAGGAAGTCAAACGTCCTGCCACAGCGACCACTTCAAAAGCAAGTGAGCCAGTCAAGACAAATGTTATCAAAGAGCGTCCGTTATCTTCTGGTGCTTCTGATAAGAAAGCGACCCAGTCGGCACAGCCAGTACATAGGCAGAATGTAGAAAAAGTGGTATCGCAGGAAACACGCCAGAATTACACCAAAGACCGCAGGACAAAGGTTCAGCAGACGCAGAGCGTCCAGAAGAACCAGCAGACCACAGAGAAAACCCGTAACCTTGTAACGAAGAAAGGACAGAAGAAAAAATGAAACTGAAACATATCGCTATCATTGGCAGTCTGTTTCCTATCCTCTTTTCTCTGGTGCTTTTCTTTGGTGTCTTGATTAGTGCGGACAGCGACGACGAGAACAGCAACTTTTCTTCTGGTATTACAAGTATGAACCTATCCGCAGAAGTCTTGAAACATCAGCCTATGGTGGAAAAATATGCCAGAGAATACGGCATTTCCGAGTATGTCAATGTGCTATTGGCTATCATTCAAGTAGAAAGTGGCGGTACGGCAGAAGATGTTATGCAGAGTTCGGAAAGTCTGGGATTACCGCCTAATTCCTTAGATACGGAAAGCTCAATCAAGCAGGGGTGTAAGTATTTTGCGTCCCTGCTTTCTTCCTGCAAAAATCAAGGTATCGACGATTTGAATGTAGCGATACAGTCCTATAACTATGGCGGTGGCTATGTGGGATATGTGGCAGGAAAGGGAAAAAAGCACACTTTTAATCTAGCAGAGAGCTTCGCCCGTGAGAAATCGGGTGGAAAGAAAGTAACCTATACCAATCCGATAGCTGTTGCAAAGAACGGGGGCTGGCGGTATGGCTATGGAAATATGTTCTATGTGGAATTAGTCAATCAATATCTGACCGTGGCACACTTTGATAATGCGACGGCACAAGCGATTATGAATGAAGCGTTGAAATATCAAGGCTGGAAGTATGTGTATGGTGGCAGTAACCCCAACACTTCCTTTGATTGTAGCGGACTTGTGCAATGGTGCTATGGAAAAGCTGGTATCTCCTTACCGAGAACCGCACAAGCACAGTATGACGCTACCCAACATCTTCCACTCTCGCAGGCAAAGGCTGGGGACTTGGTATTTTTCCATTCCACTTATAACGCTGGAAGTTATGTAACACACGTCGGTATCTATGTAGGAAATAATCAGATGTACCATGCAGGCGACCCGATAGGATATGCAGACCTAAGCAGTAGTTACTGGCAACAGCACTTAATCGGTGCAGGACGAGTAAAACAATAGAAAGTGTCTGAAAATAATTAAGTTTGACAATATGAGAATAAAGTATGACATTTTCATAAAAAAGTGTGACAACATTTATCACAACGAATGATTAATAAAAAAGTATGACAACCACAAAGCAAAAATCATAAAAAAGCCTGACAATATTAGGATAAATACCATAGGTGGCAATGTCATAAATCAGAACGTGGAATCGTCACGCTGACCAGCTTGGAGTGCAGAGCATTTCAGGCTTTTCTATTGTCAAACTATTTTATCACAAAGGCACTTGTAAATGTAAGACTTTATTATGAAAGGACAGAAAGGACTTGAAAAATATGTTTAAGAAGAATAAGAAACAGACAGAAACTCTCAAAGAACCAAAAGAAAAAAAGGTGCGTACTGTTAAGGTAGGCACACATAAGAAAACCGTGATTGCGTTGTGGGTGGTGCTTATCGCAAGCGTGAGCTTTGGAGTGTATAAGAATTTTACGGCTATCGACCAGCACACGACCCATGAAAAAGAAATCATTGAACTTCGCTTGCAGGACACCAACGGGATAGAAAATTTCGTGAAAAACTTTGCGAAGTCCTATTACACATGGAATAACAGCAAAGAAGCGATTGAAGCAAGGACGCAGGCAATCAACGGTTATCTGACAAAGGAATTGCAAGACTTGAATGTTGATACAATCAGAACGGATATACCGACCAGCTCCACAGTTACAGATGTGATTGTATGGAGTATCGAACAGTCGGGAACGGACACTTTTTCTGCTACCTACGAAGTAGATCAGCAGATAAAAGAGGGAGAACAGACAAGCAATGTGAAAGCAACCTATATTGTAAAAGTCCATGTGGACGCTGACGGGGATATGGTAATCGTTCAGAACCCTACCCTTGCACCAGCAATCGAAAAATCGGACTATGAGCCAAAGACACCAGAACCAGACGCAAGCGTGGACGCTGATACCGTAAACGACGCTACCGCATTTCTGGAAACATTCTTTAAGCTCTATCCAACAGCTACGGAAAAAGAGCTTGCTTACTATGTATCTGGAAATGTGATTGAGCCTATCGGCAGGGACTATCTTTATTCTGAACTGGTAAACCCTATCTTTACAAAGGACGGGGACAATGTGGAAGTCAAGGTAGCCGTGAAATTCCTTGATATTCAGACAAAAGCGACGCAGGTATCACAGTACGAGCTTGTGTTACAAAAGGATAGTAACTGGAAGATTGTAGGATAAATGATATAAAAAGACCGTAGTCTGTAACACACATTTATGTGCCTTACAGCTACGGTTATTTTTGAAATTGATTGCGTATATCCTTGTCTTTACGAAACGCTATTTTAGCAGACTTCATTAAATCTACTAAGAAACGTACTTCGTATTCATCACAGTCTGAAAAAATATCTTTTGCTTCTTTTTCAAAAACGATTTTAGAAGCAATCACATTATCGCATAAAAGAGTATCGACTGATACAGAAAGTGCATTGGCAATCGCAATCAAGGTTGGTAAACTGACTTTTGTTTTTCCTGTTTCTACATTACTCATGTGAGCTGGTGTAATGTCTATAAGGTCGGCAACGGTTTCTTGTGTTACGCCCTTTTTAATTCTTGCAATTTTAATCCGCTGTCCGATTGCTTTGTAATCAACTTCCACAGTTTCCTCTCCTTTCCTGCTTTTTTATATTGTAACCATTCGCAGAGTGTAATATAATACTCTGTGTAAATGAACAATTCTTTCAGTATATATTCAGGCTAAAAAGTTTAAAATATGGAAGAATATAAATGCAAAGGGGGGTATGTCTATATGTTAAGATTTCGTAAAAAGGATAGCAAAGAGCTTATAAAAAGAATGGCTAAAACAAATGGCTGTTCGGTATCTGAAATTCGCAGAGAAATGCAGTATGCTATTGATGAAGCTAGAAATAGTGATGACCCAAACAAGCAAGCGGAATTTCAACGCTTATTTGGAAATAAGATACCCAGTCCAGAAGAATTTATTTGTGTAGTTAGCAAGAATTTAAAATTTTAGTAAATACGGAGCGTGAACAATGAAAAAATCAGAAACGCAGGAACAGGAATTTTTAGAAGTTTGTTCTTCTTACGACCATGACCTTTTAACTGGAAAAAGAGAAATGACATTGAAAGACTATGAACGAATTACTTATTTAGTTAGTTCTCTTGGGTATAGTCAATATCTTCAATTCCTTATTGGAAAATATATGGACTTATCACAAGCTGATGAAGAACGAGAAGAAAGAGAACATGAAATATATTTGGAATATCCAGAGTATTATGAGGACGAGGGGATTTTGGAAGAAGAAGAAAAATGGCTGGAAGAATTTTTAAATCAACTTCCAAAGAAGAAAAAAGAACATTTCAAGCAACTAATTGAAAAAGGTCAAAACTACTAAAAAAACAAAGTTACTGTATTCAGATATGCTGATCACAGTAACTTTATTTTAGCTTAACCCACAAAAATATATGGATTTTGTTTATGATTTTTATTACAATTAAGATAATTATGATATGTACGAGGAGTGATAAATTTGCATACAATTCTTGTGTTGGAAGATGATATAGAATTAAATAATACTATTTGTTGTTCTTTGGAAAAAAATGGTTATCGGGTTATGGGGGCTAGAACTTGTGAAGAAGCAAAAAACTACGCAAATAGTTATACCTTTCACATGGCAATTTTGGATATAAATTTACCAGACGGTAATGGATTTCAATTTTGCAAATGGTTAAAAGCTAGAAGTAATACATTGATTTTATTTTTATCCGCTAAGGATTTGGAAACTGATATTTTAAATGGATATGAACTTGGAGCAGACGACTATGTGACAAAGCCCTTTTCTATGAGAATTTTGCTGAAAAAAGTGTATGTAATCTTATCCAGAAAGTCACAAGAAGCGAATATTTATGATGATGGCTTTCTAAAAGTAGATTTTGAACTTGGTATCGTTCAACAAGGAGTAAATGAATGCTTACTTTCCCCCACAGAATATCGTATTTTAAAAAAACTGATTGAGAATAAAGGGAAACTACTTACCTATTCCGTTTTATTAGATTCTTTATGGGACGAGGGAGTACAAATTACAGACAAGCATACTCTTGCAGTAAATATCAACAGATTGCGTAAAAAGATTGAAACCGAGGAACACTCTTATATTTCAAATGTATATGGAATGGGTTATATATGGAAGTAATGATTTTTATAATATTTTTTTCGTTAGTGTTTATCACTACTTTTGCACTTTGGAAATATGTTCGTTTGAAACATGATGTTTATGAATATACAGAGAAACTGGATAATACTATAAACTATATGTTAAAAAACGGAGAATTAAAAACAACTCCCTATGAAAACGATGATTTGTGGGAAAAAATTTATGAGAAGCTGGTTCGTCTTTCCCATCTGTATACTCATAAAAATTTAGAGATTTCAGAAGAAAAAGATAAACTGAAAGAGCTAGTGTCTGATATTTCTCATCAAACAAAAACATCGATTGCTAATATAAAACTCTATTTAGAGATAATGACGGATGAATCAGATTTTAAGAAAAATCAAGAATACATGAGAAAAATGAACGGTCAAATAGATAAGTTGGATTTTCTTCTGCAAAGCATGGTAAAAATGTCACGGCTTGAAACTGGAACAATTAAAATCCAAAAACAAAATGTCCTTCTTGCCGATACTCTCGCTATGGCGATCAGTAACGTAGTAATAAAGGCAGATAAGAAAAACATTAAGATTGATGTGCAGTATGATGAACAGCTAATGCTAAAACATGATAAAAAATGGACAGCAGAAGCAATTTTTAATATTTTAGATAATGCAGTAAAATATACAGAAGTTGGCGGAAATATTCATGTTGTTGTGTGCAGGCAAGAACTTTTTACAAAAATCAGCATTGAGGATACAGGAAAAGGTATTGCACCAGAGCGACAAGCGACTATTTTTACTCGGTTCTATCGAGAACCAGAGGTACATGATAAAGAGGGAATCGGTATTGGCTTATATTTAGCTAGAGAAATCATCACGCTACAAAATGGATATATTGAAGTACAGTCACAAATTGGACAAGGAAGCAAGTTTATAATATATCTTCCAAATCGGGATTAAGAAAAATCACAGTTTTGTGATTTTTTCTTTTTGTGACTGGTTTGTGATTTTTATGCTTTATCATGTAAGTCAGGAGGTGAAATCATGAGAATCAAAAAATCGACGGTATTTCTGACAATGTTCGTTTTATTATTGGCTTTTACCGGTTGCCAGAATGAAAGCTCCAGTACTGACGAAAATAAACAAACGAAGAGCACAGCAAGTGATAAGGTTATTTATAACCAAAAAGACTTGCAAAACCCTCAAAAATTAGAAATTTCAGAAGATGGAACTGTTGAAATGGAAATAAAGAGTATGACTGAACCAGATAATATTCTCCCAGAAAATAAATCTATTTTTCTTTCTATTACATCAAAGAAAGATACAGATGTTTCTTTGCAATATACTTATGATACATATGGAAAAGAGGGGGCATTGTTTTGTTGCGAATTAAAAGAAAAGAATGGTGTTAAAACTACATTAGAGCCTTTATCTTCTTTCTACTTGTCTCAAACTTCTGAAGAAAACTACAAAGAAACATGGTTGACAAATGGCGTGTTTTTGAAAAAAGGGGAAAATGTGTTTTATTTGAATGGTAAAGACCAAACATTTCCTTATCGTATGATACTTAAAGTAACTTTTTTTGAACCAGAAAAGATAGATAGCGTTATTCTTTATCCGATAGAAAAATAAGGAGGACTTGATTATGAAAAATGTGATTGTCAAAACACAGGCTTTAAAAAAATATTACCAAACAGGGAATCAGACCGTAAGAGCATTAGATGGTGTGAATTTTGAAGTTGCTGAACGAGAATTTGTTTCTATCGTCGGAAAATCAGGTAGTGGAAAAAGTACGCTTCTACATATGATTGGTGGATTAGATACGCCCAGCAGTGGAACTGTTATTGTTGATGGACTAAATCTTGAAACATTAAATTCGGAACAACTTGCTCTTTTCAGAAGAAGAAAAGTAGGATTTATTTTTCAGCAGTATAATCTAATACCCGACTTGAATGTGTATGATAATATTACTTTTCCTCTTGAGTTAGATGGTACGCAAATTGATAAAGATTTTATTCAGGAACTATTGGAAACATTAAATATCTCGGATAAACAAGAAATGCTCCCTGCAATGTTGTCTGGTGGAGAACAACAGCGTGTAGCGATTATACGAGCTTTAGCAACAAAACCTGCGATTATCCTTGCAGACGAGCCAACAGGAAATCTTGATACTTCTACCAGTCATGATGTAATCGGATTATTGAAAATGTTAAGTAGACAATATCAACAAACATTGATTGTAATTACACATGATAATGATATTGCACAAATGGCGGACAGAATTGTTCAGATTGAGGACGGAAAAATATCAACTAAAGGAAGTGATTTCCATGTTAGCGAATAATAATGAGGCAATCATCAATAAACTTGCAAAAAACAGCGTTAAAACAAATAAGAAGCAATATGCAATTTTGTTTTTCACAATAATATTATCTGCATTTATGCTTTTCTGTGTATTTACAATCGGTATGACTTATCTGAATTCGAGTAGATTGCAGAACACACGCTTAAATGGAGCTGAATATGATATTGTAACTATGAACGGTTTTACATCAGAGCAACTTAATACTTTACAGCAAAACGAGAATATACGGAGCGTAGGTATAGAATCCTATGCTGGATTTATCCAAAGTACAGAGTACGATAAGACTGTTGAAATTGGATTGTTATGGTGTGATGAAGTATTCTGGGATAATTTGATGTCGCCTGCCAGAACAAAATTAGATGGACACTATCCGCAAAATAAAAATGAATTGATGGTTACAAAAGATATTTTGAAAACCTGTGGAAATGAAAATCTGTCTGTCGGAGATAGTCTTATTTTAACTTATGAAAATAATACAGGTGTTTATACAGACGAATTTGTTATCAGTGGTATATGGGACGGTTATGGAGATACATCTGCTGGATTTGTGTCAAAAGCCTTTTATGACGAAACGGGATATGATTTAAAAAATAATGGAATCCTTTGCATAAAACTGAACTGTAACTATGTTTTTCCAACTACAATACAGTCCATAGAAAAATCTTTAGATTTCTCAGACAGGCAAATCTTTGCACCGACAGGTTATATCGAAAATTCTTTTAAGTTATTGCTTGGTATATGCGGTCTGGCTCTTGTTATATGTTTAAGTGCCTATCTTCTGATTTACAATATTTTGTATCTGTCTGTTTCAGGAAAGATACGATATTATGGATTGCTTCAATCTCTGGGTATGACAAAGAAACAGCTTGTTCGTTTCATAATTAAGCAAATGATACTTGTCGGAATATTAGGTATATTTATCGGAAATCTGTTGGGTATTATTTTATGTATGAAATTAGTTCCTTATATTCTCGGAATATTAGGTATATCGACTGGAAATATGACATTGCAGTTTAATCCAGTGATTTTAATTGTAAGTATTGTTGTGACTATTTTTTCTATTATTCTGGGAATGAAAAAGCCGATTCAAATTGCAACAAAAGTTACACCGGTAGAAGCTACAAAATATAGAGAATGTATATCGAATGGTAAAAGGTATAAAAAGAAAAAAGGGGCTTTCTTCTGGAGAATGGCATTTGAACAATTTAAGAAAGATAAAAAGAAAACAGTTGTTGTCTTACTATCGCTGGCAACAAGTTTATCTGTATTTTATTGCCTTACAACGATCATAAGTAGTCAGGGAGAAAGAACGGTACTGCCTAACTACTGGAACGCCGATTTTATTGTTCAAAACCAGACACAAACCACAGAGGATATAAATTCTCTTAAACCAGCTATAGAGGATTCTTTTGTTGAAGAAATAAGAAAGCTGGACGGCATTAAAGACTTCCATCTTGTAGAGGGAACACCTATTATTTTCCCGTATGTGTTAAACAGTTTTTCTGATATGTGGATAACGAATTATATAGACAGAACACCTTATTTATCTTCTGAAGATGTTAAAGCAGATTATAAAGCGAATCCATCAAACTATTATGGTATGCTAATCGGTATTGATGAAGAACAATTTGATTATGTAAATCAATCACTGGATAATCCTATTGATAAACAAGATTTTCTGAATGGAGAAAGTTGTATTGTGCAATATGAAGGCTCTGAAATACCAAAAGAATATTTGAATCAGCGAGTTTTCTTTAATCTTCAAGGAAAGCAATATGAAATTACCGTTGAAGCTGTGTCGTATGACACACAGTACAGCGGAAGAGATATAGGTGCTTCGTTGATTGTAAGTCAAGACTATTTAAATAGCCTGATTTCTAAGCCGACAACATTAAATATGTATATTTACTATAATCAAAAATATGACGAAGTGTTAGAAAAAAAGATTACATCTCTTGTAGAGGATAGTCCATATAGTAATGACTTACACATTGAATCTCAATTTGAGAATATGAGAACAATTCAAGAATCGCAGGGAGAAATGATGGAAATAGGCACAATAATCGCTTTATTGCTTCTGCTGGTTGGAGTCTTAAATTATACAAATACAATCGCAAGCAGTATTCAGAATCGAAAATTAACATTTTCTGTTATGGAAAGTATTGGAATGTCCAAAAAACAGATAAATCAACTGTTAATTCGAGAGGGGGTTTTATATGCACTTTTCTCTGTATTTATTACATTGACGATTGGTTCAGTTATCACTTATATTTGCTTTGAATCCATGAATTATATGGAGATTCCATTTAATGTACCAGTGTTTCCTTTATTCAGTGCTATTATTCTTGTCATGCTGATATGTATGATAACACCTCTTCTATCCTATAAAAAACTTGCAGGAAATCGCTCTATCGTAGAACGATTAAGAGATTATGAATAGCTTTAAGTACAACCATATACACTCAAACACCAACTAACAACAGTACATCAAAAAATAAATTTAATAAGACATTTAAAGCTCGTATAGAACTATATGTTTTGTACGGGCTTTTTTCATACCTGAAAAAAATTAAATTTTTTCAAAAGAGGTCATTAAATCACACCTTTCATTCCCTATATGGTGCGGAAAGAGGGATAAACGCTTTTCAAATCATAGAGGAAAGGGGGTGAGATTGATGAAACCGTCTGACTTCCAGAAAACAGTTCAATGTCGCTTTGAAAGTTGTTTGAAGAAAGTTGTCCGTCATGTTGTAAAGGACTACCAGCAAGGATTGAAACGACGAAAAGATAAAGAAATTCCATTTTGTGAACTTCCAGAAATTTTCGTTGAAAATTTTGCTGTGTGGGACGATTACGAAACAGATTATACAATCTTTTCAGTATGTGGCATTGATATTCGTGTCCTTGATGATGAGCTGGCAGAAGCCTTGAAGAAACTTCCAGAAAGAAAGAGAAATACTTTGTTAATGTATTACTTCTTGGAAATGACAGAAAGTGAAATTGCCAACTTGCAAAAGATTACGCAAAGCGGTGTATTTAAAAACCGACATCATGCTTTGGAAACCATGAAAAAAATACTAAAGGAGAAGCAGTAAAATGAAGCAAACATTTAAGAAGCCGTCCTACTATTTGCTTTCACAAGCAATGGACGGGGACGAAAAAGCGATTGAAAAGATACTGGCATTTTATGACCCGTACATATCAAAGTGCTGTCTGCGTCCACTCTATGATGAATACGGCAATGTCTATATTGTTGTAGATATGGAGCTAAAAGGACTTATCCGAGAAGCACTTATCAAAATGATTTTAGGGTTTGATATTGCCTTAGAAATCGAAGAAGAATAAGCAGTTTTTAGCAGAGCATGATTTAATGTCCCCCTCTTTCCTGCTCTGCCCTGCTTTTATATGAAAGCAACACGCTTTCGCCACAGCTCTTTGACAACTGAATAAAGCAGACAGATACGTTTGTGAGATAGTGAGCCACGGGGACTGTACGCCACGACCTTTTCAAAAGAAAGCGAGCGACCCACGCAGTGATCCGAGAGCGACTGTTGGAAAAGTCGTTTTGCCACGACCTATCCTCACAGAATAATGATACGTCCGCATGGTGCGGTTCTGCCCACAAGAATGGGAATAGTTGAGATACTAACGGAGCTTTCCAAAGCCGTCTGCCTGCTTATATATAAGTAAAAACTGCTAAACAGCAAAGCAAAGGGGGTATATCTATTGAATGATTTAGGAAATAAGCAGACAACAGTATGTTCCGATTATTTGGAAGCGGTCAAGTCAATCAATACCGACAAGGCTCTTTCCAACACAGAACGTCTATCTGCCTGCATAGAGGAATTAAACAATCCCTACTGCTTCTTATGTGGTAAAACACTTGTAAAAGTCGTGTTTAACGAGGATGCTCCAACGCTTGATTTTTGCTTGATAAATTACTTCAAGAGCCTAAAAAGTTACTGAAAAAATGGGCGAAATATGGTATAATAAAAGAGTGATAAATGACTTTTCTAATAGGAGAAATCAATATGCCGAGAGTTAGAAAAGTTAAAAAATCAAATAGCAAAAATCACATGGTATGGAGAATTGCCGTATATATCCGATTATCAAAGGACGACGGCAACGACGAAAGTTTAAGTGTTACGAACCAGAAAAAGATTATCCGTGAATACTTGGAAAATTTCTTTGAAGAAGAATATATCCTTGTGGATATTTATATCGACGACGGTATCAGCGGTACAACTGATGACGCAAGAACTGAATTTATCCGCATGATTGATGATGTGAAAGCTGGTCTTGTGAATTGTATTATTTGCAAGACATTAGCACGAACATTCAGAAATTATGCAGATCAAGGTTATTATTTGGAAGAACTTTTTCCACTTTATAACACAAGATTTATCTGTCTGGGAAGTCCGTCATTTGACACTTACAAAAATCCAGAGTCGATTACAGACGGTATGGACGTTCCGATTACGGGATTGATGAATGACCGTTATTCAGCAAGAACTTCTAATGATGTTCGACGTACCTTTAATATGAAACGTCGTAATGGCGAGTTTATCGGGGCTTTCGCTCCTTATGGATATAAGAAAGACCCAACAAATAAAAATTGCCTTATCATTGATGAAGTCCCTGCACAAGTGGTACGGGATATTTACCGCTGGTATGTAGAGGACGGTATGAGTAAAATCGGTATTGTAAGACACTTGAACGAATTAGGCGTACCTACACCTATGGACTACAAACACAGTCAAGGCTTGAACCTCAAAACACCTAATCAAGCAAAGAATGACGGTATGTGGGGCATTTCAACGATAGCTAGAATTTTAAGTAATCGAATGTATATCGGAGATATGGTACAAGGGAAACAGCGAGTAATCAGCTATAAGGTTCATAAAGCGATAGCAACGCCAGAGAGTGAATGGTTTATCGTAGAGAATACTCACGAACCTATTATTGACAAAGTAACCTTTGAAATGGCACAGTCTTTATCTCAACGTGATACCCGTACTGCTCCTACAAAAAGAAATGTCTATCTGTTTTCTGGTTTCCTACGTTGTGCAGATTGTGATAAGAGCATGACAAAGAAAACCAACAAAAAGAACATGGCAAACGGAGAAACCAAAGAATATACTTATTATGTGTGTTCTACTTATGCTTTAAAAAATAAAGATAAGTGTAGCCGTCATAGCATTTCATTAGAAGATTTGACAGAAGCCGTACTCAATGCAATTCAAGTACAAATTTCTCTTGTTTGTAACATGGCAGAGGTAATCACAGAAATCAATAAGCAAGAAGCTGTATGTAACCAGTCCTTGCGATTGACAAAGCAATTACAAACCAAAGAACATGAGCTTGAAAAGATTACTAATGTCATAGACAATTTGTATATGGACTGGAAGTGTGGCGAGATTACCAGAGCTGAATATGTAAGAATGAAAGCCAAATTTGAAGCAAAGGCAGACAGCATGAAAAATGCGATTGTCAATCTTAAAGCCGAGATTGAGCTTTCCTCAAAAGGCGTAGGCAATAATGACCCTTACCTACAAATGTTCTTGAAACATAAGAACATAACCGAGTTAAACCGTGGAATATTAGCTGAATTGATTGATACAATCTATATCCACGAAAACAACGAAATTACAATTAAGTTTAATTTTGCAGACCAGCATAAAAGATTGTTAGACTTTATCTCAAACAATCAAAACACATCTAAAAAAGAGGGACGTGTTTATACACTACCCTCACTATCTAAATCTACATTAGCTGTTTAGCAATTTTTGTCTATATATCTATGCACCGTTTCTGCCAAGCAGACCATAAATTCTCCCACGCTTCACATGGATATTTAAGTCAGCCACACTCTTTTGTGAGCCGTATTGCTTCGTCAGATTTTTTGTTTCAATGATGTAATTTGTATCCATATTCAAAACCTCCTGTTCTGTAAGGTATTCTATCACGCCAACCTTGCATTAACCTTGCCGCAACCTTGCATTAACCTTGCAATTTGAAATCCGGCAAAAATGACAAAGGTTCCCGCCATAAAGACGGGAACCCGCTTAAATCTCCAAAGGAAAAAGCAACATAAATTCAGTTCCTTCTCCCGGAAAGCTTTCAACCGTTATGCTTCCACCCATCTTTTCTACAAGCTGATGGACAATAGAAAGACCAAGTCCGCTGCCTTTTTCGGAGCGTCCTTTATCACACTTATAAAGCCGTTCAAATATGTGTTTCAAATCGTCTTTCTCAATTCCTACTCCATTATCCGCCAGCAGCAGCTCCATGTTATTTTCCTTCTTTGACAGGACAATTTTGATTTTGTCTGCATGGCTGTGAGCGATTACATTTTGAATGAGATTGTTGACGATCCTCATATAGCTGTCCATATCCAATCTTACCCGGACAGGCTGTTCGGGAATATCAATGTCATAATCAACCTGTTTATCCTCAAAAATCGGTATCCAGTCGATCAGAATATTTCTTGTTAGCTCTGAGACCTCAACAGGATGGATTTCCAAAGCAAACTCGTTGGAATTTAACTTGAACCAGTCAAAGAGTACATCAATATATTCTTTCAAATCATGGGCTTTCCGGCGGGCGATTTCGATATAATCATCCCGGTCTTTCCCTATAACTAGGCCTTTATGTGCAGCGTCAAGATACCCGATGAGGGTTGTAAGAGGTGTTCGAACATCATGGGAAAGGCTCGTCATAAGCTGGCGGTTAGTTTCCTCTGCCTGCCGGACAATCGAAAGTCTGCTTTCATAGGACACAACGATCTCATTGATTTCATAGGCAAGAGGGGATACCAGTTCATTTGTTGCAGACAGAATACGCCGGTTGCCATTTCCGTTTTTCACATCAGCCAGCACATCGGTCATTTCTGCTATTTGTTTTTTTACGCGCCGAACGAGAACGATGGAGGTCAGCACAGCCAAAACAGCAATCACAATGGACAAGAAAACGATGATTTCCATGCTGGCTACACCTCCTTATTAAACCGGTAGCCAATCCCTTTGACCGTTTGTATATATTTTGGGCTTGAAGGATTGACTTCTAATTTTTTACGAAGCCGACTGATAATCGCCATAATGTTACTGTCGTCATAGAAATATTCTTCGCCCCAAACTTCCTCATAAATCTGCTGTTTTGTCAAAATTTTTCCTTGATGTTTTGCGCAGTACAGGAGCAGATCAAATTCCTTTGGCGGAAGTTCAAAAGTGCCGTTTGCCGTCGTAACAGAACGATTTTCAAGGTCAATCTGTAATCCATCAAAATCCAGTTTTTGCATAGCTCCGGCTTGATGATTAAAACGGGTGTAGCGACGAATGAGGGACGCAATACGGGCAATCAGTTCGTCCATATCAAACGGTTTTGTCAGATAATCGTCCGCCCCGGCCCGTAAGCCCCGCACTTTAGAAATGCTATCATTTTTGGATGTAAACATCAAAATCGGCAGGCTGTTCTCTTTGCGGATTTCTTCCAGCGTTTCAAAGCCATCCATACCGGGCATCATCACATCCAGCACCACAAGCTGATACTCCTGCTCTTTTAATTTCTGCAAGCCCTCTTTTCCGGTATTACAAAAATCAGCTTCAATATGTTCCGATTGTACGCTGCGTTTAATCAAAGCACACAGTTCTCTGTCATCATCTATAATCAAAATTTTATTCATGGCGCAACTCCTTCCCTTGTCTTGTCCGCCCATCAATCGGCTTCTCCGCAGTTTTAGGGAGCAGCCAAACACCGGCCATTTTCACAGCGCCGGGGATACGCCCTCCGGCACAGTAATAATTTACTCTGCGAGGTGTCACGCCCCACTTCTCGGCGGCCTCTTTTAATGTCATATAGTCCATTTCGCACCTCCACAAAACACATTATAGTTCTTTAATTCGAACAATGCAAGTGCGTGGATGGGGCGCAAGGCCCTGTGCCAGAAGCACTTTGATACCTTGCACCCCATTTGTAGCTCTATCCTAAAAATACTTTGCCAGCTGCTTCAGACCACGCCGGATGCTGTCACGAACACGGCTTGGGTCTACACCCTCCGCTGCGGCGATCTCACTCACGCGCATACCCAGGTAATACCGGGCATAGATCCGCTTGGCCTGCTTCTCCGGCAGAGCCATCACTGCGGCGTATAGCTGCTCCCGTAGCTGCTTTTCCTCCAGGAGCATTTCCGGCGTCTGGGGCTTCATCAGGATCGCATTTTCAATGCCGTTATCACAGTCCAGGGAGTAATGCGCTTTATAGCGATACATCCTCCGGTCATAGGCAGCTTCTGCACGCTCAGCGGCTCGGATCGTCTCCAGCACATCTTCTGTTACTTCTACAAAGTAATCGCTTTTATAAACATTGGGATATAAGTCCCTAAGATTGACTTTCTTCATTATGTACCTCCATTTCGATTCACGGGCGATTGACGAGTGAACCGAAAGGAGGCGGTGATCGGCAACGACATACTTCGGGGGCTTTCTCGAAAAAATGACACCAAAAAGCGCCAGCTCCCCGCAATGGGAAACTGGCGCGACAAAAACAACTATAATTCTGCTGTTTTAGTTGGAATGATAATGCCGATAGATAGTCATACCTCCCCGGAGGAGGGGCAAGGCTTTTTTTAATTGGTGCAGCTCATGGGTGCTATGAATGACGAAAATTGACATGGCGGTATCCTCCCATATACCGCCCTCCTGATCGCATGAGCATCGTTGAAAAGCAAAAAGAAACGGCGGCTATGATTGTCTCGAAGCCGCCGCTCCATAGGCGCGTGGAAATGTGTCTGCTTTACGACGGCTTTTTTTCTTTTGCCGTCATAAAGCAGATTAAAATTAACCTATTTTCACCAACTATCTACTATGCTATATCCTTTCTCGAAATATAAATATTTGAGAAAATACAAGATGCTCCATAGCACACAATGGAAATAAAAATTGCAATAACAAACATCAGGGTTTTATTTTCTGCCGGGAATACAAGTCCAGCAAATATAAATGCTGATGCAGGGTAGGCAATCATCTGACCAATCATGCTTTTGTCTTCGCTAAAAATGAAGCTACAAGGCAATGTAATACTACCTGAAATCAATGCCATGGTAAAGCTAAGACTGAAGAATAACAGAAACGAATTATAGTTCCATTCAGAGTAAATATTAGAAATCACTACACAAGCGACAACTCCAAGGATAATCCCGATTGCACCCAAAATTAGATATAGCATATATTTGCTCTGTATCACGCATTTTCTTGATACAGGTAAAACTCCAGACACTTTATGCCACCCAGAATTTTTATCTGTATTGATGGTAGTCGTTACCATAGTTTCAAACATAATTGCACCAAGAGGAATTAGTGCCCAAGATGTAATTAAAGCGGATAATGTTGCACCTAAAGCTACAAATGTTAAAAACATTATTAGTAAACTTTTTCTTATTAAGTAAAAATCTTTTAACAACAACCCTTTCATTTGCTTTCCCCCTTTACATAAAGTAACATAATATCATCGATAGTTGCTGGATCAATAACAGCCTTTGGATATTTTTTCTGTGCTTTAGATTTATCGGCTATCAGTACTTGCCATTCATAGTCTTGTTTGCGGTATGCAATAATATCGTTCTTGTCTATAGCATCAAATTGTGCAGCACCACACTTAATAATCCCGTATTTATACTTCAGTTCATCTTTAGGCTTGTTAAATACAACCTTTCCGTTATGAATAAAAACGATATAGTCAGCAACTTTTTCAAGATCACTTGTAATGTGGGAAGATACCAAAATGGAATTGTTTTCGTCTTGTACAAAATTCAAGAACATATCCAAAATATCGTCTCTCACAACAGGGTCTAATCCGCTTGTAGCTTCATCTAAAATTAACAATTCAGAATGATGGGAGAGAGCAACAGCGATAGACAGCTTCATTTTCATCCCTTTCGAGAAGGCTTTGATTTCCCTTTTTTCAGGGATTGAGAGTGTTTTCAGCATCGTCAAGAAAGTGTTTTCTTCCCATGTTGTGTAAATGTTCTTAAAGACACTGTTTAATTGTTTGGGTGATAATGTATCTGGGAAATTGTTGCCGTCAAATACAACGCCAATTTTGTTGCGAATTGAATCGCTTATTTCATTTTCAGAATTACCTAAAATAGATATTGTGCCAGCATCTTTGCTGATTAGTCCAAGAATTGCATTCAGAGTCGTACTTTTTCCTGCTCCATTTTCTCCAATTAATCCAACAATCGTTCCTCTTGGAACATCGAATGTTACTTCATCCAAAACAAAATCTCGATATTTCTTCGTTAGTCCACATACGCTTAATGCAGTATCATTCATTATCATTTAGTGTTATTCCTCCTCGTAAAATATCTTTAACAATTCCATAAGTTTTTCAACAGGAATGCCGTTGGTTCTTCCAATATCAGCAGCCTCCTGCAAATGTTCTTCAGCTCGCCTCTGCTGTTCTTCTAAATAAAATTCTTTATTTTGTGCAGATACAAAACTACCTCGACCAACACCGGTTTCTATAAAACCATCCCTCTGTAAGTCCTCATAAGCTTTTTGAACCGTAATGACACTTACATGAATCGACTTTGCTAACGAACGCATTGATGGAATTGCTTCTCCCGGTTTCAATTCTCCGCTCATAATCATCGATTTTATCTGTGATGTTATTTGCTCATATATCGGTTTGTTTGCATTATTACTGATGATAATTTCCATGATTCACCACCTTCACTTTTAATGTACTTAATGTACAAGTACATTATATCATTTGTATACTTGTTGTCAACCAGAAAAATACCAATGCTCGTAAAATACAAGTGCGTAGATGGGGCGCAAGGCTCTGTGCTAGAAGCACTTTGAGACCTTGCACCCCATTTGTTATTCTATCCTAAAAATACTTTGCCAGTTGCTTCAGACCGCGCCGGATGCTGTCACGGACACGGCTTGGGTCTACATCCTCCGCTACTGCTATCTCGCTCACACTCATACCCAGGTAATACCGGGCATAGATCCGTTTGGCCTGCTTCTCCGGCAGAGCCATCACAGCGGCATAGAGCTGCTCCCGCAACTGCTTTTCCTCCAGGAGCATTTCCGGTG
>OKVG01000643.1_pt1 | contig 22347 bp, 23 predicted proteins | sample 1606981 | NCBI WGS metagenome assembly OKVG01 (sample SAMN03281018, study PRJEB24777) | human gut metagenome | isolation source: fecal sample PR128 from 1 month old male Malay infant, vaginal delivered... | reverse complement strand
TGATAAGCGATATATCGTATAGTATATTTAGATTCTTTCATTATTATAGACGTCAGCCATTCACAAGCTTCTCTATTTTTTTTTTTAATGATACGGCGACCACCGAGATCTACACCTCTCTATTCGTCGGCAGCGTCAGATGTGTATAAGAGACAGAGATGGTACATATCAATCTGTTCCTGGTTTAATGTTGAAATTCAGTGGTGTTAATAATATGGTGGTAATTGAAGATGGAGCCACTTTTAAGGATTCTACAATTTTATTAAATAGTGGAGGTTATGTTCATTTAGGAAATTCAAAATATAATAACTTATCAATATTGAATAATAATACCGGTGGAAAAGTATTTATTGGAAACTCATGCATTATTGATAAGCAGCTAGATATTTATTTGAATGGCGATAGTTGTTGTAAAATAGGAGATGGTTGCGTTATAGGTAGCGATGTTAAGATTTGTTGTCAGGACGAGCATTCCCTTCTTGATAGCAATGGCTACTTATTAAATTCGGGCCAGCCTATAAATATAGGGGATAGGGTTTGGATTGGGTCACGTGTGATGTTGCTAAAAGGAACACATATTTCTGATGAATGTTATGTGTCTGCCGGTTGTATTGTGGAAAATAAATTTTTTACATCTAATCAGATTATATCCGGGGCACCGGCAAACACCATATCTTCTGGAGTAACCTGGGCAATGTCATCACCCGAAAATTATAGGTGTAAATAAATATATAACTTGCTAATTTTTAGCAACTAAAGCTAATGAACATATTAATCCATATGGTTAATTTTATATAATTATTTTTGATTAAAAAATTAGCAGATTATCTAATTATTAGTCATTATGATGTGGTTTCTTTGAATAATAGGAGTAATCACTTCCATACCTATTTTTTTCTCCAATGCTTACTCTCCCATAATAAACCGCATTAACCTGCGTCTTAACCAATAAATACCCCCGAAACTTCTTAAACAGTTTCATATCCGGTTTAAAATCGGCCTGCCAGAACTGGTGCAAATGCCCTTGATACGTCAAGCCTTTGATGTCGTACAGGGCATTGCCCATCACTTTGAGTGGTTTGTTATGAATCAGTGCAGAGATCCCCGCCGTACTGTTAATCGTCACCACCGCTTTTGCGTGGCGTAATAATTCCGGCATCGGGAGATCGTGCACATAAATGACTCGCTCACCTAAGCCATATTCCTTACTTAGCCGCTTAATTAATGGTCGATAGAGTCTGTGACCACGATCCATCGGATGATGTTTGATCACCAAATAGCTTTCTTTCGGCGCTTTACGCGAAAATGAGTACATGACTTCATTAATATAGTCACGCACATCGTTATAATTGCTGTGGTTACGAATCTGGCTATCGTTATATACCTGCAAAACGGCAAGATAATAACGTTGATCCAACTCGTTCATTAACCTCGGTAATACCTTACGCTGTGTTACCTTGTAAAGTTGCTTGCGCCAGTATGCACGAACCCAGCAACGAGCCTCATACCAGGGGGAAAACGATTTATGGTGGCGGTAGCGAGGGAACTCATGACGGTAATGCCAGCCCATCAGGTAATACCACATCGCATGGCCAATGCGTTTCATCGTTGAAGGTTTTAAGTTCTCAACGTGCGGCGTAGGCATATCTGGTAACTTACGATAAAAATCCGGATCGCGCGGTAGCGATGAATATGCGTTTACTCCGCCTTCTTCAACGGTAATAAATTGCGGGCGTAAATATCCTTCCTCAAATGCTAGAAAGCGGATCCCTTTCGACTTTGCCCAACGTTTTGCTTCTTTGTGCAATGGGCGGCAGTCACCAAAGCAGAGGATGGTATCAAAGTCATATTGCCGGTGGAGATCCCGTAACCATCCGGGGAACTCTTTCGGCGTTTGGTAGTAAGCCAGGTATTGTCGATAGCGGCAGTAAAAACGATCCCCACCGTTGAATACAACGTTCACAGCGTTACGGCCTAATGACTCTAACCATTCGGCGACGTTATTGAAAAAAGGTCCCATCGGCCCCTGCAATAGCAGATATTTTTTACCGGATAATAAAACGGTTAGTGCATTACCTTGCATAAATAATTTGCGTAATAGTCAACTATGAAATTGTTTAGCCAAATCTGACCTTGCAGAACATAATTAATTTGCGGTAATAGCGTATTACCCGCCCCGCTTTTTTTCGGGTAATAAACATCGGCTTGCGCGGCGTCTTGATTAAATATTCCGCAGCTTCTTCTACCGTAATAGGTTGTAGCCGTGTTGGGTGGATATAGGTTGGATAAACAATCAACGCCTGATAGATCAAATCTGCTAACGTTAATTTTTGCTCGCGGCGCGGGCAGTGATGTTCATCAACGGTTAAACCCCAACCGGCATAGAAGGGCAGGCCGTAACAATGAACTTGCTTGCCATGTAATAACGCTTCAAACCCGGACAATGATGTCATGGTGTGCACTTCATCTGCGCGCTGAATGCATTGAATAATATCTGCGTCCAGTGCCTGATAATCAGCGAGTTCAGCAATCTGTTCTGCCGGAATATCGCCCTTGCGATTCCCCACTAATACATCCGGGTGCGGTTTATAAATAATGTAGGCGTGCGGATTGCGCTCGCGTACTGTGCGTAATAACTCAAGGTTGCTCTTAATCGACACAGTGCCTGTTTTAATAGAGGCATCGTCCTCTACCTGACCTGGCACCAGGATAACTTTTTTATCTTTGGCTTCGGCTGGTAGAGAGAAATCGGCTCCCAGGTTGTACTTACTCAGTTTGCTTTCAACCAGTCGCTGGCGTAATTTTTCAGCTCGCATCTTCTGCGCCAGCGTTAGCTGGCTATGATTCAGCAGCACTTCCAGATCGCTGGGGCGCGTGGCGTCATAGTAAATACCGCGTTTATCCAGCACCAGCGATAGCGGCGGCAGCAGGTCAGAGCCAAGTCCGGATGAACGCAGAAAACCATCTTCCATTCGCCATAACGGCAGTGATTTTCGCTGCGCTTCGGCTCGCCATTGCTGCTCTCCCTTTACACCCCATACCACGCAAGCCGTCGCCGCAGTACAACGGCGTGAATAACTCAGTCTGTTTGTTGCGGTACGCAAGAAAGGTTTCAGGATCGCTGACTTCCACAGCGTTAAGCCTGGCGCCCATAAATAGCCATTACGCTGTTGCTGATGGTTGCGCTGTAATTGCAGCCATTGCAGTACGGTAAACAGATCGCTTGCGGCCCCCGTGAGCGGGTCGATATAGCGACAGTAACGCAGGTATGCAGCGGAAAAAAGTTCTTCCAGCGTGGCAGAACCGCGTCGGGCAGATAACAAAGCGGACTGCGGATGGCGATCGTCGGTTAAGCCCCAGCCTGCATACCAGGGCTGGCCGAAACATGTTACTGGTTTTCCTGCCAGCAAGGCTTCAAAGCCGTATTGGGATGTCACGACGTAAACCCGGGAAACGTGTCGCAATAGCGACTGCGGGCTGACATTCTCGGCAATCAAACGTACTCGTTGCGTGGCACGCAGATCAGCGAAATAACCTGTTTTCTTTCCTTCCAGGACATCCGGATGCACCTTCACCCAAATTTCGGCTTGAGGATTTTCCGCCATCGCAGCTTCCAGCATGGCAGCAAACTCATGCGGGCCAGCATTGCCATACGTCACGGACATGTCATTAAATGTCTGATCGACAACCAGAACGATGTCTGCACGTTCTGACTCATCAGCCACAAATGCAGGCGCCAGGTTATATTTCGACAAATCCCCGGTCACGATGGTGTGCATCGCTTCTCTGGCCTGGCTTATCAGAGCTGTATTTCCGGCTTTATCCTGTACCAGTTTCTCCAATGCTGAAGGCTTGCTGGCATCGTAGTAAATGCCACAATCATCCACCACCAGAGAAAGCGGCGGCGCGCCATTGACGCCAAGATCCAGCGAACGCACAAATCCATCTTCCAGACGGATGATGGGTTTTCCCGCTGCTTTAGCGATGGCGGCTGGTTTCGCCGCGCTGGGGCGATGTCCCCACACGGCGATAGCATCGACGTTTTGCGGAACAGGACGCAGCAGAGAAAGTTTCTGGCACGGTTGTGCCAGAAATTTCTCCAGATGCGGAATACGCCAGATGCCAGGCGAGTAAATGCCAATCATGCGTTTTCAGCCAGTTCTTGCGCTATCAGGGCACGCACCTTTTCAAGGCATGCTGGGGTGTCGACGCCCGGACCGGTTGCGGCAACCTCAAATGTACGGATGTTGATCCCCGCGTTCATTAACCGTAGCTGCTCCAGTTCCTCGATTTGACTTAATGCCGTCCTTGGTAACTGACTGTAGTTTTGCAGCACATCGCGACGATAAGCGTAAATACCAACGTGTTTCAGGTAGCGCGCTTTTTCAGCATTGCGCGGATAGGGAATCGGCGAACGGCTGAAATAAAGTGCATCCTGGCGGGTATTTACCACCACTTTTACCGTGCTTGGCTCAGCCGCTTCTTCGGCAGAAATCGCGTGGCATAGCGTTGCCACTGGCAACGCGGGGTCATCACGCATTCCTTGTAACAGCGTTTCTACATCCCGCGGGCGAATCATTGGTTCGTCGCCCTGCAGGTTAATGTAGATATCTGCCTCGACTTTATGCATCACCTCGACCAGCCGATCGGTGCCGGATTCATGATCGTTGCGCGTCATGATGGCTTTCCCGCCAAATGCCTGCACGGCCTTTTCAACACGCTGATCGTCTGTTGCCACCCAAACTTCCGCAACGCCCGCCACCTGTAACGCACGCTCGTAAACATGCTGGATCATCGGTTTACCAACAATATCGAGCAGTGGCTTACCCGGCAGGCGCGATGAGCCATAACGAGCCGGGATGACAATAACAGCTTTGCTCATTTCAACTCCTTACAAAGACAGAATCACTTTTGCACCCACCGCCAGCTGATAGAGGATGGTGGAAATACCACGGGTAACTTCAATATTTTTCGATTCATATTTCGGCAGAACCATAATCTCATCGCCCGGTTTGAGTGAATCCACGTCTTCCGCGTTGACGGCAGCACCGTTCTGACGAATGACGATAATTCTGGCGTTACCCGATTTCTGCGTCAGGCCACCACATTTCTCGATGTAATCCTCGGTGGTCATACCCTTCTGCCAGCTCACCGCGTTCGGGAACAGCACCTCGCCATGAACCATAACCAGCGATGTTTTCTCCGGAATATTGATGACGTCGCCATCTTCAAGCAGAACAGAATCAATATTGGATTCGTTGAGGATCACTTCACCTTTCGGAACCACGGTGCGTGCTTTCGCCACAAAGCGGCTGATCAGTTGTGCTTCCTGCATTCGCAGGCTGGCTTCTTCTTTGGTGGATGACTGGGCAGAAAGTGAGGCTTCCTCCAGCTTTTGCAGCGAGAGATTCAGCATCTCTTTCTGACGCTGAGCCACTGATGGGCGATAAAGCTGAACCGCGTTCATCTGCGACATGCTGTTCGGGCGGACTTTTTCCAGAACCGCACGCATAGTGGAACCATAAGGCAGTACCATGGCATGTTCACCGGAGTGTGCGCCTTCAACCCGCACCTGAATGGTGCCGGCATAGCGGTCAGTGCTCACGATTAAGGTATCGCCATTTTGCAACATACGGCCTGGCGCAGAACTGATCGGATAGTATTCGCTGCGTTTTTGCAGCCCCTGTTTACGCATAATCGTAATGTGAGTCGCGCCAGGCTTAGGGCGCGCCCAGCTCAACGCTTCCGTTACGGGAATGCTGCTTTCGCGGAACTCAAAGTCGTAGCTGTTAAAGACATCGCCCTGAACGCTGAAAGTATGCTGACGCGGCCCGACGATGATGGTGTCACCATCGGCGAACTGCGAAAGCCCCAGTTTGCCGTTCAGCAGGAAGTCGTACAGGTTGACGTTGGAGCGCACGCGGTTACCGCGCTTGACCACAATATCAACGTAACTTCCGCGCTCTGGATCAACGCCGCCAGCCTTGATCAGATAATTGAGTAACGAATCAGACGTCACGCCGCCATACAGACCAGGATTACGCACAAATCCGGTCACGTACACTTTTACTGGCTGCGCCTGTAATAAGGAGGCGTAGACGTTGACGTTGGACTGGTATACTTCCTTCACTTTGGATGTGACCAGGGCATTTAGCTGACTATTACTTACGCCAGCAACTTTCACCGGACCAACGTTCGGCAGGAAAATATTACCTTTGGGATCAACCTGTAACGCACCATCAAAGGTGAACGCACCCCACAAGCGAACCTGAATGCTATCACCCGGATTCAGAATATAGTCAGGGTTGAATCCTACCGTCGCACCGCTATCCGCGCTGGTGCCGTTGAAAAGTTGAGCACCAAACATACGGCTCATTACCACCGGCGGTGCGGGCGGCGGGGTATTGTCGAAGCCGCTCATGTTTTGCGTATCCGACTGTTGCCCGTTCAGAATACCGGTAAGCGGCGCGGCTCCTGTCAGGTTTGGGTCAGCGTTAATATCAATGGCCGCGCTGGCCTGCGCCGCGTGACAGGCGGCAATCAGTAAAATTGATTTAAATAGTTTCATCACAAACTCATTCAGCGACAGCGTTAGTCTCGGTGATCTTCAATAACAGCCAGCAACAGTTTCAGGGTGCCGAACAGCAGGCAGCACACCAGTAACCAGCAGGCGATCAAATAAGGGATATTTGGAAAAGACGATTCCTGCGGCAACTGTGGCGAACTGATCACTGACAGCACCTTGAGCTTACGAGCCGCTTCTACACGGGTCTTTTCAATGGAGGTCAGGGTCAGTTTGTACAGCTCGGTGTTGAACTCTACTTTTGATTTGATTTCTTCAAAATCCACCGCCATACGGTTTAGCTTGTCACCCTGCGGCGCTGTGATTTTGCTTTTTTCTTCGTCAATTTGTGCCTGCAATGACTGAATCGCATTACGCGCACTCACAACTTGCGGGGCGTCCTCACGCAGATACGTCAGCAAGTTACGCAGATCCGCTTCCATCTGGATCTTCTGGCCCATCAGCGTATTCACTAACGTGCTCGCCGCCTGTGCCTGTGCCTGTGGATCCAGAACGTTGTTGTTGTCCTGATAAGAGAGCAATTCCGCTTTGCTGGCGTCCAGACGCTGGCGTGCCTTTTCCATCTCCGTTTCTGCAAAGGCAAGCTGGTCACGCGCGATGCGATGTGACATCTCATTGATAAAGCGCTCTGACTCTTTCAGCACGGTCTGGTTAAACTTAAGCGCAAACTCCGGGCTAAAGCCCTGCGTCTGAATATTCAGTAATCCGGTTTTATCGTCATACGAGACGTTGATACGGTCCTTGTAGTACTTCAGGAAGCCTTCTGCGGTTTCATCCTTGCTAAGATGATTAAGAAAATCGAGCCCGCTGTGGCTAAACGCTTCACGAAAATTTAGTTGCTTATCCAGCGCCGCCAGCATATCCGGCGAGTTGATGTACTCTTTCAGATACAACGCATCTTCTGCGGAACTGGGGTTAGAGGCACCCAGAAGCAGACCAAAATTCAGGCTGCCGCTGTTTAAATCATCCGAGCGTTTAATGGCGACTTTCGACTCGCTCATATAGCGAGGCTGGCTGAAGATAGCCAGATAGATCAGCAGCACCGCCATCGGTGCCAGAATGATGATTTTCGCCAGGTGTTTTTGGATATCTGCCAGTGAGATGGCAGATAGACGAGCACGCATCCAGGATACGGCAGACTTCACTTTTATCAACATGTAACGATTATCAAAGTTTCAGTGGGGCGCAAACTCAATGAGAGACTAACCTCTCGCACCCCGTTGCTTAATTAGTCGAAAATGCGCACAAGGCCAGTGACTTTATTTGCCTTGTTGGTCACCAATAACGTTGAGACGCGGTGCTTTTGCATTTTTTCTTCCGCTTCAATGATCATGGTGTCTTCCGGTAGCGTCAGCGGTTCACGTGTCATCATCTGCGCAGCCGTGGCGGATGTCAGAGAATCCTCTTTTTCCATAAAGCGACGCAGGTCACCGTCGGTGATAATGCCCGCTAGCCCACCTTCTGCGTCTTCTACCATCACCATTCCCTGGCATCCGCTGGTGATACGTTGAATCACGGTTTTAAATGACGCATCCAGCTGTACCGCAGGAACATCATGCAGCATGACATCAGCAACGCGGGTCAGCAGGCGACGACCTAATGAACCGCCCGGGTGATAGCGCGCAAAATCATTCGGCATAAATTTGCGTTGGTGGATCATGGCAATCGCCAGCGCATCGCCGATCGCCATCGTCAGCGTGGTAGACGTTGTTGGTGCAAGATTATTCGGGCAGGTTTCATTCGCCATGTGGAGTTCCAGCACGGCATCAGCATTTTTCGCCAGCGTGGAATTTCCATTATTGGTAATGGCGATAATTCGGTTGCCGAAATTTTTCAGTGAAGGAACTAGCTTGAGGATTTCATCCGTTTCACCGCTGGCAGAAATAAGGATCAGAAGATCGTAAGGCGTAATCATGCCCAGATCGCCATGGAAAGCTTCTGCAGGATGAATAAAGAAACTAGGCGTACCCGTAGAGGACAGCGTCGCTGACATTTTACGACCGACATGCCCTGATTTACCCATTCCCGAAAGAATAACGTGCCCTTTACAGTTCATTATCAAATTAAGGACACGCTGGTACTGCCCGGAATCCAGTTGTTTAGACAAGTTTTGTAATGCTGCGCCTTGTTCTGCCAGAGTCTGGCGAACTGAGGTGATTAGATATGGATCGATAGTACTGCTCTGGTCATCAGGTAAATGTCTTTCAGACATATCAGCTCCTTTGCACGGAAATAATGCCACAGTCACAACAAACCCGAACCCACTATAATTTATTTATGCTAAATCAATGGGTTGTAACAAAATTTTTAATGAATATAAAACCATGGTCAGTCCATGCTTATATGCAGGACTTATCACCTTCTTATTAAGTCGCAATGTCTCATGGAGGTGCGAAGATGCTGCAATATTACAGGCGAGAAGGGGAACCAAATTTTGCCCACCTATTTAACACACACCTACATTATGAACAAGGAATTTAGGATTTTTATCATTTATTAAAATGTTTCCTACTTGACTATTAAACCAAAAAACAATTTATCAATTGATTATTTCATTGTAAAAAAAAGAACGTATGACTATGTTATTAATAAATAAAACACGCAAATAATGGTGATGTTGTTTTGTGATTAACTATTTAAGTGCTACATAATAAACAGGTTGACAATTTCTATGTAAAGAAGAGGAAAATAATAAAATTTTAGCGGTGACTATTGAATGATATGATAGTTGTGGTGTTGATTATTTCTGGTAATGAATGCGGAATTAAATCTGGCCGGATTGTATTTTTGCTATATCTATTTTTCAGGAGATTATTATTAAATAGAAAAATAACAATGGTGATTATCTCTGGTTGAGCTGGAGTCACGTATGCCAGCGAGTGCTTTCTTCCGGGCCTTCCTTCACTTCAGAGAAAGAGCCTATGGAAAAGAGGCAATCATCAGGCTCTTTTTGAGTCATATGCGCCGATAATCAACTGTCTTGAACGTAAAAATTATGGAGCAACATGATGCTGCGATTCATTTCACTCTTCGTTCTTTCTGAGCATTGCGTTCAGGATGGTCAGCAATTTACGCATACAGTCAACCAGCGCCACTTTTTTGGTTTTTCCGGCTGCTGGCAGATGCATGTAAAACGCCTTTATCACCGGATTAAACCAGGTTACCACAAGCGCTGCCATGTGCAGGGCTGCTCTTGCCTCCGTACGCGCACTGGCGTCGTTCGGCCAGCAGATATGTGTGGGATAACAGGGATGTTATGTGAACTGAACTGTGTTTTGTTAGCGGGGGATGTTTATTGATGATTCGGGAGTGTTTAAGACCTGATGGCGTTATGCTCCCAAGTTTATTTTATATAAAGATCCAAAAGCAAAAACCCGCCTTGTGGGCGGGTTCTTTAGAATAGTGGTGCCGGACTCGGAATCGAAAATTTCTTTTATCATATTGATATTAATACAATTTGTTTGGTTTGATTAAAAATGTACCCTCAATTATACCCGCAGTCCCTTTTGATATCGAAAGGGAATCACACTCGGGATCAGGCTGAGAGCACAGAAGGAAAGTACCTGGCTATTATATCGTTAATTCTGTCAATCAGTTCCAGCCTTTTGAAAGTGATGTGTGCAGATCCCTTCTTAAAGTATTTAATGATGAACATCTCGTCTTCATAGCGCTCTTTACCCTGAACGGACTGGATGTGACCATCCAGACGAATAGTGATGTTTTCCCGGTTGTCGGGGATCGGTTTGCCGCTGAACAGATGTAGCATTCTTTCCAGGTCGACGAGTCGGTCAGTCTGTTGCCCGGTGATAAGATGAAACCCCCACCGGTCCCACCTCACCAGGTTGTTGACGATAATTTTACTGCCAAATTTGCAGGGGCAATTGGTTTTGTAATTCCAGCTCAGTCCCCTGAAGACGTTGATCACCCCTCGCTCAAACACCTCATCCTTATTCTGGTGTAGTTGTTCAAATGTGCTCAGAATGTTCGCTTCACTGATTTCCGGAAAATTATCGTGCTCCAGTGACCGGTGCCATGTATCACGGGCCTGTGCATCCATTAAGGAAAGCATCCCTGAACGTTGCATCAGGTCACGCCAGATTTCGCGATCGAGATTGCGTGTGATAGCTTTCATTGCGGTTTCCGGTTTCTCCATCAGCCAGCAGCCGCAGCGAAAATCCTGTTTCATGGCCCAGTCCGGGGCGGCTTTACCGCCAATACTTTCTGTCATTGCTGAGATTTCAGCCAGTTGCCGGATAAGTGTGTCGATTTGCAGCAGTGTACTTTTTCGTACAGCCAGAATGTGGCGGATACTGGTTGAGCAGATAACGTCCGTATGCCCGGTGACCACTTCCGGATGGGAGATTGTGATGTTTGACATTATCGGTTTCCCTTTTGGTTTATAAACGAAAACGCCAGCCGTATTCAGGCTGGCGTCAGGGTAATGAAGCGTGGTGAGTGATATTCACCGGTTCTGGTGCAGAAGCTGCAGATGACGCAGGGTACGGACATCCTCTCTGGCCTGTTCGATACAGGGCAACAGTGCTGCCGAATCCGTTCTATCCTCATCGTTGTCAAAGATAATTCCCGATTCGCAGTCGATATTGTCCTGCAGCCACGCAATGAGGATATCCAGCGCTGTTTCCGTGGTTAATGATTTCATGTTGTTCCTGGTTATCAGTCGAAAGTGGGCAGGTCCGGCAGACATTCAGCGCTGGCATCCAGATGAATGAGACTGACGCCATAACGTTGGATGAGTGTGACAAACAGACGACGGAACGTTTTTGACAGCCCCAGGCGTTTAAGCCGCAGAACCGGATATGATCACGCATCGGTACGTAACAGATATCCGCTACCTGTGAAATGAATCCATTCTGATTCGCCGAAGTCACTGGTCTGGTGTGACAGTGAGTACAACCAGGCGTTGTCCGTTTCCGTGATATGTGCGGTACTGCAGCGTATGCCGGCAAGGGTTGCAAATGGCGGTGGTGTGCAGGTTGACTGTTGGTCGGATTCCTCTGCCACACGGAGTGAATAATCGTTTTCAGCGACGTTATTAATCAGTTCAGTGAGATTAACACCATCGACGTCAACGACAATTCGCCCCATGTTCAGTGCCTGCACATTAATGCTGTCGGCTTCCAGCATCAGGGAAAGTTTCATCGTTTCTCCGGATGCTTACCCAGGGTAATGTTATTTACCGTTCTGTAATTGTCGCGGGTCATCAGGCCGGTCGCCCTGCGAGCCCGGAGGATATCGATGCTGTTTATTAACTGAGAGCGGGTACAGGCACTGAATTCCGGCTGGTCGGTACGCACCAGTGCGTATTTTTCAACAAGAAAGTTCACTGCATCGCACAGTGAAATGCCAGCTTCAATATGCTGCTCAATCACACGTTCATCGGCGAACGGTGTGTCATTCAGCGTAAGGCCGTAATGCTGGTCCAGCAACCGGGACAGCAGTGTCTGCCAGATGGTGACGGGAGACGGGCAGCGCGATGCCTCCCGTACGTGTGTGTCGGGTAATGTTTTCATACTGAAGGTTTTCCTGATATGCAGAGATGAAAAATGGAAAAGTGGCGTGGTGAAAGCACCAGGCCGGAGCAGAAGGTTATTCCGGTGGTTTACTTTTTCGTTTCGGATGTTGGATAAACAGCCAGATAAACGTAACCACAGCTGCCGAGGGTGTCGGCTTCGCAGGTCAGCCCTTTCGCATACAGTGTGACGGTATGCTGATGGCGGGGATTCAGTTCACCGCCGGTGAGCATGAGTTCCAGTTGTTTCATCAGCAGCGGAAAGGCCTGGTCCAGGTGGTACGCATCCGCGTCGCTGAACAGGCCTCTGATACCGGCGCGGTCGGCAAGGTAATGCAACCGGTTACCCTCCTGCACCAGACGTGCCCCGAAACAGGGCGTCACTGTGCAGGGTAGCCCCCCACCAGGGGCAGTTGTTGTTGTCGGGATGCGTTGTCCCGGGGAGTGTGTCTGACACGATAAAATCCTCACAGAAAATCGGTTAAGAATGGTCCGGTGGTGGCGATAATTCTGCTCATCTGAATGCCCTTCCAGACTCAGTTCAGGGTGACGCTCATCAGCCGGACATACGGGCCAAAACTGTCCTTACGGCGTTCAGCAAACACAGCCAGCACACCGGGAATATCCTGCACTTCACGACCGGTATACGTCTCAGCACTGCCGTGCCAGCGGTACTTACCGGTACAGAACGGAAAAAGACGGGATGCAGGATGCTGTTGGTGAATACGCATGGCTTCACCACGGGTGATAATTTTCATGATGGGATACCTCTGAAGACAGAAGATAAAAGTGAAAACAAGTGTGATGTGGTTGTGACGGTGACGGGTTAAAGCAGACCGTGTTCGGCAAAGGAGAAAACCTGGTTGCCACCGACTATCAGATGGTCCGGCACCCGGATATCCACCAGGCCCAGTGCCTGTACCAGACGTTCCGTGATAAGGCGGTCTGCCTTACTGGGTGTGACTTCACCGGACGGGTGATTGTGCGCCAGCACCACGGCAGCGGCATTGTGGTACAGGGCGCGTTTAATCACTTCCCGGGGATGGACTTCCGTGCGGTTGATGGTGCCGGTGAAGAGGGTTTCACCGGCAATCAGCTGATTCTGGTTATTCAGATACAGTACCCGGAACTCTTCACGCTCCAGTCCCGCCATGTTCAGAATCAGCCATTCCCGTGCCGCACGGGTGGAGGTGAAGGCCACGCCGGGTTCATGAAGATGGCGGTCCAGGGTTTTCAGGGCCCGCAGAATGAGACTGCGCTCGCCGGGCGTCATCTCTCCTGGCAGAAAGGAAAGTTGTTGCATTGTGCTTCTCTCCATTCAGTCGATGATGCGCATAATGGCGCTGCATTCCGGATGCTGCAGGGCGTAATCCCGCAGCCGGTAATAATGGACCGTCATGGCATAACACTCCGTACGACAGGCATGATGACTGTACGTCATCAGACAGGCAGCAATGCCGGCGGCTTCCGGGCTCATTTCAGCGCGGTTACCGTTCATGACATTGAACAGTACCCATGTTTCGTCATCATCGTCATCCGGTTCGGGTGCCATAAATGCCCCTCCGTTATTCAGTGTGTACAGATTCCAGATACCACCGCAGTAGTCTTCACACAGACGGTCCATCCAGCCGAAGACACGGGGCTCCAGGGTCACCCACTGTGGAATGAGGCCAAAGTGCTGTGGCCAGAAGCTGATGCACTGTTCATCAGGGACGGGAGTGGCAACCAGTTGAGACTGGTTATTCCCTGATGCAGTAGTTACGGAAACAGAAGGTGTGGTGGAATTATGTGAAACGGTTGTCATGATATTATTCCTTATAAAAAGCAAATGAATGAAGAAGGCTCGGGGGCAGGGACAGACGTGAGTCAGGACGGCGCTTTCAGGTAAACGGTATCAGCGCATGTTCTCCAGCAGCGTTTCCGCCATCACCCATAATGCGCGATTGAGCTTAATATCGGTGTCGATGCTGTGAATGGCCCGGGTATGGATACGTTTTCCTCTGGCACTGCGGCCGGAAATTCCGCCTTTCAGCATATTCTCCTGGATGGTCTGATATGCGCTCCACAGGTCCTTACCGTAATCCTCCCTGCGTCGTGGCGTAAGAATGTCAGCGGTGGTGACGGGCTGATGTTCGTCACCATAACGGTAAGTCAGGGCCGCCTGTGCCAGCGCCTGGCGTGCCGGTGGCGGCAGGACCAGCGACTGCATGGCATCACGCTTCTCCTCTATCCGGTCAAACACGCCCACCACCTCGTAAGCCCCTTCGATAACTTTCTCCACTACATTTCCCCGGTGTGGAACACGCACTTCCCCCAGAGACTGGCCACAGACGCACCCGTTCTGGCAGACGAACCTGAAGTAACCCGGCAGCATCTGGTAGCTGGAGGTACCGTCATGAGAGTTGAGCAGAATAATTTCAGGGACATGTTCTCCGTTTATCTCTCCGGCCCGCCGCAGACGCAGCATGTGTTTTGTGTATCCCCGGCGGCCCGGGTCGCGCACACGGGTCTGGCAGGCGAAGAACGGCTGAAAGCCTTCCCGCTGCAGATTTTCCAGGACGGTAATGGTGGGAATGTACGCATACCGTTCACTGCGGGAGGTGTGCCGGTCTTCCCCAAAAATACTGGGTACATGGCGTATCAGTTCTTCATGTGTCAGCGGACGGTCACGGCGTATCTGGTTTACATGACCAAAACGACTTGCTAATCGCATGATTTGCTCCTTATGAATGAGTTAGCGGTATAAATGAAAAAGCCGCGTCTTCTGGAGAAGACGCGGCCTGATGGATCAAGTGAATGACGTTTATTGCCTGAGAATTCCCTCACTGGCGAGATACGGATTTAGCTGTTTTCCGGCATCAGGTTCAAAATTCCAGCACCGCCAGCGTAGCTGCCCTTCAGCATTGCGAATAACCAACCGGAAATGTGTTCCCTGGTCATCTTCAATAAGCACATTAAGGTAAGCCGTTGTGACGGCAAGTGCCTGGTTGCGTGAGAAAGGGCCTTCGGGCAATAAACGTGATGTACAACCCGGCATATCTGTTGCTCCCTGTAAGTAAAAGGCCCCGGTAATGATGACCGGGGCCTGAAGGGGAGTGACCTGATTATCAGAAAGTCACGTTCAGTGTGGCCTGACCGTTATAACCTTCAGCGCTGCTGCCGCTGACACTGTGGGCATAACCGGCCTGAACGCCCAGGGTGATATTTTCCCGGACACGGGCTTCCAGTCCGGCCTGCAGGTCCAGTGACGTGCCATTCTGGGACGGTGAGAACGTCATGTTACTGCCGGCTGCGGCTGTACCCATGCTCATGTCTCCCCGGGAGCTGAAGGTGCGGATAACAGAAGGCTGTACCCACCAGTTCACCGGCAGTTCACTCACGCTGTGTTTGGCACTGTCGCGCAGGGTGTCACGGGATGAGGTGCCTTCGCCAAAGGTCATATCGTTGTGGCTGCCCAGACGGAAACCGGCACGCACATGTTGTGCACTGCCATGCCCGAACTTCACATAACCGGCGTTATCCTGGCCGTCATCCAGGGAGAGCCCCTGCCAGGTGTACTGCAGTTGTGGCTCCAGCATCAGGTTGTCAGTGATACTGAAGGGCAGACCGGTTTCCAGTGAGCCCAGCCAGCCCCAGCCCCGGGCGCGGAAGTCGTTATTGTCCGATGACGCTTTCATGCTGTGGCGGGTTCCCTGTGCCACAATGTCAGCCCACAGGCCGGAGGATGTGTGTACCAGATTCAGGTATCCGCCCAGACTGCCGGCATCATCCCGGACCGTGCCGGCGCGGGAGCCGTCATCATCCTTAACATCAACGGAAGAATGGCCTGCAGCACCATACACCCCTGTCGTCAGAGACATACCGGCAACCTCTGTTCTGAGCAGGTCACCCTCCAGACGGACGAAGCCATAGCTGCCGCTGCTTTCCGGCGTGGCCCCACGGGCAATACCGCCGTTGTTATCGTGCCCGAGATGACCGCCCTGAATGCTGAGACGGACGCTGTTATTTTCACCGTTTACACCGGTCTGATGGCTGCGGGAGCCTGCCAGAATCCGGTCATAGTCCATTGCCTGTGTCAGCATGGAGGCATACAGGGGGACTTCAGCACGATAAGCATTTTCACTGCGCAGGTACCAGTCTTCATCGCTGTCACGGTTCAGGGTGTAGTTAAAGGCGCCGGCCTGAAGCGGGCGGCTCAGGGCAAACGCACCTTCTTCTGTGGTGGCACCATTCTGTGCATCCACAACCCGGATACCCTGTCCGGTGGTTGCCACCCCGAGGTTACTGTTTCCGACATTTGTGAACGCAAGCCAGGTTTTGCCGGTTGCCTGGCCACCATTAATCACCAGCTGGTCAGAGGCATTGCTGCCATCAAGGCGAACACGCATATTGATGGTGCCCCCCTGACCGGTGAGGTTACTGGTGGTCAGTTTATGGAACGTTACCGGGGAGTCGCCTTTTGCAACAGCACGGCTCAGCGCGGCATCCGGTGTCGTCTGATTATCAAAGTGAATCTCTCCTGCGTTAACAATATCGCCGGTACTGACCACATCACCATTCAGTACCATGCTGGCGCCTTTACTGAGCTGTGTTCTGCCACTCAGACTTCCCCCGGCAGCCAGCGTCAGTGTTCCACGATGTCCGACAGTGGTGTTGCCTGCCTGTCCCCCGGCATTAACCGTAAAGCTGCCGCCATTTTCCAGTAGCAGGCCGCTGGCCTGCCCGGATATGCCATCAATACTGAACTTACCGCTGGCATTGGTCCCCTCAACAGTGGCACCACTGTCTGCTATCAGGGCACCACCGGATGTCATGGTGACATCTGTTGCCTTACCACCGGCAGACACTGCCAGGGTACCGCCGTCATCCACCAGTGTTTTCTGCGCTGAATGGCCCTCCAGTACATCCAGGCGACCGCCGGACTCCAGAACAACGCCGTCAGCCTTACCGTTTTCCACTGTGAAATTGCCCAGACGGTTGCTGCCGGTGACGGTTGCCGCCGTACTGGTGACCAGTGCGCCGCCCTGCGTCAGGGTGACATTCGTGGCTGTACCACCGGCGTTCACCTGCAGTTTGCCTTTCTGGTTAACGGTGGTGAAATCCGCCAGACCACCTTCCTTGATAATCTGCCAGCCGTCACTGTTAACAACAGTGCCAGACGCCGTACCGCCGTTGTGCACATACTGGTACCCCCCATTCAGCGTGGTATCCAGTGCGTGACCATGTACAGTCTGGTCGCCGCCGGCATAAACCACAGTGGTATTTGCCGTTCCTTCAGCAGCCACAATCTGACGACCATTTTTATTGATGGTGGTGCGTACGGCATCTCCGTAGACGGTCTGCCCGGTATCACCATTTTCCGCATCCGGTCCCCCTTCCGCGCCGGTATTCACAACCGTGTCGGTTGCCACTGCGCCGGATTTGACGGCCTGCCAGCCCTTCTCATTAATGACGGTACCCGTTGCAATCCCGCCTTCATGTACCCACTGCTCACCGCCGTTCAGCGTGGTGTTCACTGCCTGCCCCTGAAGGCTCTGTCCGCCTCCGGCACTGATAACCGTGTCTGAAACGCTTCCTCCGGCATTCACTCTCTGAAGACCACCACCGGTGACAGTAGTGTTGTTGGCGATACCGCCATTTTGTATCCATTGCCCGCCGGTATTGACCTCGTTATCCGGCCCATACTCCAGCCCGGTACTGATGGTCATTCCGTTGGTCGTACCGAAGACAATCTGGTTGTCATGATTTTCCAGTGCTCCGCCGCTCACGGTTTCTCCCGCCTGTACAACCGTGTCAGCAGCCAGTGCCGGGACTGATGTGACAGCAGCAAGAGACAGCGCAACCGCCACACCGGCGCGTTTTCCCCGTGAGCGGGCCAGTTCGGAGGCCACCACCAGGGTGCCCGTAATGTGATTCCATACCAGCCTGTAGCTGGTGTTCAGATGTCGTTTCATCAGCTTTTCCTTACAGAGGGTGAATAAAAAAGCCGGTACCCACAAATGTGGATACCGGCAGGTACAAAACAGCATGGTCAGATAAAGTGTTTTTTCCCGGACATAAATGCTTCCCCTCTCTCATCCGCCAGAGAAGTATCAGTCCGTTGTGTGCAATTCCGTTCTGCATAATGAAGAGATTCAGCTGCCTTTTCGCAGACCATTAACCACTATAAACGATCGATAGTAACGATCGATACATGTTTTATCGATCGTTTTATTCTATTGATAGCAGGGCGGTCACGCAAGAGAAACAGGAGGAGTATGAGGGGTTTGTGTCATGTTTTCAGTTGGTTAACGTAATGTTATCAGGCATTTCCCTGGCAGACTGTTCAGAAGAAAATCCAGTTCCATACAGCGCGGGCAACAGAGACCACCGTGTCACGGACGGCACGCAGAACCGTACGGGCAACAGAGGCAACACAGACGCTCTCCGCCGTGTCAAATATCCGGTCCACCGCACCGGTAAACTGTTCACGGGCCTGAGCGCGGACAGATTCCGTGCGCAGCTCGTCCTGCAGGCGGGTCATCAGGGGACTGGCGGCATGGTCGGGAAGTGCTGTCATTAGCGCACTGACCAGCGTATCCAGTTCCCAGCCGGTGCGGGCCGATACGGCAACAACCGGATGTACGGGCCGGAACAGCCGGAATACCGCCTCCGTTTTTTCGCGAATGTTCTGTACCTGTGCGGGGGAAGGCTGAATACCGGCCATATCCCATTCATGGCAGGGCTCCGTTTTATCGGCCTGCGTCACCACAAACAGCACCTGCTGATGTCCGCACTGCAGGATGTGTCGCCAGAAATACTCATCCACAGACAGGGCACGGTCATCGGCTTTAATCAGCCACAGTACCAGGTCCAGTTCAGGCAGAATGTCACGGTACAGGGCTTCATACTCTGCATCCCTGTCCCGGCTCTCGCCCACCCCGGGCAGGTCAGTGATAATCATGCTGTGACCGTGGCCACTCAGACGGAAGCGCTGCACTTCTCGGGTGCCGGCGTGAACATCACTGACCGGTGTGACCTCCCCCTGAAACAGCGCATTACAGAGTGAGGATTTACCGGCCCCGCTTTTACCCATAATGCCAATCACGGGTTCGTGACTGGTGAGTTTGCGCAGATGTTCCAGGATGTGACGGGAAAGTGAGTAAGGCAGGGAGGAGAGCGGTTTTTCAATTGCCTCAATGGCATCAGACGGATTCATACATGTATTCCCGGTGAAAAAAGACAAAACCCCGCACACCGGAAAGATGGCGGGGGGATTCACGGAGATAATATCTGCCTGAAATTATTTGGAATGCAGGTATATGTGGCTGATTTGTATCAGCTAATGAGTACAGGTCTGAATCTAATCTGACAGTCCGCTCTGTGCCAGGAGCGGACATTGTTTTCCAACTATTACCTAAGCCTGCGAACCATCTCATCTTCACCCCTTAAATTCTCAATGTATCGATAACCGCTCGTAGGGCGGGTGACACATTGCGGTGCGGATAATAGATATATGAACCCTCCAGGCGTTGGCTGTAGCATTGCAAAACTCTGATTAGCGCCCCCTGTTCTATATCATCAGACACTAATTCCTCCGGAACATAAGCCAGCCCCAGACCTAGCCTTGCGGCTTTGGCTTCCATATAACTGTCAGCAAAGGCCCATTGTCCCTGAGGCTGATGGGTGATCTTTTTACCGTCCTGATTGAGTTCCCAGGCATACAGACTGCCGTCGCCGAACTGGTAAGCGATGCAGGGATGACCTACTAAATCGGTGGGGGTTTGTGGAAATCCGTAGCGCTGAAAGTGCCCGGGCGTGCCGACAACAGCCATCTCCATATCGGGCGAAATGCGCACCGCAACCATACCGCTATCCACTTCCGAGCCCAGACGTATACCGGCATCGAAGCGCTCAGTAATAATATCGACAAACCGGCTTTCGCTGATGAGCTCCAGCCGAATATCCGGGTATCGTTGTTTAAACACCGCCAGCTTCGGCAGCAGCACTTTATCAATGGCGTGCTGGCTCGCATTAATTCGGACCGTACCCGATGGTGTATGGCGATAATGGGCCAGTGTGGCAAGCCCCATATCTAAGGCGTCAAATCCAGATTCGACGTTTCGATAGAGTAACTCGCCGGCATGGGTGAGCGATAACTTGCGCGTGGTGCGTACCAGAAGCTGCACGCCCAGTCGCTCTTCCAGCTCGCGCACTGCACGGCTAATTCCTGATTGCGCCAGGCCAAGCCTCTGCGCGGCGGCGGTAAAACTCCCTTCTCGCACGACCTGCATAAACAGATAGAGATCGTTATAGTTTTCCCGTTTCGCCATCATCCTTCCCCTGCTGCATCACAATTCAGAACAATATGTTATTAATCTTAGCATTTTTTACCCTCTAATTAGCACTATTAATGCTAACTATAATGTGCGCGTTGCAACAAAGCACAGCAGTGTTATCCGTATGAAACCAGTATCTGGCATATTTTATGAGGGGGATTTTGATGACTGCTTTCACCCAAAAATTGACAGCCGCGATACCCACCATGCTGTTATGCGTATCATTAAGTGGAGTCACAAATATGAGTTACGCTGATACAACCAATCCGAACGCGCCCGTTTCGCAGGTCGAGAAATGGGATAAAACTTTTGCTGAGAGCACGAAAGTTGATCACCGTAAGGTGACCTTTCCGAACCGGTACGGGATCACCTTAGTCGGGGATCTCTATATACCGAAGGATCGTGGCGATCGCAAGCTGGCAGCAATTGCTGTTAGTGGCCCCTTCGGGGCGGTGAAAGAGCAATCCAGCGGCCTGTATGCGCAGACGCTGGCTGAACGGGGGTTTGTCACTCTGGCTTTTGACCCTTCATACACGGGTGAAAGCGGTGGCTACCCGCGAAACGTCGCATCTCCGGATATCAACACCGAGGATTTCAGCGCGGCGGTTGATTTCTTAGGCCTGCAAAAAGAGGTGGATCGCAACCGTATCGGGTTGCTCGGCATCTGCGGATGGGGTGGCATGGCCTTAAACGACGCCGCGATGGACACACGTGTCAAGGCGGTGGCGAGCAGCGTGATGTATGACATGAGCCGTGCAATGGGGCATGGCGTGGGCGATGGCAAAGACCGCTATACCACTGCCGATCGTCGTGCCGTATTGCAGTATTTGAACATGCAGCGCTGGAAGGATGCTGAAAATGGCGCTTTCGCGCCAGGCGGGCATGATATTTACGTTGATGAGAAGGGCAACGTCACCGCTTCCGATCGTATTTTACCGGAAACTTTGCCAGCGAATTCTAATCCGGTATTGAAAGAGTTCTTTGATTATTACCGCATGCCGCGTGGTTTCCATGCGCGTTCGGTCAACTCAACCAGTGCCTGGAATGCAACCATGCCTCTGTCATTTATGAATATGCCGCTGCTGAGTTACGCTAATGAAGTTACTATCCCTACACTCATCGTGACCGGTGAAAAAGCCCATTCACGCTATTTTGCTGAAGATGCCTTTAAGGCAATCGGCAGCAAAGAGAAAGAGTTAGTGATTGTCCCCGAGGCAAACCATGTTGATCTGTACGACAACGTTGCGGGTAAGATCCCATTTGCCAAATTTGAGCAATTTTTCAAGGCAAACTTAAGATAACCCGAAAGGTTTACCAGGCCACCTGTCGTAAACGGGTGGCTTTTAACTGCCTGGTGTGATGCAGAATATGCCGCATCGCCCTATATTCTCACCCAACTATTATGTCGTTATTCCCTGAATAACTTCTGACCCGATTGCGCTTGAATCTGGCTGGTTCGATATTAAGGGGGGCTAATAATGTCCACTGTAAGTCTCAAACAATTATACGGAAAAACGCATGCATACTGGAGCGGCGTATTCGCCATGACGCTTTGCGTGTTTGTGCTGATCGCTTCTGAGTTTATGCCAGTCAGCCTGCTTACGCTCATTGCCCATGATTTGCACGTTACCGAAGGGCTGGCAGGGCAAGGAATTGCTGTCTCTGGTGCGCTGGCGGTGCTTACCAGTCTGACTATCTCCCGTATTGTCGGAGACCTGAATCGAAAATATCTTTTGCTGGGACTGACGGTCTTAATGGCCATATCGGGAATAATTATCACTATAGCACCTTGAACCGCCCCGGGTTTCCTGGAGAGTGTTTTATCTGTGAACTCAGGCTGCCAGATCATCGTTTCCGATGGAAGCATAATAAGCTTTTTCTGCTTCTGCCGGAGGAGTATGGCCCAGCCTTTCCAG
>OKVG01000642.1_pt1 | contig 22356 bp, 20 predicted proteins | sample 1606981 | NCBI WGS metagenome assembly OKVG01 (sample SAMN03281018, study PRJEB24777) | human gut metagenome | isolation source: fecal sample PR128 from 1 month old male Malay infant, vaginal delivered... | reverse complement strand
TATCGCGTATTGAGTAGGAGTAGTCTGGGGAAATTCAGGAGAGGAAATTGCCGAATGGCTCACAATAGAAAATCAACAAAACAGAAGCAATTTTGTAACATTGCACAATGGGCAGGAGAGACCGGGTGGGGGAGAGATATCTGCGAATCAAACCGACGTGAATAATGCCAGAGGACGCTATCTTTTAGACCCGTATTAACCGGGCCTAAAAGAGTGAAGGGGTCAGCCCTGCCGCTTAGCGTTTACAGGCATCGAACTCGAGCCGTTCGCCATCGGGGCCGCGAATAAGCAGGAAGCGCACGTTGTCTTCTTCTATCGGCCCTTCATCGAGCGGATAACCGAGCGCCGCCAGCCGCTGCTGCACCGCATCCAGGTCGCTGACTTCCAGCGCCAGATGATCGATACCGCAGCGAGGGGCGTCAAAGGGCGTTCCAGCGGGAAGCTGATACAGCTCGAGGACGGCGCCCGCCATTTCCAGGAACGCAACTTCAATAGTGCCCTGTGGCGATGGCTTGCTAAACCGCTGCTGGCGCTGAAAGCCCAGCGGTTCATAGAAGGCAAGCGAACGCGTTAAGTCACTGACCTGATAGCCAATATGAGCAATCGTGTTGATAAGTTCGCGCATGTTATACCCCCTTACGCACGCACCAGAAGCCGTAGAAAGCGACATACACAAAGCACAGGAGCGGAGCGATAAAGGCGATTTGCATATTGCCGCCGTTCATATCCGAGATAATGCCCATCACCAGCGGAATTACGGCCCCGCCGATAATCGACATCACCACGATCGAGCCTGCGGTCTGGGTATCTTTCCCCATCCCTTTGATCACCAGACCAAAGTTCGTCGGCCAGCATGGCGCCATACAGAAGCTGACCAGAATGAGCGCATAGACCGCCAGCATTGAACCGCTGAAAACGGCAATCAGTAACAGGGCGGTGGCGGCCAGGGCAAACGTTCCGAGCAGCATCGCCGGATTCAGACGGTTCATCAACCAGGTGGCCACGGTTTTTCCCACGGCGTAAATCACCAGAGAAGCCAGCAGCCAGTAAGTCGCGGAGTGCTCGCTGGTGCCTTGCTGCACGAGCTGCACAAAGCGAATCGTGAAGCTCCATACGCCAACCTGGGCGCCGACGTACAAAAACTGCGACAGGATCCCGAGGCGAAAGCGCGGGATAGCAAACAGGCGTTTCAGCGTTGGCCCCATGCTTTCCGTCGGGAGTTGTTGCTGTTGAGCGGGCGCGCCCTTGCACGACGGGAATTTAATAAACACGAACACCAGCGCCAGCACCACCAGTACGGAGCCGATAATCAGATAGGGCCCGACCACCTGACCAACCATCTGATGGCGTGCAACGTCTGCAGCGGCGGCGGGCATCGCCAGCAGTTGTTCATGACTCGGATCGTTTTCGCCAAAGACCATCAGCTGGCCAATTAATACGCCGGAGATCACGCCCAGCGAGTTGAAGATCTGCGAAAAGTTAATACGCTGGGTGGAGGATTGAATCGGACCCAGCAGGCTGGAGTAGGTGTTTGCCGACGTTTCCAGAAAAGAGAGTCCGCAGGCGATCACTCCGAGGCAGGCGAGGAATGCGCCGTAGGTCATGATCTGTGCGGCCGGAACGAACAGGAAGCAGCCGAGGGCGTACAGGCACAGCCCAATAATAATCGCCGCTTTATAGGAGAAACGCTTAATCAGCGCCGCCGCGGGCAGGGCGACAAAAAAGTAGCCGAGGAAAAAAATCGACTGCACCAGCGCTGTCTGGGTATCCGTTAAATCGAAGCCCTTTTTAAACTGGGCGATCAAAATATCATTCAGGTTGCCCGCCATCCCCCATAGCGCAAACAGGCAACAGACCAGTAAAAATTGCAGCCAGGGGGTATGGGGTAAATACGCACTGGTGTCCAGTTTTTCTTTTTGGACCGCTGCGTTATCGACCTTATCCGTGATTAGCGTACTCATTGAGCTATCCTCTTAATGTTTTTTATACAGTAGGGTTTATGCCATTTCATAATCAGCGGCGGCACGGAGAAGCCGTTCCTGTGCCTCCAGGTACTCAGGTAAAGATGAGGCGCCTTGCTTTTCGACACTGACGGCGGCATAGGCCGCCGCGAATCGGGCTGCGGCCTGTAGCGGTTCCCCGCAGGCCAGCCGCGCCGCCAGCGCGCCGTTGAAGGCATCGCCCGCACCGGTGGTGTCGCGGGGGTGAGAAGGAAAGCAGGGAATAGGGGATTTCACCCCATGCTCGCTCAACAGGGCGCCGCTGGCGCCGAGAGTGATAATGACGTTGCGCGCGCCCTGAGCATGTAACACGTCGGCGGCCTCAGCCGCGGCCGTCAGACTGTCAACCCGGCGTCCGGTCATTAACCCGGCCTCCGTGGCGTTCGGTGTAAGTAAATCCACTTTGCTTAGAACGGCGTGCTCAACGGGCTGCCAGGGCGCGGGATTGAGTATTACCAGGGCCCCGGCTTGTTTGCCGGCGTCTATGACCTGTTCAATAGCAGAAAGATTGTTCTCCAGCTGAACCAGAACCACATCCGCGCAGCCGATAGCGGGAATGCAGCCGGCGATTTCATCATCGGTCACCGTCATATTCGCGCCGGGATCGACGGCAATCATGTTTTCGGCATCGTTACCGGCGACATAAATCAGCGCATTGCCGGTGGGGATCTCTTCGGCGACCAGCAGCGTCACAGCATTGAAGCCCACGCCTTTCAGATGACGGCGGGCAAAATGGCCGAAGGTGTCATTGCCAATCTTGCCGATATAGTGGACATTTGCTCCCGCTTTTAGCGCGGCGGTGGCCTGGTTCGCCCCTTTACCTCCGGCGCTGGTCATACTTCCGCAGGCCACTAACGACTCACCTGGTACCGGAAAGCGATCCACCCTGGCGACCATGTCGAAATTGAATGAACCAAAAACACAGACTTTTCCTGACATCATTCGCTCCTCTATACCAGCTCGGGGGAGTGCAGCGCGGCGGACAGTTCGCGGGACATGGTTTCCCAGGCCAGCTCGAGCGGCATATCAGCGCGGAATAAACCGCTGCTGCCCATCACTAATATCTGTGCGCCGGCGCCCAGCAGCGCGCGGTAGGTGTTGCGGTTACAGGAGCCATCGACTTCCAGCAAGAAGCGGAGGCTGCCGGTCTCTTTGAGCTGATGAAGCTGCGTAATTTTGGCGAGCATTTCAGGAATAAACGGCTGACCGGCATAGCCTGGGTCGACGGTCATCACCGTCACCTTATCGAGCAGATGCAGATAGTGCTGGATGCTCTCAACCGGTGTGGCGGGATTGAGCACCATTCCCACCTCTTTCCCCGCCTGACGAAGCATATTGATAACCCGGAACGCTTCGCGGCAGATGGTCTCCGGATGCAGTGAGAAGGCGTCTGCGCCGGCGTCTAACAGCGCCGGTATAAACGAAGCGGGCGCTTCGACCATCAGATGGACATCGATAGGAAGCGAGGTGTAGGGACGGATCTGCGCCACAAAGCTGGCCGACAACGCCAGATTTTTGACATAGTGGCCGTCCATGATGTCGACATGCAGCCTGTCGGCTTTGCTGTTTAGAAAGCGCAGCTGTTCCGTCAGCTTCATCATGTCCATACACATCAGCGAGGGAGAAAGGTAATAACGCATAAGGCCTCATTTATTCCGGTGGTGGCTGAATTCAGGCAAAGTCTGGCCCTGCCGCGGTAAGCAGCGTTTCGACATTGCGCGTATTAACCGTCACGTCATGACGGCGTACTCAGGCGATTTGCAGGCTGACGTTATGCCAGGTCATCTCTTTTTCCAGCAGCGGATCGACAAACCTTTCAGTCACCAGACAGTCCAGCTCGCCCAGTCCGCCGATACGCGCGACGCCTGTTCGCCCCAGCTTGCTGCCGTCGACCAAAGCCACAGTCTGACGGGCGGCCAGCAGCATCTGTTTCAGCAGGGCGGCGTGGGCTTGCGTACCCGCATACAAGCCGCTATCGCGCTCCAGCCCCTGGCAGGAGAAAAAGAGCGTATCAATGGCATATTCGCGTAGCGTTCGTGAGGCGGTTTCCCCGAAGAACGACTCTTCGGTCGGGGAGAAATCCCCCCCCAGCCCGACGAGATGCAACGAGCGTCGGCTCATCAGAGTTTGTAAGATGCGAATGGAGGGCGTAATCACCGTCAACGCCATCTCCGGCATCTGCCGGGCCAAAAACCAGCTGGTGCTACTCCCGTCCAGGACAATGGTCTGTCCCGGTTGGAGAAACTGCAGTGCTTTACGGGCCACGCGCATTTTGCCTTCGCTGTGCAGCAGCGTTCTGTGCTGAAAGCTTCCCTGGCTATCTTCAACTGGCAGGGCGGATGCCGCCGCCCGGGTCGCCGGCAGCGGATTTTCCGCCGCCAGCGCTCCACCGTGGCTTCGGGTTAAGATCCCTTTGCGTTCCAGCTCGCTCAGATCGCGGCGAATCGTTTCCCTGGAGACCCGAGTCGCTTGCGCAATCTCATTCACCCGCATGACGCCGTGTTGGCCCAGCAGTTCAACAATCAAACGATGACGTTCCAGCGGCAACATAGCTCTCTCCTGAAGTACATAATCAGATTACCTTTCCCTTGCGCAGAGCGTTGAGACCTCGTGAATGTCCCACGAAGGCAAGCTATCCGCAGCCGAACACTGTGATAGCGCACGCATTTCGCTTCACCTCCGTCAGCGGTTTGCGCTATTTCGCCCGTGATTCAGGCATAAACAAAAACAAACAAAAATAAATGCAAGATTGCTTTTGCGCCCATTTATGCCCGATTACGCCTGCTCTGCAAGGTTAACGCTTATTTCCCGCTGCTAATTAAAAACAAATGAAAATAAAAAAATGCTAATTTGATCACGTTATTTTCATTTAATGCGTTTTTAAATGGATTTAAGTCAAATATCAGCATTAAATGAAAGAAATTAAAAACAAAGGACAGGATAAGACCATGAATGAAACAACCCGTCGTTTTGCACGTTTAGTTGATCTGAGCGCAGTTCAGGCCACCAGTACCGAAGCGGATGTTCGCGCCTGCGCCGAGCTGGCTGCCAGATACAACATTATTTCCGTCCACGTACTGCCTTGCTGGACGCGCTTTCTCAGTACGTTGCTGCCGCAGCAGGGTACGGGAGAGGTGATGATTGGCGGTCCGGTCGGCTTTCCCGGCGGTGGGCATACCACCGATACCAAGGTTCAGGAAGTGCGGCAGCTGATTGCCGACGGCGCTCGGGAAGTGGATATGGTCGTGAATATCGGCAAAGTGCTCTCCGGCGATTATGACTATGTGCGCGAAGATTTGCGCCGCGTGGTGGAAGCCGCCGCCCCGGTACCGGCCAAAGTGATCCTTGAAACGCACTATCTTAATGAGGAGCAGATTCGTCGCGTGTGCGAAATTGCCGTAGAGGTGGGGATGAAGTGGGTCAAAACCTCTACCGGCTGGGCGCCCACCGGCGCCACGGTGGAAAAAGTCAGGATCATCGCCGACCAGCTTAAAGGCCGAATCGATATCAAAGGCGCCGGGGGCATTCGCGATCTGGCCACGGTGCGTGCGCTGTACCAGCTTGGCGTGCGCCGCTTTGGCATGAGCCATGGCGCGGTAACCAAGGTGCTGGCTGAACTGGAGCAGCACCCGGAACGTTTTCCCGAGCTGAACGCCGATTAAACTGAGAGACCGCGGGCCTGGTGGCCCGCCTTAAGACGTCACCGGAGTTAGTGATGAAAGATAAAATACTCACGATTGATGTTGGCACTGGCAGTACCCGCGCCGCTATTGTGCGCATTGACGGCGCGATGATCGGCTTTGCGCAAAGAGAGTATGAGCAAACCACGCCGCGTGCAGGTTGGTCAGAACAGGCCCCGTCTTTATGGTGGCAGGCCGCCTGCGACTGTATACGCGAGGTGCTTTACCGCTATCCTGAAACGGCAGCGCAAATTGCGGTTATTGGTGCTTGCGGACAGATGCATGGCACCGTCCTTCTGGACGACCGTGGCGAGCTGGTGGAGGATAGGGCGTTGCTGTGGAATGATAAGCGCAGCCAGCCGCAAGTTGACGCCTTTAACGCGCGCGAAGGTTGGGAAAAGTGGCTGGCGCATTTGAATAATCCGCCTGCGGCAGCATGGCCCGCTTTCAAGTTAGCCTGGTGGCGCGAAAATCATCCGGATCGCTGGTCGCAGCTCGCCAAAGTATTAATGCCGAAGGACTATATTAATTTCATGCTGACCGGTGCCATGGCGACCGATTATAGCGAAGCGTCGTGCTATTTCCTGATGGACAGCGAAACCCGTAGCTGGTCTTCGCAAGCCTGCGAAACGTTTGGTCTGCGGGTCGATCAGCTCCCGGAGCTTAAACTTTCCAGCGACATAATCGGCCAGGTGACGCAGCGCGCAGCCGACCTGACTGGCCTGCCGGCGGGTATCCCGGTGGTTGCCGGGACGTCGGATATGGCGGCCTCTCTGCTGGGCTCGGGTGTGTATGAACCGGGGATGGCGTCTGATTCAACCGGCACGTCGACGCTGATGACGGTGGTGTCGCCGCGGCCGTTACACCATCCGCTGGTTAATAATCTTCATCTTGCCAACGCGGCCTGGGGCGGATTTACGATCCTCGACGCCGGCGGCGATGCCGTCCGCTGGGCGCGGCTGGCACTTGCCGATAACCAGATTACGCATCCACAGCTTTTACAGGAAGCGGCGGCGGTGCCGGCGGGGGCAGAAGGGCTGCTGTTTCTTCCCTATCTGACGGGAGAACGTCTGGCCGAACACACGAACTCGCGGGCACAGTTTTTTGGCCTGCAGCGCAAGCATCGCCGCGGTCATTTATTCCGCGCAGTTCTGGAAGGGGTGGCCTTTGCATCCTGGCGCAATCTTCGGCAGCTGCAGAAGTGCGGGCAGTATCCGCAACAAATGATCGCTTCCGGCGGCGGCGCGCGCAGCTCGCTGTGGCTTGAAATCAAAGCCGCGGCGTACAATCTGCCGATATTATCTACGCGTAATCAGGAGAATGGTGTCACCGGATGCGGTATTATCGCCGGGGTTGGCGTAGGGTTGTACGCCGATTTTGCCAGCGGCGTGCGGCAAACGGTGCAGTTCGACAAACTGATCTCACCGGATCCCCGTCTGCGGGATTATTACCACGCCTGCTGCGAGCTTTTTGATACGCTGTACCGGCAATCCGCTGCCTTATACGACAGGCTGGATGCGCTCAGCGTAGGACCCGACTGATACGCAAAGGTAAGCCAGCGCCGCGACGCGCGTAACGAGCTGTAAAAAAGAGAGAGGCAGAATGTTTGCAGAAGAAAGACAGGAGAAGTTACTCGGTATTCTCAGGGAAAAACGCAAAGTTGCTGTTTCTGAGATGTGTGACGTCTTTAATGTATCTGGCGCTACCATTCGTGCCGATCTCCGCCAGCTGGAAGAGGAAGGGTTGCTGACCCGAACGCATGGCGGAGCCGTTCTTCGTACCCGAGCGAGCTTCGAACAAGCATCGGACGCCCGCGAAATTGTCAATCTCAGCGCGAAAGAACGGATCGGCCAGCGCGCGGCGGCGCTGGTTGAGGATGGCGATATAATCGTGCTGGATACCGGTACCACGACGCTGCATATCGCGCGCAATATTCGTGACAGACAGAACGTCACGGTGGTTACCAATGATTACCAAATCGCCCGGGAGCTTGAGGCCAGTCCCTCGATTCAAACGATTCTGCTCGGGGGGATCGTTAAGAAGGGATACCACTGCGTAGTGGCGATCAACGGACGTTCCATTCTCGACACGCTAAACGTCGATAAAGCATTTATGGGCACCAATTCGCTGTCGCTGAAACACGGCGCCTGCGTGGCCGATATCATGCTGGCAGAAACGAAACGAGGCATGGTGGAACACGCCAGTCAGGTGATTATTGTCTGCGACTATAGCAAGCTGAATAACACCTCGCTTGCCCAATTTACCGCAGCAGATCGCATTGACACCGTAGTGGTGGATCGTCTGCCTGATGACGTTCAGGCGTATCGTAATGCTGGCATTCAGGTGATCTCTCTGGATGAAGAGGAGCATCTTTAGTGCGCTGCTGTGACGTTGTCACTAACCAGCGCGTCGTAAAACCCCGTCCCTCAGGGCGGGGATAAAGTTCCGGGTATTCGACTCACGTGCCGGGGGATATCGAAGACCAGGCATGGTACAGGCGGTCCAGAATTGATTAAAGCTTACCCGCTGACTTTCTCAGTTCAGTAATATCCCTCTTGGGCGATTCCCCGAACATCCGCGTATATTCCCGGCTGAAATGGGACAGGCTTTCGTAACCGACCGCATAGGCTGCTGTGGTGACATCGTAATGTTCATTCAGCATCAGTCGCCTGGCTTCATTGAGGCGCAGCCATTTCTGATACCGTAGCGGGCTCATCCCCGCAAGCTGCCTGAAATGGTGGTGGAAAGAGGGCGTGCTCATTTGCACCCGACTTGCCAGTTCCTCGACGCGTAAAGGTGATGCAATATTGGTCTTTAACCAGTCGATAGCTTTACCGATACGGTAGCCATGGCCGTCGACTGCTGCAATCTGTCTGAGATGATCGGACTGATCGCTCATCAAAAGCCGGTAGTGTATCTCTCTTTGGATCAGCGGCCCGAGAACAGGAATGGCTTCAGGTTCGTCAAGCAAAGAAAGCAGACGGCAGAAAGGCTCCAGCAAAGCATCGGTAATAGTACCTATCCCGACACTCGTTCCCGCGTCTCGTTTTTTGACCGGCGGCAGGCTTCCCTGGGCAATTAATTCCATTAGCACGCGCTGGTCGAGCTTATAGGCTACGCCGACGCAGGGCTGGGATGTCGAAGCCTGCAATATTTCCGAACTGGCCGGCAGGTCAAGAGAGGTAATCAGGAATTTTTCCGCATTATATTCATAAGGTTCACCCCCAACCCACATGATCTTCGCGCCATCGGCCACCAGAACGATACTGGGAGGGACCAGGCAGCTTACCGGGGGAGCGGGTTCGTTTCGGCGAAACAATTCGAGCCCTTCTACGGCGGTAGGGAAATCGCCGGTGCCGGGTGTGCGCTGTGCAATATCCCTCGATAGCTCACCCAGCAGTATTTCAACCGATTTGTCAGGAATCATTCTGTAATGCCCCACACTTTTGACCTCTTTTGAGGTTATCAACTTAGCAGCTATGAAAACTGAAATACACGCTTTGAGATTAGGTTCAGAGGATCAGGCAAATAATGCAGAGTATTTTAATAACACCTTATATTAAAGACATTCAAAATAATAACTCTGAAATGAGGCAGTGTCCTGAAATCAGGGTTCACCGCGAGCAAATTTAACCCGTTCAGGTTTAAGCCATTTTTTAACTGCCACGACGGCATCGCTGCGCTTGAGAAGTGGTTTGAAGAAATTGGTACGCCAACACGTCTTGAACAGCTGAACATCAAGGAAGCAGATCTGCCCGCTATCGTTGAGAACGTCCAGATCAATGTCAAAGCGTTTGGTATCGCCAGTGATTACCGGCCGAAAGTTGTAACTGAAATACTCATGCATGTTGTCTGAAATAGGTCCCTCAATATCCAATGAAAGGTTTTAATATCATGACGCTAATATCTTCGACGCGCTTTTTTAATGGCGCACTCCTTGCCGGGGCGATGGCTCTGATTTCAACAGAAGTTGCGGTGGCCCAGCCTGCACCAGGCACAGCAGATTCTTCAGGCCGTCTGGTTCAGACGTGGGATAAAACTTTCCCAAGGAGCGAAAAAGTGGATCATCAAAAAGTTACTTTTAAAAACCGTTACGGCATTACGCTGGCCGCAGATGTGTATCTTCCAAAAGATCGCGGGAACAAGAAGCTTGCTGCGCTTGTTATTTCCGGGCCTTTTGGCGCGGTAAAAGAGCAGGCCTCGGGTCTCTATGCTCAGACTTTAGCAGAGCGCGGATTCGTGACGCTGGCATTTGATCCGTCTTATACCGGTGAAAGCAGTGGTGAACCCCGCAATATTGCTTCACCCGATATCAATACCGAAGACTTTATGGCTGCAGTCGATTTTATGGGACTACAACCTTATGTGGATCGTGAACGTATCGGTGTCATCGGCATCTGCGGCATGGGGGGGATTGCCCTGAACGCTGTTGCCGTGGATAAGCGCGTAAAAGCGGTCGTTGCCAGCACCATGTATGATATGAGCCGCGTAATGTCAAAAGGCTACAATGACAGCGTAACACCGGAGCAACGCGAGCAGGCGCTGGAGAAGATGAGTCTTCAACGCTGGGAAGATGCAGCAAACGGCAAACCGGCATACCAGCCAGCCTATAATAAACTGAAGGGCGGTGAAGCACAGTTCCTCGTGGACTATGCGGACTACTACATGACTAAACGCGGCTATCATCCCCGAGCCGTCAACTCTGGCAATTCATGGTCCGTGACAACGCCGATGGCCTTTATGAATTTCCCGCTCATGACCTCTATTAAGGAAATTTCTCCGCGCCCGATCCTGTTCATCCATGGTGAAAAGGCGCATTCGCTTTACTTCTCCAAAACGGCTTATGAAGCGGCAAATCAGCCAAAAGAGCTGCTGATTGTAAAAAATGCTACCCATGTTGATTTATATGATCGTATGGACAAGATCCCGTTCGATAACATCACTGCATTTTTCAACAAAAATCTTAATAAATAAGCCATAGCACCGTCCGGTGTTTTCAGATGCAGTGTCTGTGGGACAAACGACAGATACTGCTCTCTTAGCATGGGGTGTTGGGTATTCTATTGTTACTGATAAAGCTGGCACTAATTCCTGATGCGATATTAATTTCCGAATATTATCGAGTTAATCCTGCGACAGAAAAAAGCAACCGCATATGAAAGAGGAGAGGTATATGTACTGGAACCCTGAAGTATTAACAAGAATAGATGCGGCCGACGACCTGAAAATCGCACCGTATCATCCCGATATGAATACGACCGGTACGCCGACATGGATATGGGAAGTGAAGGTGGACAACCGACTTTTCGTCCGAGCCTATAGTGGTATCCGTTCAAAATGGTATCAGGCTGCATTGTCCCAGCAGGCAGGTAAGATACTGGCTATCGGACAGGAATTCGACGTACTGTTCGCAAAACCCTCGGACCCTGAGCTTGAAAGTAAAATTGATCAGGCTTACCTGAAAAAGTACTCCGGCAGCAGCTATGTTTCCGCAATGACAGGGATACGCGCCAGGGCAGCCACGATTGAGATTCTACCTTCGTGATGTCCTGTCAAAGTGATGCTGCCTGTACTGTGAGGCAAAATCTACCTGTTTAACGTTCATCTCCCTGAAACTGAAGGCACGTATGAAACCACTCTTTCCGAGCCTTCAGGTTTTTACATCCTTTTGTTGACTTATTCTGTAAAAAGATTACTTTTCAGGACATGAAAAAGATACTTATTATTGTACCCGATGGCGGCATGCTGTTTGAATCCGCCGGTATTGCTGACATTCTGATGCAGGCCAACCGCCTGCACCCGGAAGGTGCCCGGGAAATCTGCTACCAGGTCAAGCTAGCGACAACTCAACCGCATCAGGTTATCCATGGTCAGTCAGGTTTAAATCTGCTGGCCGACCATCGTCTGCATGAGATTGACCCTCGCGAGCCCCTCGATACCATCATGATTACCGGCAGAGGTCAAAACCCGCAGGAGGGGATGGCAGTGGTTGACTGGTTGCGCCTTGCCGCTCCCCATGCCCGCCGCATAGTCTCCATTTGCGGCGGTGCGATGCTGCTGGCGCAAACCGGACTGCTGGACGGCAGACGGGCCACTACCCACTGGAAGCTGCTGGAAACCATGCAGGCGGAATTCCCGCAGATCCGCGTCGAGGGCGGGCCGCTCTATATTCAGGACGAACATATCTGGACCTCTGGCGGGGTCAGTTCCGGCTTTGATCTTACGCTGGCGCTGGTTGAAGAAGACTATGGCTTCAGCCTGGCGCGCGATATCGCCCAGGACTTCGTCATGTATCTGCGTCGCCCGGGAGGCCAGCTGCAGTTTAGCCGCTATAACCTTCAGCAGACCGCCACCCAGGGCCCGATTAACGATCTGCTGGCGTGGTTGCTCGAAAACCTCACCGCCGACCTCAGCGTAGATAAGCTGGCGGAAAAAGTCGCCATGAGTCCGCGAAATTTCACCCGCGTCTTTACCCGGGAAACCGGCGCTTCGCCAGCGCGGTACGTCGCGGAAGCCCGCCTGGCCGCCGCGCGGCAGCGTTTGGAGCAGACTCACGAGACGCTGGATCGTATCGCCGAGCAAACGGGATTTGGCAGCAGTATTAACCTGCGACGCTTGTTTGAGAAACAGCTTAACCTCACTCCAGGTGAATATCGTCAACGATTTCACTGTCGCAAAATGGCGTAAAGTGATCCTTTTTTGTCATTTACGCCATAACCCGTCCGTCCTACTCTGACTCCAGCGATAATCGATAAGGAGTTAATTATGGTAAAGGTCGGTATTAACGGTTTTGGCCGGATCGGACGCAATGTACTGCGCGCAGCACTGAATAATCCGGATATTCAAATTGTGGCAATCAACGATTTGACGGACAGCAAAACGCTGGCGCATCTGCTGAAATACGACTCGCTTCTCGGTAAGCTGGATGCAGAGGTCACAGCGGGTGAAGGGGGGCTTGTTGTTGATGGTAAACCCATTACCGTATTCAGTGAACGCAACCCGGCCAGTATTCCGTGGCGTCAGTGTGAAGTCGACATCGTTATTGAGGCTACAGGATTATTCACGGACCGTGAAAAGGCTGCTGTACATATCCACAGCGGTGGCGCCAAGCGCGTGATTATCTCTGCCCCGGGTAAAAACGATGATTTAACCATTGTGATGGGCGTTAATGAGAGCCTTTACTCCCCGGATAAACACTACGTGATCAGCAACGGAAGCTGCACCACCAATGGTCTTGCACCTGCTGCGCAGGTCCTGCACCAGCATTTCGGTATTAAACATGGTCTCATGAACACCACCCATGCCTACACCAACAGCCAGGCGCTGCACGATCAGCCGGAAAAAGATCTGCGCGGGGCTCGTGCCGCCGCATTGTCGATTGTGCCTTACTCCAGCGGCGCAGCGAAGGCTCTGGGTAAAGTTATTCCTGAGCTGGATGGGCGTTTAACGGGATACTCGCTACGCGTCCCTGTGCCAGTGGTGTCCATTGTTGACCTCACCGTCAAGCTTGAGCGAGATGTGACGGTCGAAGAGGTGAACAATGCTTTTCGCGAAGCCGCCGCAGCGGGACCTCTGAAAGGGATCCTGGGTTATAGCGATGAACCGCTCGTCTCCAGCGATTACCAGGGAGACCCACGCTCGTCGATTATCGACGGTCTATCAACGCTGGTGATTGGCGGTAATATGGTCAAAATTCTGGCGTGGTACGACAATGAATGGGGATTTTCTAATCGTCTCGTTGATCTGGCATTGATGATGGCAAAGCGTGAAAGCTAAGCCACTGTCGCTGTATTCATCTGTAAAAGTATAAGCAGTTCAGCTGGATGAATAGTGGCTCGAGTATCATTCATAGATGAAACATAACAAATCTTTCTGACCGCGATATAAAAGCATAAATGCCCGAGAGAGCATTTATGCTTTTTCGGCGATGAACGGAATTGCGATATGTTGTGGCCAGGTACTTCCTGGTGGTAGCTAATCACCAGATACAAGGAAAGGGGGAGGTGAGGCAGAGCCTGTCAACATGGAAGCCGGCTGCGTAGGGCTTCAGTACACCATTCAACTTCAGCTGGCGGTTCTGTTTATGGTCGCGATGGCACTCGCCATTTGAGTGCGGAAAACGAAGCTGGCATCTTTTTGATAATCACGTCTGTGGCTGATCAAGCCCGGTTGATACACACTGCAGGCGGCGCGCTATCAAATGAGCATTTCATCTGGCATCCCGTGACGCGTTCGGTCAGAAAATGCAACAGCAGTAAGATATGCCGGACAGTACAAGCAGCAGGTGTGGCTGAATGAATTTCCCTGGCTTTTACTGTAGGAGAACAGGCTGTAGTGGGCGAAGTGATTGTTAAAAGCCATGCTTGATTTATCACCTCGAACATTTTGCCTTATAGCGCAGCATTCACGTGCATGAAAGGAATGACGGTCATAGTGTTGATGTGGGAAGAGGCAGCTATCAAAGATGACGTTATTGAGTACGACATTGCATTTAACATAATATACATTATGCGCACTAATGTCGTACTAGTTAAGTTGTGACGTCTGGGCATGGATAAGTCCCCATCAAAGGATTCTGATGACGGATCATGCAGCGGCATTTTTACTTTAGATGAAGTCAACCGACTCAAAATCATTCAAGACGTTGTTGACCGGCGGCTGACTACTCCGATGGCCGCGCAGCGTCTGGGTATTTCCGACCGCCAGTGCCGACGCCTTTTGTTGCGTTACCATGAATCTGGCCCGCCTGGTATGGCTAACCGCCGTCGTGAAAAACCCAGCAATAACCAGCTGCCTGATGGCCTTGCACAGTACGCGCTCAGTATTATCCGCGAGCGCTATACCGACTTTGGGCCGACGCTGGCGTGTGAGAATCTCGCAGAACTGCACGATGTTCACCTGTCCAAAGAGATTGTCCGTTCACTCATGGTCAAAGCCGGTCGCTGGCTCCCTCGCAAACAACGTGCGCCGAAAATTCAGTAGCCACGTTATCGCCGGGCTTGCTGCGGCGAACTGATCCAGATTGTTGGCTGCGACCATCACTGGTTCGAAAACCTTGCGCCCGCCTGTACCGCACTGGTCTACACCGATGATGCAACAAGCCGTCTGATGCAGCTTCGATTTGTGAAATCGGAATTGACCTTCACTTATTTTGAGGCCACCAGGGGCTATCTGGAAAAGCATGGCAAACCACTGGCATTGTACAGTGACAAAGCCAGCGTCTTCAGAATCAACAATAAAAACGCAACCGGTGGTGACGGCTATACCCAGTTTGGCCGTGCGATGCATGAGCTGAATATCCAGACTATCTGCGCCAATACCAGCTCAGCCAAAGGCCGCGTGGAACGTGCCCATCTGACGCTTCTGGATCGCCTGGTAAAGGAGCTCCGTCTCAAGGGAATTTCTTCTGTGGATGCAGCCAATGATTTTGCTGATGAGTTTATGGCTGATTACAACCGGCGCTTTGCGAAAGCGCCCCGGCATGACTTTGATGTTCACCGGCCACTTGAAACTGACGATGACCTGGCAGCGTTTTTCACATGGCGGGAACCGCGCCGTGTTTCAAAATCCCTGACGGTGCAGTATGACAAAGTGCTTTATCTGATTGAATATAATGAGTTAAGCCGCAGGGCTATCGGGAAATATATCGAGGTCTGGCACTACCCGGATGGTCATAAAGAACTCCGCCTTAATGACGCTGTTCTTCCCTACTTTAAAATGCTGAAGAAACATCAGCGTCTATGCATCTGCATGCCCTGATAATCGTTATAAATGAAGGGCTGCGTCAGAGAATGTGAAGTCCTCAGTGCAGCCCTGGTACATTATTCCTCGAGTGATTTACCGTTGGTCGCAATGAGTTTCTGATACCAGTAGTAGCTTTTCTTGCAGAAACGCCTGCCGTCACCACGCCCCAGATCGTCAAGATTGACGTAAACCAGACCATAACGTTTTGACATCTGGTTTGACGAGCAGCTGATAATGTCGAGCGGAGACCACATGTAGTAGCCCAGCACCTCCACGCCATCGGCAATGGCTTCACCGACAGAGCGGATATGATCCCTGAAGAAGGCTATACGGTAATCATCCTCTACGGTCTCGTTAACTAGCTCATCAAAGCAGCCAATGCCGTTCTCGGTGATCATGATGGGCTTTTGCCACCGATCCCAGAAGAAGTTCAGTACATAACGAAGCCCTACCGGATCAATTGCCCAGCCCCAGGGGGTTTGCGATAACAGCGGGTTACGCTTGTTATTTCCCCTGAACTGATGCGCAATTTCAGCATTGCTGACATAGGTTGTGTAATAAGAAAACGTCATGAAATCTGCCGTATTCTTCAGGAGAGCTTTATCCTCATCCGTGATGCTGAGAACGATGTTTTTCTCTTTGAAGAACCGTTTGATATAGCCGGGATATTCACCACGCAGAAGCACATCCGCGAAGTAGATTTCATACTGGTTTTTCTGCCATGTGGCAAAGTTGTCTTCCGGACTTGTCGTTTCAGGGTAGGCAAAATCGGTATACAGCATCATGCCGATCTTAATATCTCCGCCCAGGGAGGCTGCATATTTTTTTACCATAGCCGAAGCCACCAGTTCGTGGTGAACGCCCTGATATTTATCCTGTTCCAGATAGGTGCCTTCGTCCTCGAAAATGCCCAGATGATTGAAGGACTCGTAGCGAATGAGGTTAATCTGGTTAAAAGGGATCCAGTACTTAACGCGATCGTGATAGCGATCGAGGCAAGTGCGGGCAAAGTTAAAATAAAAATCGATTAACTGACGGTTCTTCCAGCCATTATATTTCAGCGCGAGGTTCAGGGGCATCTCATAATGGGCGAGCGTAATCATCGGCTCCATGCCATTTTTGATTATTTCGTCTATCAGCTCATCGTAAAATTTCAGGCCCGCTTCGTTAGGTGCCTTGTTATCCCCGTCAGGAAAAATACGCGCCCAGCTGATTGAGGTACGGAAGGTCTTCAGACCGGCGGCCTTAAGTAGCGCCAGATCTTCACGGAAGGTGTGGTAAAAATCGATACCCGTTCTTTTAGGAAACACGCCGTCTTTATCATCCTGTGCCTGAACAGCATAGTCCCGGGTGAGCTCGATATTATACATCTTGCGCATGTCTTCATTGAAAACATATTCATTGATATCGGCAACGCTGATACCTTTACCATCAAGATTCCAGGCCCCCTCAGCCTGGTTGGCCGCGATAGCGCCGCCCCAGAGGAAGTTCTCAGGAAAATTCAGTGTTTCGTTACTCATGTTCTCTCCCATTTTTAAAACCGGCTCTTGTAACCAAAAATAACCGGTAAAACTGCGCCAGTAATTAAAGTGGCGAATAGACCCACGCTGTAGATCAGCATGTTACTTGCGGTCGGGATGGAAAGCAGACTCGCAAAAACAAGGTTATTAATCGTGATGTTATAGCCCCCCACAATTCCTCCGCCGACCGCACCGGCAATAATGATGTAATAAATCGTGCGGCGGTTAGGGATGATGAGGCCGTATAAGATAGGCTCAGTCACACCGCTGATTAATGAAGGGAAGAAGGCACTGCTGGCAAGTTGTCGTGTGCCTGTATCACGCGTTCTGATGAGGATCCCCAGAGCCACGCCCATCTGAGCGATGGCTGACATACCGCCAATGGCATAGATAGGATCACCGCCATGGGCAATGTTTGAAAAGACTACCGGAATAATAGCCCAGTGCAGCCCGAACAGAACGATAAAGGAATAGGCTGCCCCGATGATCATCCCGGCCACAAGACTGTTCACGCCAATGATGTAAACGATGGCTGATGCCAGATAATCGCCGAGGTACTTGCCGAAGGGACCAAGTAAAAACATGGTGAGCGGAACCACAATCACGACGCATAACAACGGCACCATAAACAGCTGTACTGAATCCCACAACCTGACCTTCAGGAAGCGCTCCAGCGCGGCAGCAACCGGTACGGCAAAGAATACCGGAAAGATGCTGTAACCGTATTCCATAACCACAAGCGGCAGGCCGATGATATTCAGCGTCTGCCCTGCCAGACTGGTAAATTCGGGATACAGTAATGACGCGCCGATTATCGCGCCTGTTAGCTCACTGGATTTAAGCTTCCTGGCGATGGTAAAACCAAGCAGCACTGGCATGAAATAAAACGGCACATTAGCGATAAATGACAGCAGGGTTAGCGTACTGTTTCCTGCCAGAGAAGGCAGGCTCAGTAACAACGTGGTGAAGGCACGCAGCAGACCTGCGGCGGCGAGATTACCGATCAAAGGCAGGAAGCTGCCTGAAATGAATGCGAAGATACGGCTGATGAAGGATTCCCGGTTTGCTGCCGTCCCGGAAGAAGACGGCGCGCTGTTCTGACCACCGGTTTCAAGCACGCCATGCAGGGCACTGTATACTGCCCCTACCTTGTTGCCGATAATGAGCTGGCACTGTCCGCTGGCCTGCACGACTGAGAGGACCAGCGGGTTCGCTTTAAGGGCATCCTTGTTAATCTTGTCATAATCGAAGAGATTAAAACGTAAGCGCGTAGCGCAGTGGTAATAATCCTTAATATTTTCACGGCCACCTAAATTGTCAATGATAGACAATATCTGCTGTTGTTCAGACATTTGCGGGACTCTCTTGATGTAGGGTATAACCAGAAAATATCCGTGAACAGGCTGTAAATCAAAAAGTATCATTTTCCTGTTTTGGAAAATAATTTTGTGAGCTAAATCACGCTCTGTACGATATTAAAAACAATACTTTCAAGGTATTTATGCGAAAAATAGTTTGCGTATAACATTTGAGGGTAATTATTAAGTTCGATAGTATGAATTGGTTTGTTTTTCAGGATAGCCGGTACGCTTCCTGAAATAAGGCATAATTGGGATTTTTCAGACGCGTTATTTATATACTGGCATGAGTTTATCCATTGTCCTGTCAGGGTAAGAATAAAAACGCAGTCCACCTTCCGAAGGATGGTTTTTATCAGTTCGTTGTTTGAACGCTCGACCAGATAAACCTTCCGATTGCTGCTGCTGATGCTTTCCCTCATGACATTTGCAATATTGAAAAGAAATGAGTTAGACAGAATAATGACGGAACGACTGTTATTAATGACCTCTGCCATTTTTCTGCACTCTTCATAAGGTATATATTTATATATTTCCTCGATGACCTCTTTTTCAGTCATTCCTTTTATACTCTGATGCGTCAACCGATAGGGAGCTATGTCATTTTTTAATTCCTGGAACGAGCCGTATCCCAGTTCCCTGACGAATTTGGTGATGCTCGAAGGCGTCGTATTACAGTACGACGCCAGCTCTTCGATTTTCACATACGGAAATTCTTCGATTTTAGCAATTACCGCCATCGCAATGGCGGTAAAGACGTTTCGCTTACCGGCATAAAAAAGATATTCAGATACTCTCACATAAAGAGGACTGTAAAATACGCTATCCGGAGTGTTTTGCATGCCTGCCCCAACACAGAGTTAACAGTGATTGCCTGACGGTCATAACAATAATGGAGCATACTACAAAGGTCGCGAATGTCAGTGCCGCCAGTGCAAGCGTGTGGTTCAGTGTGGTCATGGATGCCGCGTCAACCCTTATAAGGGCAGATGCCAGTGCCGTTGACGGGAAGGTAAATCCCCACCAGATCCGCCCAAACGTATCCGGGATCATTCTTCGCCACAGGCTGATGAGCATAATGGCAAAGAAAAGTGCGGTCCAGGCCATGAATTCAATTACGTCATTCATACCGCCATAAATACAGTACAGTCCGACGGCGATGACCGCAGGCGCTGAAACCATAATAGCCAGGCCGGGCATGGCCTTCTGCGGGGTAACAGGACGAACAAACACGATACGCCAGAGGATAAGCGGCATAAAAAGCGCCCAGCAGAGCAGAGCTGAAAACAGCAGCATCTTACTGAGGCCCGGAAACCCCAAATCCACGCCCGCGAAAGCCGGAGAGGCGTTGCCCACCATAGGTATAAGCCATACCGGGCTGATTTCATGCGTATCGAGCTGATCGATAAGCCAGCGGCGGAATGTACACGTGAGGAAAAAAATCTGGGCGGCGACGGCCGCTATCCAGAGCACCTTCGCCAGCAGGATACTGTAAGGTAGCAGTCCCATTGCGAGCAGAAAACCTGAAATTGTGGCAGCACAAAAAAAGTTCTTACTGGCACGTGAATGCCATTCTGCAAGGATAATCTGACGGCAAAAAACCAGCCGCAGAAGTTGGATACCGGTCAGTACTAAAAATACCGCTAATCCTGTCGCAAGGAATACTTCACCAGGCAACGCGGACACGTCGTAGGTTTTTGCTGCGGCCCGCCATACCAGGCCCAGGCCGGTTATCCCCATCACCGAGGAATAGAGATCGAAGCTGACAGTTTGAAATTTTTCGGACACCGTATATCTCACTTTTAATTTCCGGGCAAAATTACTGCGCCCAGGACAGATGCATGCTAAATTTCCGCTATATTGGTCCTGTGCCATTACTGTTTAAAGGTCCAATTCAGGTAAATAATTGGACCACAGGGGTTTGTGTGATTGAAATTCACCTCAGCCGCAGCGCGACGGCTCTTCCGCTTTACCATCAGATTGAGCAGCAGATCAGCTGGCAGATCATCAAAGGCCGACTGAATTATGGTGAGTACTTACCCCCCTCGCGGGAACTGGCCCGCCAGCTGAGGGTATCCCGGGGAAGCGTTGTCCGGGCTTATGAAGCGCTTTGCGTGAAAGAGTACTGTCACAGCCATACGGGAAGAGGAACGATGGTGATTTACCGGGAAAAGCCGGATGCGTCACCGCCTGGTCCGGTTGCGGCTGCCCCCTCCCCGATCGCCTACGCGAGCGATAAATTTCTTCCCGGGGGCTTATCCCTGCTTCCCAGCCATGCCAGCACGGCCCATCTTCCGGTCAGTGAGTTCCGGCAGGCTTTCAACCGCGTGCTGCGTTATCCTGACAGGCTTAATCAGTTTGGCGAGAGCGCCGGGAATCTGGAGCTACGTCAACTAATCTGCGACCAAATCCTTCCTTCTCGGGGCATCTCAGCCACCCCCCAGGAAGTGCTGATTGTCCCCGGTTCACAGTATGGAAGTCTGCTTCTGGCCATGACGGTACGCCAGGAGAGAACATGTTTTCATTTTGGCGAGCCGGGCTACCTGGAGTTTGCCCGTAATTTTTCGCGTTTCGGCTACAATCTACAGTCACACAGGATGGATCCTGAGGGAATCGATCTATCCGACTTTCGGCCAACGGCGAAGGATATTCTTTATCTGATGCCTGAACATCATTTTCCGCAATGTATCACGTTGTCGGATAGCAGACGAAGCGAAATAATTCATTTGGCAAGTCAGAAAAAGGTGCTTCTGTTGGAAGACGATTACGACAGTGAATTTTACTTCGACAAAGTTCCCCGCCCTGCCCTCCGTTCAACCGCAGCCTCAGAACAGGTCGTATATATGGGTACCTTTTCCAAAGTACTTTTCAATAACGTTCGGCTCGGATATCTGGTTGCAGACAGCCATCTAATACAACAGATGGCTGCTCTACACTGGAGTCTGTCACGCGGTACAAGCGGGCTTGTGCAACAATGGGTAGCTGAATTGCTGAAAAGTGGAACATATGCGAGACATTTGCGAAGAATGCGAACGGTATACCGGCATAAACGAGATGATATGGTGGCTCTGGTACGGAAATACCTGCCGGACGCACAGTTCAGCGTCCCGCCAGGTGGCCTGCAACTTTACGTCAAATTCAGCGAGCCTGAAAAAGCCATCTGGGTTTATGACTGGCTTTCCGGAAACAATATTCAGGTTGCTGATACAGGAAACTACACGTTAGATACTGCCGCGACGTCTGATTTTATCGTATTAGGGTTCGCGAATACTGATGTGAATGAATGCGAGACGGTTCTTGAAAGGCTGAGTCACGCACTGTATTCAGGCCTCGACAGGATCTGATTTCGCGGTATGACTATTTGACGTTTCATCAACGATCCTATGATCTTCCTTGTTACCAGAGTGACACCGGTAACATTCACTATGTCATTGTGGCCACTGTCTGTAGTGGTTTAATGAATTTGGTCACCTGAGTTGAGGTGTTATCCACAAGTCTGGCGGAAAGTGGGCAAGATAGAAGAATGATATCTGTCGAACATTCTGGCGATATCATGTAGGGCATCAACTTGCTTATATCTGTCCCAAATAATCGTTTTCGTAATGCGCGTTTTTCGTTTCATGGCAACGTCCCCCTTGATTAAGGAGAGCGTGCATCGACCCGTTAAACGCACAGCACTAAGCGGACATTTTAACTTTGCCCTGTCCCGGACATCTGAACTTAGCTTTGACAAATGTTGTAGCAGTTAAGTTGTAACATCTGGCCTGGACTAAGTTCCCCATCAAAGGATTCTGATGACGGATCATGCAGCGGCATTTTTACTTTAGATGAAGTCAACCGACTCAAAATCATTCATGACGTTGTCGACCAGCGTCTGACCACTCAGATGGCCGCGCAGCGCCTGGGTATTCCCGATCGCCAGTGCCGACGCCTTCTCTCGCGTTACAATCAATCAGGCCCACTGAGTATGCCTAACCGCCGTCGTGGATAACCCAGCAATAACCAGCTGCCTGATGGTCTTGCCCGGTACGCACTCAATATTATCCGCGAACGC
>OKVG01000630.1_pt1 | contig 22786 bp, 19 predicted proteins | sample 1606981 | NCBI WGS metagenome assembly OKVG01 (sample SAMN03281018, study PRJEB24777) | human gut metagenome | isolation source: fecal sample PR128 from 1 month old male Malay infant, vaginal delivered... | reverse complement strand
GTTCGCCCCGGGAATCGCCACCGCGGTCAAGGCGGCGCACGTGGCCACCCCCCGCTACGCGGCCGCGGGGGGCGCCACCCCCTGCCTGCTGCCGCTGGGCGAGGCCCCGCCGGGCGCCACGGGCGCCCGCATGCTGGGCGCCGCGAACGGCCCCGCCACCGACAGTCTCGACGCCACGGCCACCACGCGGCGGGCGTTCTGCAGGGGGACGGTCTTGCGGGCCACGTCAAGAGCTTCGTCAGTGTCTGCCTCAACGCGGGCAATCTGCGATTCGGTCGCCGGCGCGTTCACCATGTGACGCTCGGTCAGGCGCACGCAACCGATGTTGACGCTGCGGGAAGCCTTCACGCCCGACTCATCCCCCAGCACGAATTCGGTGGAGCCACCGCCCAGGTCGAACACCAGGGTGTCGCCGTCGCCCGCACCCACGGCGCGCACGGCACCCGCGAAGGAGAGCGCGGCTTCCTCGTCGCCGCTAATCACCTCGGGCTCAATGCCCAGGATGTCGCGGATGCCGTTCACGAAGACGTTGCGGTTGCCCGCATCGCGGGTTGCGCTGGTCGCCACGAAACGCACCGAGTCCACGTCGTGGTCACGCAGCAGTACAGCGTACTCGCGAGCCGCCGCGAAGGTGCGGTCCAGGGCCTCCTGCGCCAGCCAGCCGGTCGCATCCACACCCTGGCCCAGACGCACGATGCGCATCTCGCGCACAACGTCCTTCAGGACGGTCTTCTCGACCCCGTCCACCACCTCAGTGGTGGAATCGGCAATCAGCAGACGGATAGAGTTCGTACCGCAGTCAATCGCTCCAACGCGCACGGTGGGTTCCTTTCAGGACTATCGTCATCATCGTTCGCTGCCCAAGGCAACGCGAGCGCCGCAGGCGAAGCTGTTTTTGCTTCTCGGCGCTCTTTCTATCTATTATGCGCCCGCGCCGTCACGGGCGACGGTGCGGGCGCATCGAAATCAGTATTTAGGCTTCCTCACGCCACGCGGGGTCGCAGGAGCATACCTCGGGGGTCCACCATTCTGCGATAGCGTCCAGGCCGCGGTCACCCATGGGGTTCACGCCGCGTCCCACCGAGAGGGTGTGGCCGATGACGGCGTGCAGGCACTTCACGCGGGTGGGCATGCCGCCAGCCGAGATGCCGTCAATCTCGGGAACCTCGTCGGTACCGCTGATCAGGCGGATGCGCTCACGCTCGGCCAGGTAATTCTCGTGGGCTGCGTCGTAGGCAGCGGCCAGTGCGGCATCCTCGGCGAGGGCGTCGGTCATCTCGTACATGAGGCCGCCAGCCTCCAGGCGGGATGCGGCGGCGGTAATGACCGGGTGCGCCAGGTAGAACACGGTCGGGAAGGGGGTGCCGTTGCTCAGGCGGGGTGCGGTGGCGGCGACCAGCGGGTTGCCGCACACGCAGCGGGCGGGAATCTCGACCACGTCGCGCACCTTGCGGCCCAGCTGCGCGGAGAGAACACGGATGTCCTGCTCGGTGGGCTTCAGGGTTTCAACGGTTACGCCGAAGCCGCCGGGGGTACGGTTCTTCAGGTCCTCAATGGTGTTTTCGGTGCTCATAGTCCTTATTCCTGTCCCGTCCGCTCGTGCGGTCCGGGAACGTTAGGGTCGTGGGTTCGTGGCGGGTCGCCGGTCTGCGCGGCGAGCCTCTCGGTCAGCCGCTCGGCGCGGTTTTAGTTCTTCTCGAGAGAATTCCAAACCTTGGTAGTCCAGGCTTCCTCGGGGGCGTTCTTCGCGTTCGCAGAAGTACCGTCCGCCTTCGTGGAGTCCTCGGTAATGCCGGTGACCACGTAGGGGGTGTCGCCGGGGTTCACATAGTAGAGGCGGCTGCGGGCCTGCTGGCGCACGTAGTTGTCGTCGTTCCACCAGGTCTGTTCGGCCTTCAGCTGGGCGTTCTCCTGCTGCAGCTGCGAGATGTGGGTGTGGATTCGGTTCATTTCCCGGTCCTGGTCCATGTAGGTCAGCACCGGGTATGCGGTGCCAAGGGCAATCACGCCCACCATAACGGTCATCAGGAAGCTTCGCCCGGAAAACATGTGGGCGGCCACGGGCGTGGCGTAGCCTTCATCTTCACCGTTCTGCCGACGGGCACGGCGCCGCGCGCGTTCCTGCCGGCGGGCCTGCTCCGCGCGTTCGCGTTCGGGGTGACGGCGGTTGAGGCCCACGCCGAAGAAGAGCGCGCTGGCCTTCTTCAACAGGGAGGTGCCGGCCTGGCGGGCCGCCGAGGGCTTCTGGGAATCGGTGGAGGTTTGAGCGGTGCCGCGGTCCTCAGCCGAGGTGCGACCCGTTGCGTTACGCCGGGTCTGCTCGTCTGCTCGCTGGCTCATTAGTTCTCTCCCCCATCGTTGTTCCTACAGCGGTGCGCTTCTACCTATTCTACCCGGGTTTGTGTACCCGCCTGAGCGTTCCTTCCGGGACTGTTTCCTGGCCTATTTCGAGGGGCTCCAGGGCTTTCTGCGCTACCCGGGTAACGGGTGCTCTCCCGGGTACAGCCGGAGGCGGCGCCACCCCGATTGGGGTAGCGCCGCCTCCGGTATATTCTGTCTTATCCGAAGCCTAGACTCTGACTATCCAGCCTGAATAGCATCCAACGCTTTGATAAGTTCTGCAGAAATTTCGGGGTCGACCTTACGGGTAAACCACTTTCCTGATTCGAGAATAGCGGGGAGGTCCTCCTCGACAAGTACCTCAGGGTGGGCGCCATTCCCGCTCCAGTCAATGTAATGGTGATTTGCATGGTTCTCAGAGTGCTTTGTGCCCGGTGCCAGCTGACCATCGGTTGCCCATGCCTCAACGCTCTCACGAGCGGGAATATTGAGGAGCACACTCTGCATCCACAACTCGTCAGGCATAGGGGCAGAACGGAAAATCTTGGTGACCTCTCGACCCTTCGGGGTCTTCAAAAAGTCCATCACCTGAAGTGCAACCGAACGAGAAATCGTCCAATAGGCCGAGCCCTGATAAAACTGGACGGGCAAATTCTTGCGGGGGAACATTCGTGAAATCTTGTAATACACTTTGCGTACGCCCCTGCGGATAATCCCTTCAGGCAGCAGGCCTTCAAAGTCTTTGTATTCGCGGTACTGAACCAGCTTGTAGTTTCGCATACCGGGAGCCAGAGCGTAGAAGCTCACCCAGGAGCGCTCCAGATTTTCGGGTCGGGCAAGAAAATCAGCGTATTCGCGAAGAGGACGCACAGGATAGCACTGCCCCGTAATAGATGCGTAATGAGTTGCCTCCGGATACTCCTTCAAAGCCTGGGCAAGCATTTTTTGAGTTGCCTTCACCGCAGAGTAACCGGCCCAACGCACATTCTCACGCTCACGAACGTAAGACACACCCTCGACGTAGAAATCATCGATATCTGCTTTCTTATCAATGTGGGCAACGCATACCCCACCAGAATTCAGAATATGTCGAGCAATTTTCTTGAACTGCTCCGGGTACTTATGGGCGAGGATGAGATAGCAGACAGTCATGATTTCCTTATCTGAAGTGTGAGTGAAATAAGCCTGGATGTTCTATCGGCATAAAAATAAGGCCGCACCGTAACTATCTGTCATGAATCACATCACGATATAGTCAGGTACGACCCGAGTAGCCGAAAAGCACCAAGTGGGTGCATAGGTTTAAGTCGTCAATTGACGCATTAAACCAGTTGAAAGTACGAAGTGTGAGTGAGTATATACCCAAGATTATATGCCTCTGATAAGGAAAAACCGGGCCGATCCACAATACATGACGTGATGAATTAGCTCACGATGTATCGGGGCCGACCCGGCCTATTCAGGGAAGTTCAGCGGAACATCCCTTATAAGTCTTCAGGCGTCATTATGCCTTGAAGCGGGGGAATGCGGACTTGCCAGCGTAGACAGCTGCGTCGCCCAGCTCTTCCTCGATGCGCAGCAGCTGGTTGTACTTAGCAACGCGCTCGGAACGTGCGGGAGCACCGGTCTTGATCTGGCCTGCGTTGGTTGCAACAGCCAGGTCGGCGATGGTGACGTCCTCGGTCTCACCGGAACGGTGAGAAACCATGCAACGGTACTCGTGGCGCTGAGCCAGCTCCATTGCGTCCAGGGTCTCGGTCAGCGAACCGATCTGGTTCACCTTCACCAGCAGAGCGTTAGCAGCGCCCTCCTTGATGCCGCGAGCCAGGCGCTCGGGGTTGGTCACGAACAGGTCGTCACCGACGATCTGGACCTTGTCACCGATCTGCTCGGTCAGGGTCTTGTAGCCCTCCCAGTCGTTCTCGTCCAGCGGGTCCTCGATGGAAACCAGCGGGTACTTAGCAACCAGGTCAGCGTAGTATGCGCTCATCTCGGCAGCGGACTTCTTCTGACCCTCGAAGTCGTATGCGCCGTCGTTGTAGAACTCGGAGGAAGCAACGTCCAGAGCCAGTGCAACCTGCTCGCCCGGCTTGTAGCCGGCCTTCTCGATTGCCTCAACGATCAGGTCCAGCGCAGCTGCGTTGGACTCCAGGTTGGGTGCGAAGCCGCCCTCGTCACCCAGGCCGGTTGCCAGACCGCGGTCGTGCAACACGGACTTCAGGGAGTGGTAAACCTCAACACCTGCACGCAGAGCCTCGGAGTAGGTCTCGAAGCCGATGGGAGCAATCATGAACTCCTGGATGTCAACGTTGGAGTCTGCGTGAGAACCACCGTTGAGGATGTTCATCATGGGGACGGGCAGAACGTGGGCGTTCGGGCCGCCGAGGTACTTGTACAGGGGCAGGTCTGCAGACTCAGCAGCAGCCTTGGCCACGGCCAGGGAGACGCCCAGGATAGCGTTGGCGCCCAGCTTGCCCTTGTTGTTGGTGCCGTCCAGAGCAATCATGGCTGCGTCAACAGCGCGCTGGTCGGAAGCCTCGATGCCGATGACCTCTTCAGCGATTTCTTCGATAACAGACTTCACTGCGCCCAGAACACCCTTGCCCAGGTATACGGACTTGTCGCCGTCGCGGCGCTCAACAGCCTCCCACTCACCGGTGGATGCGCCCGAGGGCACAGCTGCGCGGGCGAATGCACCGTCTTCGAGCAGAACCTCGACCTCAACGGTCGGGTTGCCGCGGGAATCCAGGATCTGGCGTGCGTGAACTGCGGTAATAACAGCCATGGATTGTTCTCCTTATGAGACGTCAAGGATGTGAACGACGCACCCGATCGTGGCGCGTCGCGTCCCCTAAATTCTAGCAAAATTCCCACACAAACACACTAGTAGCCACCGCTTTTTTAGACCCCTTAGTGAAGGTGTATGGAACCCTTAGTAGCCCTACAGGACGCGGCAATCGACGCGCAGACAGCCCCCGCTCCCCCGCCGACCGCGCGTGTGGGATGTATCCCAAAGCACAACACGACCCCAACCGGCGGGGCGTCACCCACGGTTAATAGCGCGGCTCGTCATTCGTATGCTGCGCAACATAGCGGCGGATGTACGAACGCAGGGCGCGTTCGGCGTCCAGGCCATTGCGCTGAGCACGGCAGACCAGCGCGAACAAAAGCTCGCCGAAATCCTCCTCGTTGGGCATATAACGCAGGTCGTCGTCCATGCTCGTGGGCTCCGGCGGCAGAATAATACCCGCCTTACGTGCCTTCACAGCAGTCTTCTCAGCCATAGCGAGCGCCGGCAGATGCGGCGGAATACCGTCCAGAGCGCCGCGATCACTCTTTTCCTTCTTCTTCAGCTCGTCCCACGCCGCCTGCTGTTCGGCGGCGGTGCGGGGTGCCTCCGAAGAGCCCTCAGACTCAGCCGCGAACACGTCGGGGTGGCGCGAACGAAGCTTCTGCACCAGGCCCTCAACCACCTGCACAATGTCGAAGCCCTGCGGGTTTGCCGCAGCAATATCAGAGTGGAACACGACCTGCAGCAGCACGTCGCCCAGCTCCTCACGCAGCAGCGGCATATTCGGCTCGCCGCCGGTTTCTACCGCCTCGACAACCTCGTAGGCTTCCTCCACCAGGTAGCGAATCAGGGAGGCGTGGGTCTGCTCGGCGTCCCAGGGGCAACCTCCGGGAGCGCGCAGGCGGGCCATCGTCTCAACGAGCGTCTCGAAGGCCCCTCCGGCTCGACGGGCGGTGTCTTCGCTGCTCCGGGTGGCGGGCAAATCGGGAGTGATGGGGGTATCAGTCATAGCGGTCTTCCTCATCGAAAGTGTGAATACAGCGCGCCGCGCCGACCCCCACACGGGGAGCCGGCGCGACTCAAATGGTTTTAGAGGTTCCAGTGCGACAGGGCGCTCGTCATGTGCGCCGGGATCTTCGAACCCAGACGCGGGAACATGCGCAGCTCCTCCACGTAGCGTTCAGCATCCAGCGGGCGCGGGTAGCTGACGAAGGCCTGCTCGTTCGCATAGTCAAACGCAGCCTGTACCGGCACGCCGGGGGTGAAGGTGAGGCTCATGGCCAGCGGCGAGCCCTCACCCTCGCTGTACGAGTCGGTCTTCAGGGCGGGAATATCGAGCAGGGTTTCGGGAATCAGCTCGAAGGTGCGTGCCTGCTCCCAGAAGCCGTTGCGGCGCACGTGGGTCAGGGCGTCGTAGTACGAGCCGAGCGCACGCACGCGAATCAGCACGGTCGTGGCGTCCTTCGCGGTGCCATTCTCGCCGAAGAGGTGCTCGACGACCGGGGCCAGACGCTGGGCGACCTGGGCCTCGGTCAGCACGAGGTTGCCCTCGGCCAGCTGAGTTTCGGAAGGAACCAGCGGGCTCACCGGCTGGGATGCGGGGGTATCCGGCTCGTCGGCGACGGTGGGCAGCTCGTTGAGCTCGCTCAGGACCGGGGTCGAGGGTGCCGAGGGCACCGCCGAGGATGCTGCCGAAGAAGCAACGGGAGCAGCGGATGCTGCGGCGCCACCGGCGGCCACGGCTGCTGCCGCGGCGAGCGCACCGGTGACGGCCGGCGCCGGTGCCTCCGCCTTTGCAGGTTCCTCGGAACGAACCTGGGCGGGTTCGGGTTCCTCTGCCTTCGCGGTCTTCGAGGGTTCCTCTGCTTCGTCGGCGGGCACCAACTCGCGGTCGTTCAGGAAGGTGGGCAGTTCGGGCTCAGCCTCGGTGGATGCTACCTCCTCAGCGGTCTTTTCACCCTTTTCGGCGGGAGCCTCGTGAGCGGAGGATTCCGCGGCGGAAGACTCAGCGTTAGAAGCCTCAGCGCCGGAGGCCTCGGCGGCAGGAGCCTCGACCGGTGCCGCGGGCTCCTCGACGGAGACGAACGCGGCAGCCTCGGTGGAGGTTTCCTCGGGTTCCTGCGGCTCGTCCAGCTTCTCCTGGGCGTTGGCGACGATAGCGGCCAGGGCGGCTTCCATCTCTTCGCCGTGGTCGACGGCCTCGGCCTCAGCATCCTCAGCCTCAGCGGCATCGGGCTGGGCGTGCACGGGCTCGGCGTCCTCGTCAGCCTCAGAAACCTCGGGCTGCTCCGGCTGTGCGGAAGTAGCCTCGGCGTCCTGCGAGTTGGAGGTACCGAAAATCGGGTCGTTATCGTAGTCGTGCTCGTACTCGGGCTCGGCGACCGAGGCTTCGCCCGATTCGGAGGCCGAGGCGGCGAGCGCGGCGGCACCGGTCACGGCAGCGCCGGCAACGGCGAGGCCCGCAGGAGCGCTCTGGCGCTCGACCTGCTCGGGAGCCTGTTCCTCGCGGACTTCCTCGGAGGGCTGAGCCTCAGCTGCGGGGGTCTCGGGCTCAACCTCCGGGGAATCGCCGGACTCGGATGCCTCAGCCTCCGATGCCTCAGCCTCGGGTGCTTCAGCCTGGTGAGCTTCGGCTGCCTCAGCCGCTTCAGCGGTAGCCACAACCGAGGTCTCCTCGCGGGCGGGGGTTTCGAGCAGGAAGCTCTCGTGGGTGGTCTGCCCATCTACGGCACCCAGGTAGGAGGCGTGCACCTCCAGGCCCTCACCCAGGCGCGGGTTCAGGGTCACAGCCGCGCGGTTCCAGGTCGCGCCGGCTTCCTGGGCCTCGGTGTACAGGGCTGCGACGGGCGCAAACCAGTCAACGCCGGGCAGCACGATGCCGTTCTCGACCTCGCGACCGCGGTGCAGCAGGCGGTAGTGCATGTCCTCATCCACCTGGCGCAGCTCCAGGCTCAGGGTTCCCGAACCGCGGGTGCGCATGAGCTCAGTCAGCGAGTGGAGGGCGCGCTGCTCGCCGAGGACGGGGAGGTCCGCGGCACCCTCTGCGGGGGCGGTGAGCACAATGGATTCGGCCACAAGCTCGGCGTCATCGGCGCTCAGCTTCTGCTCGGCGGAGGCGGCTTCGTCGGATCCCGGCTCGGATGCGGGGTCCTCGGTGTCCTTCTTTGCCTCGTCCTTAGCGACCTCGAGCTTCTCCTCGGACTCGTTAGAAGGCTCGGCAGGCTCGGAGGCAGGCTCGGAAAGCTCCTCCACCGTGGCCGTTTCGCTCACAAGTACCTCCGCCGCAGGTTCGGTCTTTTCGCCTGAGCGGGTAGGCTCGGCGCTGAGGGATTCGGGCTCGGCAGAACGCTCGGAAGCGGAGTGCTCGGCGGCGGGCTGCTTAGCGGCAACGGCCTCGGATTCCTCGGCCTGCTCGGCCTGCTCGGCCTGCTCGACCTCCTCGAAGCTACCCTCTTCGCTCTCCGGATTCAGGCCCAGGCGAGCCGCGTAGACGGCGGCCAGGTCGTCCAGGCCGGCGCTCTTTGCTTCGATGATGGCGGCGCGGGTACGCGCCTCGCGAATCTGCTCAGCCGAGAGGTATTCCTCGGCGGCAGCGTTACGGTCGGTGTCGTCGACGTCGGAGGTAGCCGGGCTTTCCTCCGCGGAGCTCTCCGCACGGACGGCGCGCAGGTGCTCTTCAAACTGGGAGCGAGCATCCTCGGCGGTGTCGGTTGAGGGTTCGGCCTTCGCGGAGGAGTCGCCCTCGGTCTTCTCGGAGGTTTCGTCCTCATCGTCGCGCAGGAAAGCGGGGGTCTCCGGAGCAGCCGGGGCGTCCTCGACGGCCTCGGAGTCGTTGCTCTCCTCGCGGGCTTCGGGAGCCGCGGCGGCCTCGGAGTCCTCGTGCGGGTAGGAGTTCAGAGCCTCCAGAATGCTACGACGCTCTTCCTCGTCGGTGGTATTGCCGGTATTCGAGAGGGAGCCTTCGGTGAACGAGGGGGTCTCCTCGTCATCGTGCAGGAGGGCGCGCTTCAGATCTTCCACGGCGCGATACTCTTCGGAACGTTCCTCGTCGCGGTTCTGGCGGGTGCCCTCCGACTTCACGAAACGGCGCAGGGAATCCTCCCACTGCTGCTGCTCCATAATTTTGTCGCTCAGCCCCGAGCCGCGGGACGGCTTGCTTTCCTCGTGCCCGTCCTGTGCCGCGGTGCTCTCCGCCTCGCGCGCCTGTTCATCCCACTTCTTCTTACCGATCCCAAAGAAGCTCATTTGGGCGTCCTCCTTCGGCGTGCGCCGTGAATACGCGCGGTGCCCGCCGAACCTCCCTCGCGACCACGCGAGGGTTCACGGGCACAACGCTGATGTCCTCATAATCTCTTTAATTCTATCGTGTGCATAGAGTTTCGCCTCGCTATCCAACCGATAGCGAGGCGAAACTCTATGAAACGACATAACCTGCAACCCGCACGCCGGCAGAACGCGGGATGCGCGGCTCGGTACCCCGGGGCCTAGCGGGCCTCGTCTCGTACCGGGTTGGCGGCCTTCGCGGCCTTGGCCAGCTCGAAGCGCACGGCACGCAGGGCGGTTGCGGCCATGACGCGCACGCCAATGCCGATGGCCTGCTCGCTCGGGGCGTAGTCGCCCTGGTGCAGGTCGTAGGTGGGGTCGCCGGGGGCGCGGGTACCCAGTCGGAACATGGAGCCGGGCACCTCCTGCAGCATCCACGCAAAGTCCTCGCCACCCATGGACTGCTCGACGAGCACGATGGAATCCTCGCCCAGTTCGGCGCGGGCGGCGTTCTCGAGCATGGTGGTTTCCAGGTCGGTGTTCACGACCGGGGGCACGCCGCGGATGTGCTCCACGCGGGCGTCCACGCCGAAGGGAACGGCGACCTGTTCGATGACCTCGTCCAGCAGGTTGCCCGCCTGGCGCCACACCTCAACGTCCAGGCAGCGCATAGTGCCGGCCAGGTAGCCCTCGGCGGGAATCGCGTTGGGGGCGACGCCGGCGCTGACCTGGCCCCAAGCAACCAGCACGCCCGAACGAACGTCGGTGCGGCGGGTCAGCACGGCGGGAACCTGCACCGCAATCTGGCTCATCGCGTAGATGAGGTCCTCGGTCAGGTGGGGTCGGGAGGTATGGCCGCCGTGACCGCTCAGGTGAATCTTCACGGTGTCGGAGGCGCTGGTAATCGCACCGATGCGCGTACCAATTTGACCGAGGTCCACCTTCGGGTCACAGTGCAGGGCGAAAGCACGCGGAACGTCCTTGAGCAGGCCCTGGGAAATCATCTGTACGGCACCACCGGGTAGCTGCTCCTCGGCCGGCTGGAAGAGGATACGGATGCTGCGGCCCAACGGGGTCTTCTCGTTGAGCTCGTGTAGCGCCAGCGCCACGCCCAACATGACGGTCTGATGAATATCGTGGCCGCAGGCGTGCATCACGCCGGGAACCGTGGAGGAGTAGGGCAGCTCGGTCTGCTCGACGATGGGCAGTGCGTCGATATCGGCGCGCAGAGCCGCGGCGAAGGGGCCGTCTCCGATGTCGACATAGCAACCGGTGCCTTCGCAGGCGATGGGGTTCATGCCGGCTTCTCGCAGTCGGTTCATGAGGCGCTCGGTCGTGACGACCTCGCGGAAGGAAAGCTCGGGGTTGGCGTGCACTTCGCGGCGGAATTGCACGAGGGTGCCCATCATGCGCTCCACCCAATCGTCGAAGACGGGGGTGGACAAATCGTAGCGAGAATTAGCAAAAACCATACACAGTAGAATAACCCTCCCGGTGACGGTTTACCTATCCATCCCGACCGTTACCGGCCCTTTAAGAATGTCTGTGACTTTGTGACGGATTTTGAAGACCGCTCGGAGGTTCGTCGGAGGTGCAGGCGGCGAGGGCTGCGGGGTTCCGGGGCGTGCCTCTCCCTCACTCCGGCTTCCCCCGGTTTCTCTCCCCTACCCCGGACACGCGACAAGCCGCCGCCCGGTGAGGGGCGACGGCTTGTCGCAGAAGGCGTTTGGCCTTCAAGAATCCGAGAAGGAACGTTCTAGAGCGAACGGCTCAGGATGGCCTGCTTCACCTCGGCAATAGCCTTGGTGATCTGGATGCCACGGGGGCATGCCTCGGTGCAGTTGAAGGTGGTGCGGCAGCGCCACACGCCTTCCTTGTCGTTCAGGATCTCCAGACGCAGGTCGCCTGCATCATCGCGCGAGTCGAAGATGAAGCGGTGAGCGTTCACGATAGCGGAGGGGCCGAAGTACTGACCGTCGGTCCAGAAGACCGGGCAGGACGAGGTACATGCTGCACACAGGATGCACTTGGTGGTGTCATCGAAACGTGCACGGTCCTCGATGGTCTGCAGACGCTCACGCTCAGGCTCGTTCGAGTCGTTGATGAAGAACGGCATGATTTCACGGTATGCCTGGAAGAAGGGCTCCATGTCAACGATGAGGTCCTTCTCGCAGGGCAGACCCTTGATGGGCTCAACGGTAATCGGCTTGGTCAGGTCAAGGTCCTTGAGCAGGGTCTTGCAGGCCAGGCGGTTACGACCGTTGATGCGCATTGCGTCCGAGCCGCAGATGCCGTGTGCACAAGAACGGCGGAAGGAAACGGAACCGTCCAGCTCCCACTTAATCTTGTGCAGGGCGTCGAGCACGCGGTCGGTGCGGTACATGGTCAGCGGGAACTCGTCCCAGTACGCCTCGGAGGAAACCTCCGGGTTGTAGCGGCGCACCTTGATAATCACGTCGTACGTGGGGATAGAGTCGGAATCGCCGCCGGTCATGCCCTCAAATAGCTTGACGGATTCCGGTTCGGGAAGTTCGTTTTCAGCCATTTTAGTACTTACGCTCCTTCGGCTCGTAACGGGTGTAGACGACGGGCTTGGTGTCGAAACGCAGGCCCTTCACACCCTCAAACTCGGATTCGGGGTCGAGGTAGACCATAGAGTGCTTCATGAAGTTCACGTCATCGCGCTTGGGGTAGTCCTCGCGGTAGTGACCGCCGCGGGACTCCTTGCGGTGCAGCGCACCGACGGACATGACCTTGGCCAGCTGGAGCAGGAAGCCCAGCTCGACGGCCTCGAGCAGGTCGAGGTTGAAGCGCTTGCCCTTGTCCTGAATCGAGATGTTCTTGTAACGCTCTTCGAGCTTCTCGATGGTGGCCAGTGCGGCGCGGATGGTCTCCTCGGTGCGGAACACCTGCATGTCGGCCTCCATGGCCTTCTGCAGGTCTGCGCGGATAGCGCCGACCTTCTCGGTGCCCTTGCCTTCGAGGATGCCGTTGAGCATGTTGAGAACGCGATCTGCTGCGTCGTCCGGAACGGGAACGAAGTCGGCGGATGCGGCGTACTCGGCGGCCTTGCGGCCGGCACGCTTACCGAAGACGTTGATGTCGAGCAGGGAGTTGGTGCCCAGGCGGTTTGCACCGTGCACGGACACGCAGGCAACCTCACCGGCTGCATAGAGGCCGGGGACGGTCTCTTCGCTGTTGCGGTACACCTCGGTCTCGTTGTTGGTGGGAATACCACCCATTGCGTAGTGCGCGGTGGGGAACACCGGGATGGGCTGGTGGTGCGGTTCCACGGCCAGGTAGGTACGAGCGAACTCGGTGATATCCGGCAGCTTCTCGTCGATGTGCGAGGGCTCCAGGTGGGTCAGGTCCAGCAGCACGTAGTCCTTGTGGGGGCCACAGCCGCGGCCCTCGCGCACCTCGTTTGCCATGGCTCGTGCCACGATATCGCGGGGTGCGAGGTCCTTAATGGTCGGTGCGTAGCGCTCCATGAAGCGCTCACCGTCAGCGTTACGGAGAATACCGCCCTCACCGCGAGCACCCTCGGTCACAAGGATGCCCAGGCCTGCCAGGCCGGTCGGGTGGAACTGAACGAACTCCATGTCCTCCAGGGGCAGGCCGGCGCGCAGTGCGATGGCCATGCCGTCACCGGTGAGGGTGTGGGCGTTGGAAGTGGTCTTGAAGATCTTGCCGCAACCGCCGGATGCGAAGATTACGGACTTGGCCTGGAAGACGTGCACCTCGCCGGTTGCCAGGTCATAGGAGACAACGCCGGCGGGACGGGGCTTACCCTCTTCGTCCTTGACCAGAATCAGGTCGAGCACGTAGAACTCGTTGTAGAACTCAACGTTGTGACGCACGCAGTTCTGGTACAGGGTCTGCAGAATCATGTGGCCGGTACGGTCAGCTGCGTAGCATGCGCGGCGCACGGCAGCCTTACCGTGGTCGCGGGTGTGGCCACCGAAGCGGCGCTGGTCGATGCGGCCCTCGGGGGTTCGGTTGAAGGGAAGACCCATCTTCTCCAGGTCGAGCACGGCGTCGATGGCTTCCTTAGCCATAATTTCTGCCGCGTCCTGATCGACCAGGTAATCGCCACCCTTGACGGTGTCAAAGGTGTGCCACTCCCAGTTGTCCTCCTCGACGTTGGCCAGAGCGGCACACATACCGCCCTGCGCCGCACCGGTGTGGGAACGGGTCGGGTAAAGCTTGGTCAAACCCGCGGTGCGGACTCGCTGGCCTGCCTCAATAGCGGCACGCATACCGGCACCGCCGGCGCCGACGATCACTACATCGTACTTATGTACCTGCATGATGTTCTTTCTGTGTTTTCGATGTTTGAATTTGTCTGCCGGTTACGTCGTCGTTAGTGTGCCGCGCAGAAGCTGGGGAGCAGGTTGGCCGCTGCGCCCGAGGGGCAGGGGTCAAACGCGAAGATGGTGAGGGTACCAACCAGCAGGACAAATGCGGAGGCAGCGAAGAGGATAACCTTCAGCCACACGCGCAGGCGGTCCTTCTCGGCGTAATCGTCGATGATGACGCGGATGCCGTTGGTGCCGTGCAGCATGGCCAGCCACAGCAGCAGCAGGTCCCAGACCTGCCAGAAGGGGTTGGCCCACTTGCCACCCACGAAGCCGAAGTCGATGGCGTGGATGCCGTCGCCGACCATCAGGTTCGAGAAGAGGTGGCCAAAGATAAGAATCACAAGCACGACGCCGGACAGGCGCATGCCCAGCCAGGCGAACATCTCAAAGTTGTTGCGCTTGGAGGAGGAGCGGTTGTACTTCACACCGTCGATGCGGTTATCACGCAGGCGGGGTACGTAGGTGCGGGGCTTAAGCGGAGTAGCCATGGTTTAGTGACCTCCCATGTGCGAGAAAACGATCGGCAGGTGACGGGCGGCGAAGCCGGCAACGGTGAGTGCCCAGAGAATCAGCACAACCCACAGAATCTTGATGTGAACGTAGGTTGCCTTCTGGCTGATTTCGACGTTGCCGTCCTTGTTCTTCGCTTGGATGTGCTCCACGTGTGCGTTGGTTGCCTTACCCCAGAAGTCGATGAGGATAATGCGGATACCGTTGAAGGCGTGGTAGACGATGGCTGCTACCAGGGCGGTCTCACCCAGGCCCATGATGGGGTTCTTGTACAGGCCCAGCACACCGTTGTAGGCCTCCGGAGAGATGCGCACGACGGCGGTATCGAGGATGTGGACAAGAAGGAAGAAGAAAATTGCGATACCGGTAATGCGGTGAGCAACCCAGGACCACATGCCCCAACGGCCGCGGTAGAGGGTTCCCTTAGAACCATTCAACACTGAATAACCTCCTGCTGAGACGGCGGGCTCGGGGCGCAAAGGGGCACCGGGCGCCTCCCTGCGAGCCGGTCACGACTATGTACTCGCCGACTGCTTTGTTCGTCTGTTACTTCCAAGATATCAGGTAAATTCACAGCTTATTGACACACTGTTTATAGATTTTTCCCAGCCTATAAACGTGGATTAGGTTATATTTTTTTTGCGATATTACGATTTACCCCGAGTTGATGCGGAAGTAACCTTAACCTAACAATGCACCCCTCCCCCAATGAGAGCCGCCTGACATTTTCTGCCAAATCCTAAAAGAATTCGATATATGACAAATTCACCCGTTATTCTTGAAGCGATGAATACTGCACTCACTCGATTCCGCCCGCTGATTCCCGCCGGCGGTGTTGGCTCGCGTTTGTGGCCCCTGTCCCGCGCGCACGCCCCGAAGTTCCTGCTCGACCTCACCTCGTCGGGCAATTCCCTATTGCGTGACACCTACGACCGTCTCATCGACCTCAGCAACGGTTCCGTCATGGTCGTCACCGGCACCTCGCACGCCAATGCGGTCACCCAGCAGATTCCTGAGCTGCGCGCCGCTGACCTGGTGCTGGAGCCCTCCCCCAAGGACTCGGCTGCGGCCATCGGCCTGGCATGCGCCATCATCCACCGCCGCGAGCCGGACGCCATCATCGGCTCCTTCGCAGCCGACCACGTCATCAGCCCCGTGGACGAGTTCCACCGCGTGGTGACCGAAGCTGTCATCACCGCGGCTACCGGCAAGATTGTCACCATCGGCATTACCCCCACCGAACCCTCCAGCGCCTTCGGCTACATTCACGCCGGCGCTTCCCTGGGCATCGAAGATGCTCCCAACGCGCACGCCGTGGACACCTTCGTTGAGAAGCCGGACACCGTCACCGCACAGAAGTACCTGGACTCCGGTGAATACACCTGGAACGCCGGCATGTTCGTGGCACCGGCCGCCCTGATGCTCAAGCACCTCGAGGCCAACGAGCCCGAGCTGTACGCGGGTATCATGGAGATCGCTAACGCCTGGGACACCCCCGAGCGCGAGGCCGTCATGGAACGGGTGTGGGAAACCCTCCCCAAGACCGCAATCGACTACGCGGTGGCAGAGCCCGCCGCCGCCGCCGGCGACGTCGCCATGGTCCCCGGCTCCTTCAGCTGGGATGATGTTGGAGACTTCGACGCCGTGGCACGCCTCAACTCCGAGAAGAGCGGCGAGCAGCTGACCATCCTTGGCGAGAAGGATAACGTCATTAACCACGGTTGCTCCGGCATTGTTGTAGCCAATACCGATCGCAAGATTTCGATTATTGGCCTGAACGACATCGTCGTGGTTGACACCTCCGATGCCCTGCTGGTCGCACCGCGCTCCAAGGCTCAGGCCGTCAAGGATGCCGTGGGTGAGATCAAGGCACGAGGCCTGAACAACCTCCTCTAAAATTTTGGCCCTAAATTTTTAGCCCCGAGTAGGCGCATGAACCCTACCCGAGCAAAAGATACCTCTAAGAAAACCGGTTCCCTTCTGGTCAGAAGGGAACCGGTTTTCTGCATCTAAAAAGTTGAAGTCCGGGGGGCACAGTAGCTTTCAGGGGCTTTCGCCCAGTTGGAGGCCCGTGGCATGCCGCAGAAGCCTTGAGAGTGGCGCAAAAGAATTTTCCATACCGTGATATGAACTGCACATCAGACTAAATAAAGAATTATTCTCATGTTAATATTCTGTCATGCACATGACCCGTAAGTTTTTCCTCACCCGCGTCGGCGCACTCGGCGCCGTAGCCGCCCTCGCACTGACCGCATGCGGCTCCCAAGCCACCCAGAACGCACAGACCAACCCCAGCGCTTCCACTTCCGCGAGCGCAACTCCCGCCCCCATCACCGAAGGCAAGGGCGCGGCAAGCCGCGTCGCCATCACCTACGACGGCGGCGTGCTCGTCTACGACGCCAAGGACATGAAACTGCTGGCCGATATTCCCAAGGAAGGATTCCTGCGCCTCTCCGATGCCGGCGATAACCGCCATCTCGTCGTGGCCGACGGCAACAGCTACACCTTCCTGGACACCGGCGTGTGGTCCGTAGCGCACGGCGATCACTCGCACTACTACACCACCGCGCCTTCCCTGAGCTCCCTGAGCCTCGCCGCCGACCATACCGGCCCCGTCATCAAGGACAACGGCAGGGTTGCGGCCTTCGCTGACGGCACCGGCTCCTTCGCCGTGTACGACCCGGCGAAGCTGACCCAGGACAAGCGCACCGCCTCCTCCCTGGAGACCACCACCGTCACCCTGCCGAAGCCGCACCACGGCTTCGCCATCCCCCTGCCCGATAACCAGTACCTGGTGGCGGTCGGCGACTCCAAGACCCGCACCGGCGCCGCCGTTGTGGATGCGCAGGGCAAGACCGTAACCGAGAGCCCCGCATGCCCCGGCGTGCACGGTGAAGCCATCGCCAAGGACGGCGCGTTCACCATCGGTTGCACCGACGGCGCGCTGATCTACAAGGACGGCAAGTTCACCAAGGTCACCAACCCCGAGGACCCGTACTCGCGCTCGGGCAACCAGGCTGGCAAGGCTGACTCCCAGTACGTTCTGGCGGACTACAAGACCGACAAGGACGCTAAGCTGGAGCGCCCCGAGAAGTTCTCCATCATCGACACCGTCGCGGCAACCCGCACCGTCTACTCCCTGCCTTCTGGCGTGAGCTACACCTTCCGATCGCTGGCTCGCGGCCCCCAGGGTGAGGCCCTGCTGCTGACCACCGACGGCAAGCTGCGCGTCTTCGACCCGGCAACCGGTGCCGAGCTGGGCTCCGTACAGCTCATGGAGGCATGGACCGAGTCCGAGACCTGGCAGGACGAGCGTCCGGCCCTGTGGGTGGATGGCAAGACCGCCTACGTGACCGACCCGGCCACCAAGAAGCTCATCGCGGTGTCCCTATCGAACCCGGCGGCTCCGAAGGAGCTGATGAGCGTGGAACTGCCCAAGACCCCCAACGAGATCCTGGGTGTTTCTTCTGCGAACGCTGCACCGGTTGAGGCTGAGGCACACGGCGCAGAAGCTCACGGCTCGGCTTCCTCCTCGGCTTCCGCTGATGCACACGAGTCTGGCGAGTCCCACTCTCACTAGGGCACTCACGCTGAGATAAACCATGTGAAAGCATAAAGAGAGATGCGACCGATAGTCTATCGGTCGCATCTCTCTTAGCGTTTTAGGCTGGCTACTACCGCAGCGGCAGAACCCCGATTTCCTCCCAGTTCTGCCCGTCGTAGGAGTAGCAGTGCAGGCGGTCCACCGTGAAGGTGCGCCGCTCCGCGGGCAGGGAGTCAAACACCTCGCGGGCGCTGGCCACCTGTTCCTCGCTCAAACCGTGGCCCAGGGTCACGTGCGGCACGTACGGGAAGGGGGCCGCACCCGTACCGAGCATCCGAACAAGATCCCGGTGAATCCGCTCGAATTCGGCCTTGCCCGCCTCCAGGTTCAGGTACTCCACCTCGGTCACCGGGCGGAAGGAGTGCACCGACCCCCAGCGAGCCTCGAAACGCGAGGCGCCCAGGTCTTCGGAAAACTGCGGGGAACGCACGGCATCCAGCAGGGAGTCATCCAGCTCCGCCACGTACACGGTCACGTGGGTGCTCATTGACGCGGCCGGGACCCCCGTTGTCTCCCACTTCCACTCCTCCAGGCGCTGAGCATTCTCACCGCTCACGTGAGCAATAATGCTCAGGTAGCGGCGACCGGGCTTGAGGGTGGGTGATACGGAGGCCTCAGAGGGACTCGATTGCTCGCGGGGTTCTGTCATGGGTGTCGTGCGCTTTGCGTTCGTTGAAGATGAGGAATTGATAAGCGCCCGGTAGCTAGATGCTCACCGAGGGCAGGAAGCCGACCTTCTTGTAGACGTTTTCAATCGTGGCGGTGGCAATCTCGCGGGCGGCGGAGGCGCCCACGGCCAGCAGGCGGTCCAGCTCGGCGGGGTCGTCCATCAGCTCGAGGGTGCGCTCGCGCACCGGAGCCAGGCGGTCCACCACAATATCGGCCAGGTCGACCTTCAGGTGGCCGTACATCTTGCCCTCGTAGCGTGCCACAATCTCGTCGATGCTCTCGCCGGTCATGGCGGAGTAGATGGAGAGCAGGTTGGACACGCCGGGCTTGGCCTCGCGGTCGTAGGCGATGACGGAGCCGTCGTCGGTCACGGCGGACTTAATCTTCTTCTGGGTAACCTTGGGGGTGTCCAGCAGCTTAATCAGGCCCTTGTCGGATGCCGCCGACTTGGACATCTTCGAGGTAGGTTCCTGCAGGTCGTAAATCTTCGCGGTTTCCTTCAGGATGACCGGCTCGGGCACCACGAAGGTTTCGCCGAAGCGGGAGTTGAAGCGCTGGGCCAGGTTGCGGGTCAGTTCGAGGTGCTGGCGCTGGTCCTCGCCCACGGGCACGCCGTCCGCCTGGTAGAGCAGAATGTCGGCGGCCATGAGAATCGGGTAGGTGAACAGACCAACCGAGGCCTTATCGGCGCCCTGCTTCTGCGACTTGTCCTTGAACTGGGTCATGCGGGAGGCCTCGCCGAAGCCGGTGAAGCAGTTCAGAACCCAGGCCAGCTGGGCGTGCTCGGGCACGTGCGACTGCACGAACAGGGGCGCACGGGACGGGTCGATGCCGGAGGCGATGTACTGCGCCGCGGTCAGGCGAGTGCGTTCGCGCAGCTCCTCGGGATCCTGCGGAACGGTGATGGCGTGCATATCCGGAATAAAGAACAGACATTCGTTATTCGGGTCGTTCTGCAGGGCCACCCAGTTGTTCACGGCGCCAATGTAGTTACCCAGGTGCATCGAATCGGCCGAGGGCTGGGCACCAGAGAAGATACGCGTCTTCTGCTGGGAGGCGTTCGGGATGAGGGACTTATCCTGCTTCTTTTCGTCTGCCATAGTTATTTCCTGTGCAGTTACTTCCTGTGCGGTGCTGCGAACGGTGCAGCGTGTATCTCAAAACTTATGTTCGGGGCGCGGTGGCGCTAGGCTCTAGCCATCGATGCGGTAGTCCACCACCAGCGGCGCGTGGTCGCTAAAGCGTTCCTCGTAGGTGGCGGCGCGATCAACCTGCGCCTGCACGGCGCGCTCGGCCCAGGCCGGGGTCGCCATCTGGTAGTCGATGCGCCAGCCGGCGTCGTTATCGAAGGCCTTGCCGCGGTAGGACCACCAGGTGTAGGGGCCGGGCACCTGACCGGCCAGATCGCGCGCCACGTCGCGGTAACCGATATCGCCAAAGAAGCGGTCGAAATAGGCGCGTTCCTCGGGCAGGAAACCCGCACGCTTCTGGTTGGCCTTCCAATTCTTGATATCCAGTTCGGTGTGGCCCACGTTCAGGTCACCCACGATGAGCACGTGATCGGAGTGCCCGGCCAGCTCGGGCATACGCACCAGCATACGCTCCAGGAAGCGGTACTTGTCCTCCTGCTTCTGGGTGCCGACCTCGCCGGAGTGCACGTACGCGCTCACCACGGTCAGGGTCTGCCCGTTCGGCAGAACGTAGTCGGCCTCAACCCAGCGTCCCGAGTCATCAAAGTACTCCTCGCCGATGGTGGAGCGGGTGGCCACGGGCTGATCCTTCAGCACCTCACCAGCCGAGTTCGGGGTGTGGCGGGTAGCCACCAGCACACCCGCGCGGCCCTTAGCGGCGGCCTCGGCGTGCAGAATATTCCACTGCGACTCGTCGAGAAGCTCACGCACGATGGCGTCGGGCGCGCGAACCTCCTGCAGGCAGAGGATATCGATGTCTCGCTCAGCCAGCCAGTCGGCCATGTTCTTGCGGTAGGCGGCGCGGATGCCGTTGACGTTGACGCTCGCCACGCGGAGCAGACCGGGCTCACGCGGAACGGGAGGAATCGAAGAATGCATAGTCTTAATTATGCCAGCATGCGTGGAAGTAAAAATTCACCGTGATTCATTTTTCTTTCACAGATGGTTAAAATGTTGGGTGATGAATTCACACTCCTCACATACCCCCGAACCCACCGCCCACTCGCTCTCCACCGATGCTCAGGCCGCAGATCAGGCCTCCCCGAGTACTTCCCCCAACGGTAGCCAGACCTATGAGCTGCCGCCGATTCCGGGGCCCAAGTACGAGCAGGTGATTCACTACCTCGAGCAGCGCTACATCATTCCGGGTAAGCCCGGCGATAAGCTCCCGACCGAGCGCACGATTCAGCAGAACTTCGGCGTGAGCCGCCAGACGGTGCGCAGCGCCCTGAAGGTTCTCATCGAACGCGGCCTGCTCTATAACGTGCAGGGGTCCGGCACCTACGTGGCCGAACGCAGCGAAGCCACATACATCCCGCGCGTGGACACCTTCGCCGACGATATGCGCCGCCGCGGGTTCGAAGGCTCGACCCGCATGATCGCGACCCGCTGGGTGGACGCCACCGAGGAAATTTCGACCCGACTATCCGTTCCCGTGGGCGAGTCGGTCCTCTTCGTACGCCGTCTGCGCCTGGCCGACCACGAGGTCATCGGCTTTGAGCGTTCCTACTTTGTCAAGGAAGCCGCCAGCAGCATCCTGGACTCCATGATGGCCGGCCTCTCGGGCTCCTCCAGCTCCCTGGATCAGCTGGCCGACACCCCCAACGCCATTAAGCACGCCCGCGTACGCACGGGCGCGGCCCTCTTCACCGACGCCGATGCTGAGGCCTTCAACCAGCAGGTTCCCGTGGGCGAGGCCGCCTTCAAGGTGTGCGTCACCGGCTACACCAAGGAGGGAACGCCGGTCGAATACTCTGAGACCCTGTACCTCTCGGACCACTACTTTTACGAGCTGCTTCTCTAGCGCCTCTCCCCCGACGCAGGAGGCCGCACGAGACGTGCGAAGGGCGGTGCCCCGGTAGATTGTTCTACCGGGGCACCGCCCTTTCGCTACGGGTCTTTCGTTACGGGTCTATGCGAACGTCGCGGGGACCTACGCCGCTACGCCGCCTGACGCTCCGCGGTCTCCACCACGTTCACCAGCAGCTCGGCGCGGGTCATCGGGCCCACGCCACCGGGGTTCGGGGACACCCAGGACGCCTTCTCGGCGGCCTCGGGCGAGACGTCGCCGAAGAGCTTCTTCTTGCCGGTTTCGGGGTCCTCGGCGCGGGAAACACCCACGTCCAGCAGGATTGCGCCCTGCTTGACCTGGTGAGCCTTCAGCACGTGGGGCACGCCCACGGCGGCGACGATGACGTCGGCCTCGCGCAGCACCTCGTCGAGGTTCTGGGTGCCGGTGTGCGCCAGGGTTGCGGTGGCGTTCACCTCGCGGCGGGTCAGCAGCAGGCCCAGCGGGCGACCCACGGTAATGCCGCGGCCGAGCACCACCACGTTCTTGCCGTTCCAGTCGATGCCGTGGCGCTTGACGAGCTCAATCACGCCGTTCGGGGTGCAGGGCAGCGGGGAATCCAGCGGCTCCGAAACGTTCAGCACGAGCTTGCCGAGGTTGGTCGGGTGCAGGCCGTCGGCGTCCTTCTCGGGGGCGATGCGCTCGAGCACGCGGTTGGTGTCCAGGTGCTTGGGCAGGGGCAGCTGCACAATGTAGCTGGTGCAGGCCGGGTCGTTGTTCAGTTTGTCAATCTCAGCGTCGAGCTCCTCCTGGGTGATGTCACCGGGCAGGTCCACGCGGATGGAGTTAATACCGATCTCTGCGCAGTCGCGGTGCTTAGCGCCCACGTAGGAGCGGGATGCCGGGTCGTCACCGACCAGGACGGTGCCCAGGCCGGGGGTGATGCCTTTAGCCTTCAGCGCCTCGACGCGCTCCTTCAGCTCCGCCTTGATGGCGGCAGCGGTTGCGTTACCGTCTAGAATCTGGGGCATTGTTTTCCTTCCATAGATTACGGCGGGTTCGCCGAAACGGACGGTCTATGTGTTGGGGTTTTTGGGGCCCCCCGCGCCCCCCCCATAGAGCGGGGCCGGGGCGGCGGGCGGGGGGGGGAAAAAACCCCCCCCCCAACCGGCACACCGGCGGGTGGGGGGAAGGGGGTTTTTACCGGGGCACCCAGTCTCGCTGGCCCGGTGGAGGGGGGGACTTGGGGGGAGGGGCTCCACGCGGGGG
>OKVG01000611.1_pt1 | contig 23578 bp, 21 predicted proteins | sample 1606981 | NCBI WGS metagenome assembly OKVG01 (sample SAMN03281018, study PRJEB24777) | human gut metagenome | isolation source: fecal sample PR128 from 1 month old male Malay infant, vaginal delivered... | reverse complement strand
CGCCCGCCTCTGATACAGTCCAAACCCCTGCACCAAGGCGCGAGAAGAGCGTTCTGCCTAATACAGGTGATGCAAGCTCTGTAGCAGGTGTTGTCGCAGCAGCCGGCACTACTCTTGTTGCGCTTGGTCTCCGCAAGAAGATGCAGCAATAAACTGCAGTAAAAGTTTAACTAGAACAAAACACACCTAAGTCGGATATTCTGTTAAAAAGACGTATACATGACGCCAAAAATAGCCAAGACATGCAGAATATCTTCATTAGATGTGTAAAATGCCCGCATCTGAGCAGAATATCCGACTTAGGTGTGTTCCGTAGATACAGAATTTATCGATAGTTAAATTTCTTATGCATCTCTATTCATTTTTAAGCATATTAGATGAAGTTTATGCATAGAGATGCATATCAGGTAGTGCGACCGCCTAGCTACCTGGCTACCTTGATTAGGAACATGTCGATTCTTCGGCAGAACACAAGAAAGCTGCGCTATTTTGTCGCCAGGCCTAAAAGCCGACGTTAACACGCTGCAGAATCATAATCACCTGCATGTGAACTGCCTCCCATTTCTCGTGTCCAAGAAATAGGAGGCAGTTAAAAGTTCCTAGGAGCGTTCTTTTTAGCAATTTGTGGCTTGCGGTTAAACGAGCATTTAGGACACTCTAAAAGATATATCCCTTTGCAACTGCCCAGTTCCAGATACGGTCGGCCTGTACTTCACAGCGCTGCTTAAGTTCAGCAGTGTTAGAACCTGTGAAAGTAACCTGCTGAACAGAAAGAGGAAGGTTATCTGGTCTAGTAATAGTTAAAGTTGCGCTGTTCATAGCCATGCGAGCTGTCTTGTTAGTACCAAGGCGGACCTTAACAGTAAAGTAACCACGATCAACAGGCCACTCGGTAACTTCTCCGCTATTAGCTGTTCCAGATCTAAATCCGTTTGCATTAGCAACAATGCTATAGCCATTCATAAAGAAACCAGCTGCAATAAGTAGGCCACCAATGACGCACAAAAGAATTCCTGCAAAAATGGTGCCCTCACCATTTAAATTAAAGAAATTCCAGAGGCCGCCAACAGCAAAAAATGCACCAGTTGCCCAACCAACAAGCGGGCTAGCAGCTCCCTGAGGTTTACCAAAATCAATTACATCGTAAGTAAGAGGAATTGGGGAGGTGTCGTTTTTATCGTAAAGATAAACGTTACCTGGAATTTCCTGTTTTTGAGCGGGTTTTTGTGGTGCTTCTGGTGGAGTTGGAAGTGACATAAAGCGTCCTCCTTTTAGCTGGTAGAACTATTCAGGATATAAAAAATTATCCTATTTGAGAGATTTATTGTAACATATTGGATAGTACAGTCTTAAATTTTTTAATTTTGCACCCCACCTATCGAAAGGATGCTTAATGAAAAGACGTCAACTAGCACTGACTTGCGCACTGGTCCTTGCGCTTTCATCAGGTGTTGTATTTACTGCGTGTAGCCCTAATATTTTTGGTTTACCATCACCTGAAGAGATTGCCGCTCAGAAGGAAGCAGAAGAGAAGAAAGCTGCTCTTGCTCCTTATGTGGGCATTTGGGAAGCCAAGTCAATTGAGGATCAAAAAAATGGCACAGTCACTGAAGACATGTACAAAGACGTTAGAGATGTTTATCTAGCAATTTATGGCTATGACTTCTCTGACGATGGCACTGGTTTGTTTGTTCGCTTCGGCGCTCAGAAGCCCTTTACCTGGTCTGTTGATGCCGATGGAAAGCTTACTATCACCCTTGCAGGCAATGCTGGAAGCTATACAGCAAGCGTTGATTCCTCAGGTCAGATGACCGTTGAGGGCTCTGATGGTTCTAAAGCTATCCTTACTCAGGTAAGCAAGACCTCAGGTGATTATTCTCATATTAGGTATGAGCCCTTTAATCCATTAACAGGAACGGGCAACATTTCTAAAAACAAGTCATCGCATGAAACTAAACTACGCTTTACTATCACCACTGAGCTTGATCAGGTCATTGTTGATACCGATGAACTCTATGTAAGGCTTATTGGTATCGCTTCCCTTAAAGACCTCAAGGGTTTTGAAGGCTATGTCTTTGAGGTTATTAATAGAACTCCTTATACAACCGGCTATCAATTTACTATTCAAGATCCAACCGATGGCTATTGGGCTTATGGATTTAACGTGTTAGAGCCAGGTGAGAGAGTCTATGAGTATGTTCTTAATAACCAACGTAGAGATAAGTCACTTTCTGAAGTCACAGATGTAAAAGGCACTCTTGAGTATGACCACTCTAGCAATGGCGCCCTTCATAATGACGAGAAAACCGTGACATTTGATTTGCCTTCAAGGCAGAGCAAGTAACAGTTAAAAGTTGATTGGATACCGCTGCACGTATGGAAGAAGGTCTTATGAAAAAGCGTCAAATGCTGTTAGGATGCCTGCTCGCACTGGTGCTTTCTGTAAGTGCAGTGCTTAGCGCATGCTCATCAGGGGATAACAGTCCCGCAGGAAACAAAAAGTCTGCTGGTCAGATCGTAGGTGTTTGGGAAGCCTATGACATCTTTGAACCCGGACTAGGAAACCTGAGGGAGGGAGAAGCCTACGATGATTATAAAGAGCAGTTCCATGCAATTTATGCTTTCAGCTTTGCTGAGGATGGAACTGGTCTGTTTACTCGCTTTGGCATAATGAAGCCTTTTACCTGGACTGTTGATTCAGAAGGAAAGATTACCGTTACTCTTGAGGGTACTGCGGGCTCCTTTATCGGAGAGATTGACGCTGAGACTGGCAGGTTAAGGCTCAAGGGCACTGGCGACGATGAGACTGACGCCGAGCTTAAGCAGATTTCAACTACTGCTGGAGACTATTCAAGTGCTACCTATCAGCCTTTTGATCAGCTTACCAATAAAGGTACCCTACCAACCATGGTTAGGTATGACGATCTCAAGTTCAAGAATTTTGAAATAACTCGAGAGGTTAATAAAGTTCTTATCGATACAGATAAGCTGTATATGAATCTGTATGCTATCGCTCAGGTACCGGGAAGCTCTCAAGAAGGTTACGTTTTTGAGATTGTCAACAAGTACTCCTATAACCTTTTTATAGAATTCTCTCTTGGAGATCTACACGGTCCTTTAAAGGCCTTTAATGTCGTCTCCTTACAGCCTGGCGAGAGATTTTATATGTTTACTCCTAATATCTCAGATACACCAGGATCTCTTGTAGCACTTTCCAATCCAAAAGCTATGATTGCTTTTGGTTACACTGACCCAACAACTGGCACAGTTATTCAGGAAAGACAGAGAGTGGAGCTTGACCTAAACATCCCTCCTAAGTCTGAATAACAAAAGAACGCATATCTTCAGCGTACTCACCGCTACCACTGAAAGGACACTTGATGAAACAACATAAACTGCTACCAGTTCTTGCGCTTGTCTTGGCGCTCTCTGCTGGTGTTATGTTTACAGCTTGCACTCCTAACATTGGTGGGCCTTCGGCTGAAGAGATTGCAGCTCAGAAGGAAGCAGAAGAGAAGAAAGCTGCTCTTGCTCCGTTTGTGGGCGTTTGGGAAGCAAAGTCTATTAGTGATCCAAAGAAGGGCGAGATTCCCGAGAGTGTCTATCCAACAGCAAGAGACACATTCCAGGCCATTTACGGCTATGACTTTTCCGATGACGGCACTGGACTATTCGTCCGTTTCGGTGCTCAGAAGCCCTTTACCTGGACCGCTGATGCCGATGGCAAGATTACCATCACCCTTGCTGGCAACGCCGGAAGCTATACAGCAACCGTTGATTCCTCAGGCCAGATGACCATTGAGGGCTCTGACGGTTCCAAGGCAGTGCTTACCCAAGTAACTAAAACCTCAGGTGATTACTCTTCTCTTAAATATGCTCCATTTGATGCACTTACGGGTAAGGGAACTATTGGAGGAAATTATTCCTCCCACGATGACTTCTACATGAATTTTAAGGTCGTTACCGAGGTCAACAGGGTTGTTGTTGATAATGACGACATGTACGTCAGATATGTTGGAATTGCTACAACACCAAGCGGTCTTTCCGAAGGTTATGTTTTTGAGGTAATCAACAAGTCCGATAAGACGGCCTCATATGACTTTAGTATTGATAATTCGGACTCCACTGTGTTTGGAACAGCTCTTAATGTTCTTGAGCCTGGTGAGAGATTCTATGAGTTTGTAGTTAATAGCTCCAACGCAGATGTACCTCTGGCTAAGCTTTCTGAATCTAAGGGAACTTTTAAGTATTCCCATGTTGCAGATGGAAACAGTCTTGAAGACGAGAAGACCGAGCAGTTTGATCTGACGGTTTCGCAGAATAAGTAATGCGCTCAGACGATATCTAGATTGAGCAGAATGAACTTCGTCAAAAAAGTGTCGCCAAGAAAGGACGTCGTCAATCTAGAGAGCCTTGGTGTTGGAGGAACTTTTATGAAACAGCGTAGACTACTTCTTATGCTTGTACTTACACTTGTGCTTTCTACCAGCATTATGTTTACTGCTTGCACTCCTAACATCGGCGGACCATCTCCTGAAGAGATTGCCGCTCAGAAGGAAGCAGAAGAGAAGAAGGCTGCGCGCGCTCCGTTTGTAGGTGTTTGGGAAGCAAAGTCTATTAGCGATCCTAGCCAGGGAGATATCCCCGAGAGTGTTTATCCAACGGCAGTAGAATCCATGAAGTCAATTTATGGCTATGATTTTGCTGATGACGGCACGGGTAATTTCATCCGTTTTGGTGCTCAGAAGCCTTTTACCTGGTCTGTTGACGCTGATGGTAAGCTCACTATTACTCTTGCGGGTAATGCCGGAAGCTATACAGCAACTGTTGATTCCTCAGGTCAGATGACCATTGAGGGTTCCGATGGCTCCAAGGCAGTTCTGAAGCAAATCACTAAAACCTCAGGTGATTATTCCAGTCTTAAGTATAAGCCGTTTGATGCAATGGCAGACAAGGGCACCATTGCGTATAACTTCTCTTCTACTAAGGGCGAAGACAAGATGCGCTTTAAGCTGAAGACCGAGGTGGACAAGGTACTTATCGATAATGACGATCTCTATGTCAGGTATGTTGGTATTGCTAAATCCCCAGATGGTTATTCAGAAGGCTACGTCTTTGAGATTATTAACAAGTCTGAAAACTGGGTTAATTGCACCTTTAAGTTAGATAATTCTGAGGATTCCGTATGGGCTAACGATTCCAACTATCTTGAGAGTGGCGAGAGGGTCTTTGCATTTGTAATCAATAGTGCAAATCAGAAAAAGCCTCTTGCTGATCAGACTGAGGTACAAGCAGTTGTTGAGTATTACCACATCAAAGGTGGTAAGAGTATGGAAGACACTAAGACAGAAAACGTTGACCTGGTAATTGCTGAGAAGAAGTAAGTGGACTGCCGTAATGCGCCAAGTACGTACACATAAAACATTTACGTGTTAAGCGTGGAATATGTAGACGTCACCTGTACAATTGTGACGTCTATTCTTTTACTGACCGCTCTTGTAGAGCTTAAGAAAGAAGCGTGATCTATCATGCAGAAGGCTTTGATTTCGATTGACTACACCTACGATTTTGTAGCAGATGACGGAAAGCTGACGGCAGGCAAGCCAGCTCAGGCTATTTCAGATGCTATTTATGAGGCAACAAAGTGTGCTTTTGATCGTGGCGATTATATTTTCTTTGCTATTGATGCTCACGACCCAGATGATAACTTCCATCCAGAGACTAAGCTTTTCCCACCTCACAACATTATTGGAACAAGTGGTAGAGACCTGTTTGGTCCTTTAAATGATTTCTACCAGCAGCACAAAGACGATAGCCATGTGTTCTGGATGGACAAACGCCATTACTCGTCCTTCTCGGGAACTGATCTTGATATTCGTCTGAGGGAGCGTGGCATTAACACGGTTATCCTGACCGGTGTTCTTACCGACATCTGCGTGCTGCATACAGCGGTTGACGCTTACAACCTGGGCTATCACATTGAGGTTGTTGAGCCAGCAGTTGCATCGCTTACGCCAGAGAACCATCAGTTTGCGCTTGCGCATTTCAAGAACACTCTTGGAGCAACGTTGGTTGATGCAGAACTCAACGAGATTGAGAACGCGTAATGACTCCAGAAGAACGAGCGGTTAAATGGTTTGAGAAGGTTCCTGAGGCAGATGATCTTTCATTTGACCAGAGACTTGCTATTTGCAAAAAGACCGGAAATACCATGGCACTTGTCTTTTGTGTTCTCTTTTTGCTTGAGTTGATACTTGCGTATGTTCTTACCGATGGCTCATTTGTATTTACAATGACTGATAATTTGAATAGCATACTATCAAGACCTGGTAGAAGAGTTACAGCCCAGGGAGTGGCTGTCGCGGGTATTCTTGTGGTGGCACCACTATTGGTCATTCCTGTAGCTGCTACGTTTCTTGCTCGTTCCATTGTTTTTAAGCAAGAAATTAAAAAGTGCTTAGGTAAATAACTACCTAAGAACCTAAGTAAATTACTTAAACGTTTATAAGACCCAAGGTTAAAAACTTGGGTCTTTTTGTTCGAGGCTTTAGCCTGTTGAGCGCGAGAAGCGCGCGAAACACATAATCACCCGCTATACGGGTGATTATGATTCTGCAGCGTGTTAGCGTCGGCTTTTAGGCCTGGCGCACAAAATAGCGCAGCTTTGGTAGGTTCTGCTGAAGAATCGATATGTTCTTAATCAAGATAGCCAGGCAGCTAGGCGGTCGCACTACCCGATATGCATCTCTATGCATAAACTTCATCTAATATGCTTCAAAATGAATAGAGATATATAAGAAATTTAACTATAGATAAATTCCGCACCTAAGGAACACACCTATGACAGATATTCTGCTCAATTACGGCCATATTACACACCTAATGAAGATAATCTGCACGTTTTAGCTATTTTCAACGTCATGTATACGTCTTTTTGACAGATTATCTGACTTAGGTGTGTTTTGAACTGACTCCTATTTCTCGTGTCCAAGAAATGGGAGGCAGTTCATCCGCCGGCGTCTATATCGATGATCGTACCTCCGCAAGGATATGAATAATTCAAAAAATTAGCTTGAGCTAGCGCCTATACTTGGCGTTCTCAAAGGCAATCTTGAAGTCTTCAAGGAGCTCTCGAGGGACCTTCTCTTGATCTCCGTGGTGAAGCTCCTGCATAAAGACATTGCTTATAGCTCCAAAAATCAGGCGAGGAGCAATCTTGTCTACCAGAGGCACAAATTCTAGAGCATATCTTTTATCGTCAATGGTAAGCCAGGTGCCTCTCCAGCTGCCGATAGTTTCTTCAATATCTGAAGCATGGGCAGAAGCAAAGACATTTTGATTGTTATCAAAGAGGTACACGACACCGTCTGCGTCAACACCAACAAAGCCATCTGTAGCGCATTGCTCAAAACCAGAAACAATATGCGCACCACTGGTCCAGAACACCCAGTTCTTCTCGCCAGCCATAGACAGACCTTTCTAAAACATCAAAATTTATTATTTAAATAGTAGTGGGAGAGCGATTTTAGGGCAAGTAAATTCTGGTCAAAAAGCATAGTTTACCTGCGAATTCAACCTGCTGTTGAGTGGTCGGAAACCGTTGCGATACCTAACTCAACTGATGCGTTCTTGTTGAACGCATTGTTACAACTCATAGTGAAATCAGCGGCCCGCAAGCTATTTCAGTAATAATGAGTTGAGAAAAGGAGCAACTATGACTACTTCATCTGAGACCCTTGGTCGTCGTATTGCACGTCTTCGCTTGGCTAGAACTGCAACGCAGGAGCGTCTGGCAAAGGAGCTGAACGTGAGCCCGCAGGCGGTGAGCAAATGGGAGAACGACATTAACTACCCGGATATCTCGCTGTTGCCAGATCTTGCGCGCTTCCTTGGCGTGTCTGTTGACGAGCTTCTGAGCGGCGCAAGTGCTTCCACTCAAGAGAGCGCTTCTGCTCAAGAGAGTGCTGTTGCCCAGGAGAGCGCTGCTGCCCAGGAGAGCGCTGCTGAGGTTGTTTATGTTGTAGATGAGGAGCCTTTCAAGCACGCCGATCAGGGCATTGCTACTCAGTCTTCAGGTTTCAGCTTTGGCAAGCTTTTTGGTAAGAGCATGGTCAAAGTCGAGAAGAACGACGAGGCTGACGGTAGCAAGAAAAAGGGTGTTCGCCTGGGCAACGGCTCTACAAAACACGGCTTGCACTTGTATGTAGTCTCCGATGACGGCGACGTTGTAGATATGTGTGTGCCTCTGGGTCTGGCAAAATTTGTTCTGAATTCGGGAATTCAGGTCAGCGGAAGCTATCTTAATCAGGAGACTCAGGAGCAGCTCTCTAATATCAATCTTGACGCACTTATGGACGCTGCAAAGACAGGTGAGAGTGGCACACTTGTGGATATTACATCCGCAGACGGCGACGTCGTGAAGATCTGGTTTGACTAAGAGTTACTGATTACATAGTGAAGTCAAAATTGTCATCTACATGACGCCCGAAGGCATTTAAGGCAATTGCCGTTATTTTGACTTAGCAGTGACGTCCTGACCAAAATTAGGCATAATAGTTAATAAAGATACCCGCCCGATTCTACTTGATGTGGATTTGCGCGGGTATCTTTAGGTTTTAGCGTAGTGATACTTTGATTGGTGATGTTCGATAAAGATTGGCTATCTAATTTAGATCAAGATGGAAAGCGCTGGTCATAACTTATTTTGTTGACATTATATTGAAGGGATGTAAAATTATATTAACAACGCGTAGCACAATTAGCAGTGCCCTTGTTGGAGATGACCCAGGTGCAAATCCTGGCCGTTGTTATTAGCCGCCTTAGAGCGGCTTTTTGTTTGGTGTAGATTTTGATTTACGACCATGTATGCCAAAAAAGCACCTCGGCAATCCCACAATGGGGGGATAGCCGGGGCACTTTTGTTTTACTGTAGCATATGCTTGCTGTGAGAAACCGGTCGGCTGCGCAATCCTATCAACTATACTTGTGTCAAATAATTCAACGTAATGCTACAACAGCACGTTCTTCTCGGCTGGTAGTGGAGATTCTTACATGAAGTCTTTGATTGTGTACTATTCGTATTCCGGCATCACAAGAAGGCTTGCGGAGGATATTGCGCTGATTACAGATGCCGAGTTGCTGGGGCTGAAGCCTCAAGACCCCTATTCTTTCTCGTATAACACGGCGGTAAAAGAGGTTAGGGCTCAAATAGAAAAGGGCGTTTGTCCTGCGTTGATGCAATACGATACAGATATCGCTGACTTTGATACTGTCTTTATAGGATCGCCTAACTGGCTAAAAACATTTGCCCCTCCGGTGCTTTCGTTCTTACGGGCAACGGATTTGACTGGCAAGACAGTCATTCCGTTCTGCACGCATGGCGGTGGAGGATTTGGCAACATGATTGAGGAGTACAAGAGGGAGTGCGGTACTTCTCGTGTGATACCAGGGCTGGCAGTGAAAGGCACGTATACTTTTAGTGAAGTGCAAAAATGGCTGGAGTCGATAGGGTTGGACGATGCGAGTACTTCTAGCTGAAGACGAGAAGAGAATGGCTGCGGCTATCGTGGCCCTATAAAACGGGTGGCGTGTCCTCCCTCTATGCAGAGCGAAACTGCGCCACCAGCAATCCTTAATATATCACATTTTGTCTTGGATAAAAGTGCTCTACACAGACGTCTTTCTCGACAAGACGTCTTTTTTATTTATGCAGGTAGATGAGTGTATTATAAAATATGCGAAAATCGCATATTTATTGATTGACGTGCAGTTTTATAAATATTCTAAAATCGCATATTTTAGGTTTTATCTGGGGCTATTCAGTTTCCGTATCATCATGCGCAAGCAAGGAGTTAAACAGCGCATCAATATCGTTTTGACGCTGGATTGTTTCTTCATCGGCTAGCATCCACATGCCATCTTGGTAGTAAAGAACATCACCCTGGCAAGCATTGCTTGGGAGCTCGTTGACAAAGACGGTAAGCATATTGCCTGGCTGATCATCTAGTTCAAGCACGGCAAGATTATTGTCTTCAAATCGATCAATGATTGCTTTCATTACTTGGACCTCGATGTCGACGACGTGCCAGATTTTTCTTGTGAGGTTGGAGCTACAACTGCACCGTTTTTCTCGCCAGATATATCAATGGTTGTACCATCGCAGGTAATGGTAATAGTTCCGTTGGCGCCCGTTCCCCAAACCTCAACGGAATGCTTGTGGAGGGCGTTTAGAACCGACTGCATGGGGTGACCATAGGAGTTGTCCAGAGCGTATGAAATGACGGCATAAGTGGGCGAGAGCTCGCGGACCAGCTGCTCGTTTGTACCTGTTCGAGAGCCGTGATGGGAGAGCTTAAGCACGTCGACGTGACCCGGGTTAGTCTGCAGGATGGCGCTTGTAGGAGCATCGCCCGTGAAGAGGAACGTCTTGTTGCCAACGGTTAGCTTGATGATAATCGAGTAATCGTTGGTGTCGGGAAAATTTGCGTCCTTGGTAGGCCAGAGAATCTCTAACTTGTAGCCGTCGCTTTGGTCAATAACGGTGCCAGCTTCAGCAAGGGTTATTTGTAGATTATTGTTCTGGATGGCGGTTAGAAACTTTTTGTATGTTGCCGTATTGTTTGTCTTATTTGGTGCGTAAATGGTCCCGATTTGGGTGCTGGAAATGACGTCTGCCATGCCGCCGATGTGATCTTCGTCAGGATGGGTAGCTACCAGGTAATCAATTTTGTTGCGACCAAGTTCGTGGAGCACCTGGGTAATTTTTGGGGCAGATCCTGTGGGGCCTGCGTCGATGAGCATGGTTTTCTCGGGGAGTGCGATGAGAATGGCTTCTCCCTGGCCAACGTCAACGAACTTGATGGTTACGTTTGCGCCGGCCTGAGTGGTGGCTGACGGAGCACCGGAATCTGATTGTGACGATGTGCCAGGCGCTTGAGCTGCGGTTTGTTGGCCCGAGGACCCCGCGGTAGATAGGGTAGTTGGAAGCGGTTGCGTCAGCGCAGCGCTAAAGTAGAGCGCTACCGTTAGCGTGGCAAGCGCGATTCCAATTTTCTGTTTTCCCACGTATCGTTTGCACGGTTTGAGCTTGCCTTTTACGAGTTGTTTGGAAGCACTGGGATCTCCATAAATGAGGTTCAGCGCGCTTTCGATAACTGGAAGCGAAAAAATTGCTGGTAGAAGGTATGAAAGCAGTGACGGCAACGCAAGTATTTGAGCCAGGGCAAATGCGCCAGCAATTAGTGCTGCGTTTACAACAAGCCTGGTAAGCCCCGACTTCCATCCCTTGAGATAGAACTGCGGAATGCCAAAAATGCCAAAGATTAAGGAAAGAATGAGTGCAAATAAGTAGTCAGATTGCTTGCCAGAGGCTGTGTTGGGCGATTCAGTTTTGCGGTCAAATTGCTTTTGGTTGGACATAAAACCTCTCTGGACACGTGCGTTCTGAAGAATCTTACCCTATTTGACCAGCCAGTCTAAGGCTTTTTGCATTCTTCCCTCAACGTTTTGGAAGTGATTTCCACGGTTAAGCTCAAACGTCGAGATGATTCCCGCGCTTTCCAGCTTGCTGGCGAGAAATTCAGCGTTTTCTCGCACGTGCATTATTTGTGGATTGGGGGTTCGTGCTTCTCGGTCACCTAGTGAAAGATAGGCGTGTGTGAGGCCGATCACCCCTCTGTTAAGCTGCTGGTCAACGTAATCCAGAAGTCCAGGAAACCAGAATGACCCCGAGACAGCTCCAATGCGCTGGAAGATAGCGACGGGGGTGTTGTCTGGCTGGCAGCCGCGTGCGACTTGCTGCGGTGTGCCGGAGCGCGACACGCCTGGCTGCGACGAGACGTCGTCGGGCTGGCAGCCGCGTGCAACCTGCTGTGGAATGCCGGGTTGTGACACGCCGGCTTGGGTCACGCCAGCCCAGAGGCTGAACAGGCCTGCAAGTGAGTATCCCACAAGCACCCTATACGCCGGCGGCTCGGTGAGCTCCGACTCCGCCCAGGGGATGACCTGGTTTATAAGGGTATCGAGCGTTTTCTGGGCGCCGTCACCAAAGTTGGGACCCTTGGCAAAAACGCGCGGGGCGCACCAGGGCGAGAAGTTCTCTTCCCACAGGTCAACGCCAATGTTCACTAGGCTGACGCCCTCAGGTACCTGAATGGGGGAGTTGTCGGCCACGTCACCCAAGAGGTAGACAATAGGAGCTCCAGCTACAGAGGACATCTGCGTGTGGATGGAAAGTCCGGAGATGATTGTTTTTCTCACCACGGGGTTGGCGGGGCGTGTAGCCGTGTCGGAGATGGGATGTGTAGTCGCATCGGCGGTGGGGTGCGTATCTGGTGTAGCGCTCATGCTACTCACTCAACGTCATTTGCAGGTAGTAGACGTTTTCGCGCAGGTGAGAGGCAACCTCGCGGTCGATGACACCCTCAAACTGCAGGCGCGAAATCTGGTCCAGCTCAATGCGCAGGGCGTTTTCTGCCACGTCGTCGGCGTACTTTCGAGCGTCCGCAATCTGCTGCCTAAAGTGAGGCGACATCTTGTGTGAGCTCAGGTTGTAAGGCAGCAGGTAGGAGACTTGGGTGGTGCTGGAGTCATGCTCATCATTGATGTTGATGCGGCCCCAGATGGACTCAATTGCTGACTCGTGGTCGATCATCAGATTAGATGCGATGACCGCCAGCTCCTCATCGTCACCATTAGCAATGCGTTCCAGGTCATCAAGCTCGGCGTATTCCATCTCAAGTGCGTATAAACACGCCTGGTAGTAGGACTGGTCTGCGTCCTCAAGGTGCCTGATTTCGCCATCGATGATGCGTTGCGCTGCCAGCTTAAGCTCGTGAAGGGCAACGGCAATCCGCGAGCGGTGGTTTGTTGTTGCAGCAATGTTTGCGATGGGTCCGTAATAGCCTACTGACCTGCGGATTGAAGTAATATCATCGACAATTTGATCCCACGGAATGGGGTTGTGCGTTTTAATATGGCGCTCGCGTAGCGCCTCGAGGCATTTCTGCTGGACTTCTGTCTCGTGAAGGACCAGCTTTTTGACAAGTTCGCCCGAGCCAGGGACAGTGATACGAGAGGCAAACAAGCGGTTGGTATAGCGCGTGATAGTCAAACGAAGCGCAGGTAGATACTTTGCTTTGGCGTTTTCTGACTGCAGCAATCTCCTGAGCTCCGCAAGCGTTGCTTCCAAAACGGCAATCTCTCCTTTGTGGAGGCGTTCGGGCAGGTCAGAGTCTGCTTCCGGAGACTTTGACAGCACCGGTAGCAGATTGTCTGCCAAAAACAACGTGGCGAGAATAACGCCGGCAGCGATGGTAATCAGCAGATCCCTCTGCGGAAACGCTGCTCCGGACTGGGTTGTGAGAGGCAAGGTGAGGATAATCGACAACGTTACCGCGCCTTTTGCACCTGCAACAGTGGTAACCAGCACGTTCTTGATGACCTCGGCCGACGTGATTGAGATGGGTTTTATGGCGCACGTGGGTTTGGGCTGCTCAGCGATCTGCTCCGAGGTTTGCTCCGAGCCCAGTTCAGCGAGCGGCTGGTCGGGTTTCTCGCCGTTCATGTCTTCGGAGTCGCTGACGTCGTCTTTACCGGTGCAAAGATGGCCACCCTTGTGGAGCTTGTAAGTTTCCAGCGCGTAGAGCCACGCAAAGCGGACACCGTGCATGAACAGGGTAATTGCGACCACGATACCCAAAATTTGCAGGATGTTCAGTCCGCCGTTTGTGCCTGGAAGTACGGCCAGCGGAAGTTCCATTCCCAGGAACACAAAAAGCGTGCCGTTGATGAGGAAGCTGATGACTTTCCACGTGGAATCCGAGACCAGTTTTTGCCGTGCGAACAGCGCTTTATTGTTCTGCCTACGAGGAAGGGCAATCACCAAACCCGCTGCTACAACAGCCAAAACGCCAGAAACGTGAAAGGTTTCGGCAAGAAGATAGACAAGGAACGGCGTGAGTACCTCGTACAGCACGTTTGCGACGGTGTCCTCGTAGCCCAACCTTCCAAGCATGGCGTTTACGGCAGAAAACGCAAAGCCCGTGACAACACCCATGGCTATGCCGCCCACAAAGAGCACTGCAAACGATCCCGTGGCATCTACCAGCGAAAACGCGCCCGTAACCGCTGCCGCAACGGAAAACTGAAATGCAACAACGCCGGACGCGTCGTTGATCAGGGACTCTCCCGAGAGGAGCGTCTGCTGGCGATGGGTCAGGTGAATGTTGGATTTAAGCGCGGTGACGGTTGCCGCGTCGGTTGGTCCCAGGGCCGAGGCAAGCGCAAAAGCCGCAGCTAGAGGGATTGACGGGACCATCAGATGGAGGGCATAGCCGACCGAGAGCACGCTGACAATTACCAGCGCAATCGCCAGCGACAAAATGCTGTTTAGGTTAAGGAGAAGTGCACGAATGTTGGTTTCTCTCGTCTCGTTGAAGAGGAGCGGGGCAATGAAGACCAGCATAAAGAGCTCGGATTCCAGGTGCACCTCCTGGACGCTGGGCAAAACGAGCGCGACCAGCAGACCGATGACCACCTGGATAACGGGGATGGAGACGTCGACAAACTTGTCGATCACCGAGGAAGCCGCGACGCAGGTCAAGACGATGAGCACAAACTGAAATGTCTCCATCAGGCTTCCTTTCTGGTCGTAGGTGGCAACGGCGCGCCCGCGGCGGCTGTGCAGCGAGCGCCGGGTGTGCAGCGAGCGCTGGGCGCCGGCTGGCGGCGAGCGCCAAGTCCGCGAGGGTTCCAAGCCCATGGGTTTCTCGCCAGATAACGTTTCATTCGAGTATATACGGTTTTGCGGCTCTAGCTTGTACTAGCGCAGATAACACATGGTTTCTGCGCTGAGTCGTGGCTCCATCGGCGGGCTGAAACTGCGAATTTCGTCGGTGTCTTGGAATTACGAGCCTGAAAGGTGCATGAAGTCTGAATAAATTCACTCAGACATGGCGAGAAAAACCGGCAAATAGCTCAGACTTGGCGTACTTTTCCAGCAAATCATTCAGACTTGGCGAGAAAATCAGGCTCCGCGCGAGCGTTCATGAAAGGGCTTGCGAAACCAACTTCGGACACATTTCAAAGTTTGCCTAAAAAGTGCAAAGAATCTGTATTTGAGTCACCGACTCTTTAACAAAATCAGGCAAATCCACCGATTCTTTGATGGTTTTAGGCAAAATCCACAGATTCTTTGCAGAAATCAGGCGCGTTGTAGCCAGGAACAAAAATCTTCCAGTTACACCATGTGTGCCATGCTCTGCAGTTACACAATTCCCAGGTAGAAGAATGCGTAGTTGAGCACGTTGATTAGCGTGTATATGCCGCCAATGACCAGGTAAGGCCAGAGGTGTGCTTTGGTGATTGCGATAAACTCGCGAATGAACGCAGTGGGCCAGTACCAACCTTTGGTGTGCGAGCCGATTCCATCTGCCTTGATGCCCAGGTTGTGAGCGTATTCAGCGCACCTGAAAACGTGAAAGTCGCTGCTTACAACTGCTGTGGTGAAGTCGCCGCAGGCTCCCGCGCTGTCGCTTGCCGTCACGTCGTCGCTTGCGGCGTCGGTGCCGCCGCTCGTTGCCCGGTCGGCGCGGATTACGGCTATCGAGTTCTTCAAGTTTTCCCAGGTAGTGGTCGACTTGTCTTCCATGAGAATCGCGTCGGCCGGAACACCCTTCTCCAGAAGATAGTCCCGCATGGCCTGAGCTTCGGAGACTACTTCGTCAGCACCCTGACCGCCAGAAGCAACAAACTTTCCTTGCTGATGCTGCTTGTTCCACAGTTCAAGTGCCTTATCAATCCTTCCTGCGAGCAGCGGAGTTGGTCGCGTGCCATCAAGCCCGGCGCCGTGAATAATGATGTAATCGTATTTGCGTCGGCGGGGAAGAATTCGATAAATCCACGAGTAGAACAGCAAAGACACAAAGGTAAATGAGAACCACATACCTTCGAGTGTAAAGAGTCCAAGCAAGAAAACAACAATGTGGCGAGAATCTGGATCAAAAGAATTTAGAAGTGATGGGGCACAAAGCAGTAAAACGATAAATCCGGCCATCAAAAATGGCAGCATTGAAGTCAGCGAAAATCCGTTATTTTTTACCACAATTATCGTATTAATAAGTAGAAAACCTATGGTCAAAAACGGTGTTGCAACTACTATGATAACTAAAACTAATCCTAGAATATAGCTATTAAGCTTAAAAACTAAAAGAACAGAGGTCCATGTAAGGGCTGCAAATAGAAAAAGCGCATTTCTGAATTGACGAGGTTCTTTGATAAAAGAGTAAATAAACAGCACACCTGGAACAACAGCTGGAGCTAGTAAGAGTGTGTATGAGAGCACATATTGCCAGTCAAGGTGAACTCCGAAATCCCTAAGTATGCTATCAAGAATCATTCAGTCTCCTTCATAAGAACTGAGTTTTTTCAGTCACCAGTTGGCGAGAAACCCATTTACTAGAATTATAACAATCAGCTTAAGAAGCTGAATTTTAATTCGTTGTTTCATCACAAAGCGCCGGTGTATACCACTCGGTGCCGCTCGCTTACAACACAAAAGTGGACAGTTGCCCATTTGATTCGGTGAACGGTAACCGTTCGCCGATAAGCGTTGTTTCTCATCGGTCGGGGGTTTGTCGAGCGGTATGTTAGCGTACGCATTGTCTACGTGCGCAAATATCGGATATTTGCAAACCGCATTTCTCGCCAAACTAAAATTCATGAAAGTCTGCTCAACCTTTCACGGTTTCGTTCTAGCTTTGCGCGAAAAAGTACTTGAAAATGTACTTCGCGAGTAATCGCGAGTAATCGTGAGTGATCGCGGGTGCTTGCAAGTAATTGCGAGTGTTCGCTCGTGCACGCGAGCTTTCGCAAAAACGTTTATAAGCCTCGTCAGTGTCACGCAAAAGGCGTGCTCCTCCACGAGGTAGGTAGTGTTTCAACTGCAGAAACACAGATTTTAGGAGGGTTTTATGAAGGGTTATGCAATGCTCAAGATCGGCGAGTCCGGCTGGATTGAGAAGGAGACACCAAAGTGTGGTCCTCTGGACGCAATCTGCAAGCCACTTGCGGTCGCAATTTGTACTTCTGATATTCACACTCTGTGGGAGGGCGCAATCGGCGACCGTCACAACATGATTCTTGGTCATGAGTGCTCCGCAGAGGTTGTCGAGGTTGGCGAGTGCGTCAAGGACTTCAAGCCTGGCGACCGCGTCCTCGTTCCTGCAATTACTCCAGACTGGAACTCCCTTGAGGCTCAGGCTGGCTACTCCATGCACTCCGGTGGCATGCTTGCTGGCTGGAAGTTCTCCAACTTCAAGGACGGCGTCTTCTCCGAGTACTTCCACGTAAACGACGCTGACGGCAACCTCGCTCACATGCCAGAGGGCATGGATCCAGCAGACGCCTGCATCCTTTCCGACATGGTTCCAACCGGCTTCCACGCAGTTGAGCTGGCTGGCGTTGAGTTCGGCGACACCGTCCTGGTCATCGGCATTGGACCTGTCGGCCTTATGTCCGTTGCTGGTGCTGCACTTCACGGTGCTTCTCGCATCATTGCTGTTGGTACCCGTCCAGTCTGCGTTGAGGCAGCTAAGGGCTACGGCGCAACCGACTTCATCTCCTACAAGGACGGCCCAATCTGGGAGCAGGTCATGGAGCTCACCGGCGGCAAGGGCGTTGACCGCGTCTGCGTCGACGGCGGCGGCTGCGAGACCTTCGAGGACGCTGTCAAGGCACTCAAGCCTGGCGGAAAGATTGGTAACGTCAACTACCTGGGCTCCGGCGACTACGTCAATATTCCTCGCGTCGAGTGGGGCGTTGGTATGGGCCACAAGGACATCCGTGGCGGCCTCATGCCTGGCGGCCGTCTGCGCATGGAGAAGCTCTCCAGCCTGGTCACTTCCGGCCGTCTTGACCTTCACCCAGAGGTTACTCACCTCTATCACGGCTGGGATCACCTCGAGGAGGCTCTCTTCACCATGCGTGATAAGCCAGCTGACCTCATCAAGCCAGTTGTTGTTATCGACTAGGTAATCAACTAGGTCGCGTTATTTAGTACGTTTGAGCTGGCGAGAAGTTCGTTTTTCTCGCCAGCTTTTTTCATTGATGGTGTTTAGAAAGCGGTTGTATTCATGAAAATCCTTGTTGTATCAGGCTTTCTTGGAGCTGGTAAAACCACCTTCATTCAGGAGCTCGTACGCCGGACTGGGCGAGATTTTGCTATCTACGAGAATGAATATGGCCAGGCAGACATCGATGCGCGCCGCCTGAGGCAGGACTCCGACCTCAAGGTTTGGGAGTCCACTGAGAATTGTATTTGCTGTTCGGGCAAGCAGGATTTTGCGACGTCGGTGCTGACCATTTCAAATACCATTGACCCCGAGTATTTAATTGTTGAACCAACTGGTGTGGCTAAGCTGCAGAGTATTCTTGATAACGTGAATCAGGTGGCCTGGGAGCGCATTAGTTTGCTGGCGCCGATCACCGTAGTCGACGCCGTTTCGTGGCAGAATCAGCGCACCGATTTTCCAGAGATTTTTGACAATCAGCTGAGCGCCGCCGCGAGCGTTGTGGTTTCTAAATTGGCTCCAGGTAGTGAGGATGCTGCTGAGCCCATTAAGCAGCTTGCAGCAGAGATGAATCCGCAGGCAGAGGTTATCGCGGAGTCTTCATATGCTGATATTCCCGACGAGTGGTGGAATGGTCTTTTAACGCGCGCGCTTGACGGTTCTGTTCTTAAAGACGCGGCTGGTGATGAGGACGAAGGTCCCGACCTGGAGACTATGGCACTGACTCACGCTGAGCTTCCAAGTCCAACACATCTGATTTGGCTTCTGGATGCAGCGTCAGCTGGCGTTTTTGGAAAGCTCGCGCGCGCAAAGGGTACGCTGCCTTGTGGTAATCAGTGGGTCAAGTTTGACTTGGTAGAGCGCGCATGGGCGATTACGGGTGACGAACCTCAGGAAGAGTCCAGGTGCGTGTTTATCGGCCGCGACCTGCTGCGTCATGGACTTCGTGAGGTGTTTGTGCCGGCGTTCTGGCACGAGCAGTCGGACTTGGCTGACGAGCACGATCATTCGCATTGCGACCACGAGCACGGTCATTGCGTGCATGAGCACTGCGATCACCACGCGCACGACCACGGCGAGCATGGGCACGACCACGAGGGCCACGAGCACCACGAGCACGGGCACGACCACGGCGCGCATGCGCACGAGCACGGCGAGCACGCGCACGCGCACGGCGAGCACCACGAGCACGGCCACGGCGAGCACGCGCACGGCCACGGCGAGCATTGAGTCGCAAGCGCATTAAACCTGCAACTAAAAAGAGCCTCCGATTGAACCGCTTCCCATTTCTTGGACATAAGAAATGGGAGGCAGTTCAAAACACACCTAAGTCGGATAATCTGTTAAAAAGACGTATACATTACGCTGAAAATACCTCAAACGTGCAGAATATCGTCATTAGGTGTGTAAAATGCCCGTATCTGAGCAGAATATCCGACTTAGGTGTGTTCCGTAGGTGCGAAATTTACCTATAGTTAAATCTTTTATATGACGCTATTCATTTTCTAGCATATTAGGTTAAGTTTATGCATAGAGATGCATATCAGGTAGTGCGGCCGCCTAGCTGCCTGGCTATCTTGATTAGGAACATGTCGATTCTTCGGCAGAACCTACCAAAGCTGCACTATTTTGTGCGCCAAACGCAAAAGCCGACGCTAACACGCTGCAGAATCATAATCACCCGCTATTGAACTGCCTCCCATTTCTTATGTCCAAGAAATGGGAGGCAGTTCAGATGCGGAGGCTCTTTTGCTAGTTCTTGAGCGAATTGAGTGGAGCGGGGAAGCGACCGCCTCGGTGGGCAAGCACGGAGCCCGCAAATTGGTTGACCGGCATGATGGGCGCGGATCCAAAGAGGCCGCCGAACTCCAGGACGTCTCCCTCGTTGTAACCAATAGCTGGGATAACGCGGACCGCCGTGGTCTTTGTGTTGATGACGCCAATAGCCATCTCATCTGCGATGATACCCGCGATGGTTTCCACAGAAGAATCGCCAGGAATAGCAATCATGTCCAGGCCAACAGAGCAGACTGACGTCATTGCCTCGAGTTTCTCGAGAGAAAGCGCACCGTCTTGAGCTGCGCGAATCATGCCCGCATCCTCGGAGACCGGGATGAATGCGCCGGACAGACCGCCAACGCTGGACGATGCCATGACGCCGCCCTTCTTGACAGCGTCGTTGAGCAGGGCAAGCGCGCAGGTAGTTCCGGGGCCACCGCATTCGCCGACGCCGATGAGCTCCAGAATCTTAGCGACGGAATCGCCAGCTGCTGGGGTTGGCGCAAGACTGAGGTCTACGATGCCTTTCTCGACACCCAGGCGCCTTGAAGCCTCACGGCTCATCAGCTCGCCCGCGCGGGTAATCTTGAATGCGGTTTGCTTGATCTTCTCGGCAACGTCCATGAGATTTGCGGAGTCGGGGAGCTCGGCGAGGGCCGCAGCCATGACGCCAGGACCAGAAACGCCCACGTTAATGACAGCGTCTGCCTCTCCGACGCCGTGGACCGCGCCGGCCATGAAGGGGGAGTCCTCCACCATGTTGGCAAAAACGACCAGCTTAGCAGCACCGTAGCACTGAATGTCAGTGGTGCGACGAGCGGCTTCGAGCACGGTTTCTGCCATGAGCAGAACGGCGTCCATGTTGATGCCTGCGCGCGTAGACGCAACGTTTACCGAGGAACAGACGCGCGACGTGGTGGCCAGCGCCTCGGGGATGGATGCGATGAGTCGGCGGTCGGCGTCGCCAAGACCCTTGTGGACCAGTGCCGAGAAGCCACCCAAAAAGTCGATGCCCAGCGTCTCGGCCGCGCGGTCAAGCGTGTGGGCCAGCGGGGTCAGGTCTTGCGCCGAGGTACATGCCGCAATCTGTGCGATTGGCGTAACGGAGACGCGCTTATTGGCAATAGGGATGCCGTACTCGCGCTCCAGGTCCTCGGCCACGGACACCAGGTGTTCGGCCTGGCGCGTGATGCGGTCGTAGACCTTCTGGCACATGCGATCCAGGTCCTCGTCTGCGCAGCTATTGAGCGAGATACCCATCGTGATGGTGCGCAGGTCAAGATTTTGCTCGCTGACCATGGCGAGGGTTTCGACGATCTCCTGTGGAGTGATGTTCATGCGCGTCCTCTCGGAATGCGGTTGTCGTGCGAGCGCCGGGGCGCAGGTGCAGCTTGCGTGCGCTGCCGGGGCGTAGTGCAGCTTGCGTGCGCTGCCGGGGCGTAGTGCAGCTTGCGTGCGGTGCCGGGGCGCGGCGCGGTTGTCGTGTGGAGACAACGTCTGGCTTTTTGCGGACGACCAGCCGCAGGGGTTTCTCGACTATTATACTTAAGCAACAACGATAAACGGGGCAAGTTGCGAGGTAACGTGGCAGAAAAAGTCACCCTAAAAACGATTGCGCGCGAGGTGGGGCTGTCGCCCGCCACGGTTTCGCTGGTGCTGAACGGTCGGCCGGTGCGCGTGAGTGACGAGAACCGTCGCCGCATCCTCGACGTTGCCCGTCGCGAACACTACATTCCCAACCAGATTGCAAGAAGCCTGGTCACGCAGCATACGCAGACGCTGGGGTTGATCGTACCGAATATCGAGAGCCGGTTTTTCTCGTCGTTTGCAAAGATGTTGGAGATGAAGTGCCGCCGCCGTGGGTACGCGCTGTTCATCACTAACTCGGATAACAGCACGTCAAACGATGCGGACCTTGTGCGACTACTGGTCAATCGCGGCGCCGACGGCATCTTTATTATCACGTCCGACGAGGTAGAAGCCTCGAAGCAGCTCATCGCCGACCTAGAGCAGCTGCCCGTGCCGTACGTCATGGTGGACCGAACCATCGACGCGCTCGACTGCGACAAAGTGACGTTCAACAATGAGCTTGGCGGCTATCTGGCCACAAAATACCTGCTAGATCATGGTCATCGCCGCATTGCATGCATGGTCAACACCGCCTCCAACACCGGCTGCGCGCGCCTCAACGGCTACGTTCGCGCACTTGGCGAGAAGGGCCTGGAGCTGGATCAGTCGCTTGTGCTGACCAGCGATTATTACATTCCTGATGCGTATCTTGCAGCTCAGCAGCTGATTCGCGTGAACGCTACCGCGGTTGTTGCGACGTCGGACAACATTGCGTTGGGCTTGCTGCGCTATCTGTACGAGCGTGGCTTGCATGTTCCCCGCGACTATTCTGTTGTCGGATACGATAACAGCATTTCAGACGCACTGTTTGAGCCAGCGCTGACCTCGATTGAGCAAAATGTTGATGAGCTTTCTGACGCCGCGCTTTCGATTATGTTTCGTCGTCTGGGCGAGCATGGGGCGGATGTTGTGCAGAGAGCTGCGGCGGAAGCAGTCGCGACGCAAGAAGCCGCGACGCAATCAGCCGCGACGCAATCAGCTGCGACAGGTAAAAATAACGGCATCGAAGCGCAGGATGACAGTGCGTCAATCCAGATAATCCTTGAGCCGCGCATGATTGAGAAGAATAGCGTGCGTCTTTTGGGTTGCTAGTCAGATTTCTGCATATTTGTGCAATTAAATTCATTTCCATGAATACGTAATTTTTGAGCTCAAAATTATGTGCCGAAAAAGGTAAAAAACACGTTTAGTTGGAAATGAAAATTGAAAAATAGACGTTTTATCTCCAACTAAGACGATTTTTTACCGCCTCAAAAACTTTTATCTGGGCAAACGTTGTATGCAGAAAAATGAAATCTCCAACTAAACGCATTTTTTACCACTTTGGTGTGTATACGCTTTACATGGGCACCATTTTGGTTGCATTTTGGCATTGTGGGTACTGTTGGGGGATTGTTTTGCTGCTTAAAAGACAGCTTAAGCGTCTCTCAGGAAAGAAATTTCAAGAAATCTCACAGTGATAAAACGTTTTATCACTTAGAGTATTATTTGAAACATAGCCGAAGCATCATACTGTTATGTATGTGTTGTTTTATGCGTGCCCAGTTGAGTGCGAACAAAACAAACGCTCAGGTAATGGAAGCAACGAGGTTGTCCGACCTGCGCAAACGCGTAGGTAGCAGCCCAGGAAAAGGAGGAGCACATGGCTCAGCCCGTGTACGGCACACCTTGGCAGACCCTGAATCAGCCTGTATCTGAAGAGGCTCTTGCCGGCGTCGATAGGTATTGGCGCGCAGCTAACTACCTGTCTGTTGGTCAGATTTATCTTCGTAGTAACCCACTTATGAAGGGTGACTTCTCTCGCGAGGACGTTAAGCATCGCCTGGTTGGCCACTGGGGAACCACCCCAGGTCTAAACTTCCTGTTCGGCCACGTCAACCGCTTCATCCGCGACCATAACCAGAACACCATCTTCCTCATGGGCCCTGGTCATGGTGGACCTGCAGGTACCGCACAGTCCCTGCTCGACGGCACTTATCGCGAGACCTACCCATTCATCACCGACGATGAAGAGGGCCTCCAGAAGTTCTTCCGCCGCTTCTCTTATCCAGGCGGAATTCCTTCCCACTACGCACCTGAGACTCCAGGCTCTATCCACGAGG
>OKVG01000607.1_pt1 | contig 23680 bp, 21 predicted proteins | sample 1606981 | NCBI WGS metagenome assembly OKVG01 (sample SAMN03281018, study PRJEB24777) | human gut metagenome | isolation source: fecal sample PR128 from 1 month old male Malay infant, vaginal delivered... | reverse complement strand
TCTACAACCTCTGCCAAGGCTTGATATAATTCGATATCAAAGCCGAGACCTGTACCGTGTCTATCGATACTCGTTACCAATAACTCACCTGCACCACGGTCAACCGCTTCTTTCGCCCATTCTAAAGCATTTTTGCATTGTGCCCCCGGATCATTGGATGTGCCATGTCCATAAGCATACCACATTTTTTCAAAAGGATTATATTTTACGTCTAAGCACACGACTATGCCTTGATTGCCAAACTTCTTTGCCCCTTCTGTGATAAGGGATGGATTAGATAGTGCCGCTGTATTAATAGAAACCTTATCGGCACCAGCTTTCATAAGCTGCGTCATATCCTCCACAGACGTAATGCCACCACCTACAGTTAACGGCATAAATACCTTATCCGATGCATTGAGTACTATATCAGTAAAGGTTTTACGGGCTTCTGTTGTAGCCGTTATATCTAATAATACAAGTTCGTCCGCCCCTTGTATCTCATAACGTTCCGCACATTCAACGGGATCGCCAGCATCAACCATATCACGGAATTGCACACCATTCTGAACGCGACCATTTGCTACGCCAAGGCAAGGAATAATACGTTTCGCTAACATAGAATAGCCCTCCTATTATTTCACCGCTGCATAGGCTTCTGTAATATTGCCAAATGTACGCAACAAGTTTAGGCCTACTACACCACTTTTTTCAGGATGGAATTGCATTCCATACACCCTACCGCGCTCCACAACGCCAGGTACATCGATGCCATAATTTGCAGTGGATGTAATAAATTCAGGGTCTGTATCTACATAATAGGAATGAACGAAATAGGTATATTGATTGTCTACATTGCTGAAAGCACTGTCTGGATGGTGCACTGTATTTTTGTTCCACCCCATGTGAGGTACACTGAGGCCAAGGTCACGAGGGATTTCTTTTACCTTGCCTGGAATAAGTCCTAAACCTAGTGTTGGACCATATTCTTCGGACTCTTCAAATAATAGCTGCATACCTAAACAAATACCTAATAATGGTATTTCTCGTTTTACCACTTCATGAATGACATCGACGAGACCACGCGCCTTAAGAACGGCTACTGCCGATGCATAGGCGCCTACACCTGGCAAGAGAACGCCATCAGCATTTAGTATAACCTCAGGATCTGCTGTTAGCACTGCATCAAGTCCGATGTAGGCCAACGCTTTCTGGACATTAAATGTATTGCCCGCATCATAATCTATAATGGCAATCATAATATACTCCTTTCAACAGCCTTAATGAGCCCCAGTCATTACTAGGGCTCGTCGTTCACGTCGTTTTCGTTATATATATTCTCTAAACAGGATACAAACTCCTGCCATTCAATTAGGTAAAAGCTAAACTCCATTCTATAGAATGAAAGTTGATATCATAAGGCGCGAATCATTAGTATATATGATATATCCCATATTGATTAATTCATGAATTGTTTTAATATACCGCGCATAACAGCTCCATCTTGAGCCATTGGAATGGTAAGTCTCAACCAACCTTCTCGTTGTCCACGGCGCACTTGATATCCTTCTTTTAGCCATGCATCGGCTAAGCCTTCTGCATCAGGTACAGCAAAGAAAATAAAGTTTGCTTCACTCTTGTAGTAGTGAATGCCTAATTCATCAAATAAGTTTTCCCATTTAGCCCGCTCTTCTGCATTTTGAGATATCGTTCTTGTTAAGAATGCTTGATCATCAAAGGCTGCTTCTGCTGCTACTTGGGATAAAGTATTGAGATTATATGGCAAGCGGATAGTTTGCATATAGTTAGCAAGCTCTAAAGGCGTCATCATATAGCCTACACGGTAATTTGCAAGACCATACGCTTTGGAGAAAGTTCGCATAATAGCTACATTTGGGAACTCATCTAGCAATGCACGTGCTGTAGGAACATCTACGGACGTAACGAAGTCAATATAGGCCTCATCGATGATAACTAATGTTTCTTTTGGTACTTTTGCAATAAAGTTACGGATATCTTCAACAGTCTCATAGGTACCTGTAGGGTTATTAGGATTACAAATCCATACGAGGCGTGTTGTGTCATCTACAGCTTTCAACAATGCGGCGAAATCATAGTGACCTGTTTCAAAATCAGCTTGGACCTCGCGAATTTCAGCGCCCTCAACGAGACCATTTAAAGCATACTCGGAGAAGGCTGGTACGCTTACCACAATGGAGTCACCAGCGCTGATCAATGTTTTATTGACTATGGCAATAACCTCATCTAGGCCTACACCGATAACGAGTTGCTCTGGTTGTACCTTCCAATACGCAGCCAATTTCATACGCAAATCAGTAGCGTTACCATCAGGATAATAGTTAGCATCATTATGTGTTACATAGCTAAGAATAGCCTCACGCACTAATGGAGATGTACCATATGGGTTTTCGTTGGCTGACAAGCGCACTAATCGGTCTACCCCAAGGCGTTCCTTTACCGCTGTAGCAGGCTCCTCTGGTATATAGGGTTTCAATGTGCGAATTATCTCTTTCATAGGCTATCCTTTCTAACTATTTTCTTAACGTATATACACGCGTTCAAACTCATTTTTTGTTTATATACTCGTCTAAACTCATATGTACGTATTTCAATGCAAATACATTTATTAAAACTCATATGAACTGATGTAAGCTCATACAATAGCGTGCATTATAAATTCGTAATCTCTGGGCGATCTGTAGTCTTGCTCACTACGCCTTCACGGCTCGCAAGTTCTGCCTCAATGGCTTCGTAAGGAATATTTTTCTCTGCTAATAATACGAGCAAGTGATACAACACATCTGCTGTTTCGTAAATCAACTCTTGAGGGTCTTCGTTCTTTGCAGCGATGACAACCTCTGTCGCCTCTTCGCCTACCTTTTTCAAGATTTTATCGAGACCTTTATCAAATAAATAATTCGTATAAGAACCTTCCTTAGGTTGCGCTTTGCGGTTCTTAATAATTTCGTATAATTCGTTCAATGTTTGTTGTGCCATAACTAACTCCAATCTACATCATTAAAGAAACAGCTTGTGCTTCCTGTGTGACACGCAGGGCCTTCTGGCTTAACTTGAATGAGCAATGTATCTCCGTCGCAATCGAGGGCCATACTCACCACATGCTGCACATTGCCACTCGTGCCGCCCTTGTGCCATAGTTCTTGGCGAGAACGAGACCAAAACCACGTTTCCTTTGTTTCTAGGGTTTTGTGAAAGCTTTCTTCGTTCATCCACGCCACCATGAGCACGTCTTTTGTGTCTGCGTCTTGCACAACCGTTGGCAATAAGCCATTTCCTTTTTCAAAATCCGGTTTCATATAGTAATCCTTTAATACAAGTAATCTTTTCAAAATTCAATGTTTTGTTTAGTACCTTTACCATAGTGGAGGCATTTAAGCCGTTTACCATACTCTAATTATGTAAATTACTTTTATCGTACGGTAATTCCTCGAGCTCGTAATTCGTTTTTAAGATCAGGAATTTTAATTTCTCCAAAGTGGAAGATAGATGCAGCTAGTGCACCAGTAACGCCAGTTTGCTCGAAGAGGTCTATAAAATCTTGAACCTTGCCGGCTCCGCCAGATGCGATAATAGGTACATCTACAAAGGCTTCAATGGCCTTATATAGTTCGATATCAAAGCCAGATTTAGTGCCGTCCTTATCCATGCTCGTTACAAGCAATTCCCCTGCTCCACGAGAGACAGCTTCCTTAGCCCAATCGAGGGCTTTCCATTCGGTGCGCTTACGACCACCATGCGTATAAGCGTACCATTCGCCAGTCTCTTCGTCTGTTTTTACATCGATAGCCACTACCATACATTGGTTACCAAACTTTTGAGCTCCTTCTGTGATGAGTTCAGGATTTGCAAGAGCTGCCGAATTCAAAGATACCTTGTCGGCGCCAGCTTTCAACAAAGCCGTCATATCCTCAATGCTCTTGATACCACCACCAACGGTGAGCGGCATAAATACCTGGGAAGAAATCTCTTGCACCACGTCGCGCATGGTGGTCCGTGCATCGACAGTAGCCGTAATATCTAAGAATACTAATTCGTCAGCCTGTTGCTGTTCATAGGAGGCCGCAATATCTACGGGACTACCTACATCTACGAGATTAACAAAGTTAACCCCTTTTTTTACGCGCCCATCATCCACATCAAGGCACGGAATAATCCGTTTCGCTAACATAATTCTACTCCCCACTAAATGTTATCAATCTATTTCATCGGTCATGCTAAACAACACATGTTGTAAATACTACAGGAATAGCATCAGCAATATAATTACCGTTGATTGTACCCGGCAATTTCCTCTAATGTAATCGTTCCTTCATACAAAGCCTTACCAACGATGCTATCCATAACGCCTTTGGCTTCAAGGGATTTAATATCTTCTAAATTACGAACGCCCCCAGAGGCAACGATACGTGCCGCAGGGAATTCTTTTTGCAAATCTCCCAGCAAGTCCTCGTTAGCGCCTTGCATGGTACCATCACGGTCCACATCGGTAACGATGAAGTACTTTGCGCCGCCTTCAATCATAGCGCCGATTAAATCCGTCATAGGCACATCGGATTGATCGAGCCAACCTTCAGCAGCGACCTTACCGTTTTTACCGTCTACGCCGATGACGATGCGCTCTGCACCGTATTCTGCAATCACTTGTTTCGTAAGCTCTGGATTTTTGAGGGCCACAGAACCTAGGATAACACGGTCAACGCCTAAGCCTAAATAGAGGTCAACGGCCGCTTTATCTCGGATGCCTCCACCGATTTCAAGAATACCTGTGAAAGCTTCACGCACTGCTTTTACAGTGTCTATGTTAACAGGTTTGCCCGCCTTAGCACCGTCTAAATCGACGAGGTGTAGGGCCCCAACCTTAGCCTCTTCATATTGTTTTGCTTGGTCTACTGGATCAGGATTGATTACCGTTTCCTGTGCAAAGTCACCTTTATAGAGGCGAACGCTGCGACCATCTTGTAAATCTATAGCTGGAAAAATCATAGGTTCTCCTTTATTCAATGACTATATTAAATAACGCCCTTTGTGGAATTTACCCCTTGAATATCTGGGTTAATCGTAACGGCCTTGCGCAATGCACGACCTGTAGCCTTAAACATACTTTCAATGATGTGATGTGTATTACGACCATATAAATTGCGAACATGTAAATTCATAGCAGCACTCATAGCAAGAGCTTGGAAGAAGTCCTCTACTAGTTCGGTTTCAAAGTTACCACCTAGAACAGGAGTGCTCCATTCACCTTGGAATACGAGGTACGGACGACCGCTCAAGTCAATCACAACTTGCGTTAAAGCTTCGTCCATAGTAACCCACGCATCACCGTAACGCTCGATGCCAGCCTTATCGCCAAGGGCTTTCACCAAGGCCTGCCCTAAAGCCAATCCGATATCCTCCACAGTGTGGTGAGCATCTACATAGGTATCACCCTTTGCCTCTACTACGAGACCAAAGCGCCCATGTTTCGCCAGCAGTGTCAACATGTGGTCAAAAAAGCCAATGCCTGTGGAGATAGAGCTCGTTTGCGCCCCATCAAGGGTAAGTTCTACTTTAATATCTGTTTCTTGAGTGGTGCGTTGCACCGTACCTGTGCGTATCATAACGACCTCTATACCTCAAATCTATTTTATAATCTAGTATTCAATCTATATTTTAAATATGTATATAAATATAGCTGCCAACTCTATTTTCTACTATTCTTTATAACTATTCTTTATAACTATTTTTCAAAACGTACTTCGATAGCGCGCGCATGTGCTTCAAGGCCTTCTGTACGAGCTAATGTAGTAATGTGTGTTGCTACTTCCTCTAACCGTTCTTTTGTAAATTGTGTAAAGGATGTACGTTTCACGAAATCATATACACCAAGTGGAGAGGAGAAACGTGCTGTACCACTTGTTGGCAATACGTGATTTGTACCACCTACGTAGTCGCCCAATGGCTCAGATGCATAGGCACCGAGGAATACGGATCCTGCATTTTGAACGAGGCTCATGTAGCCCATTGGATCTGGTAATTGGATTTCTAAATGCTCTGGTGCTACTTCGTTCATGACTGTAAACATGTCTTCAACGCTATCCATAACAGCAATATAACTGTTATTTTCAATAGCTGGACGAGCGATGCTTTCACGAGGTAACAATTTTAATTGGCGTTCTACCTCATCAGATACGGCATTTGCTAGGCTTTCACTAGTAGTAACCATGATAGCACGCGCCCGAGGATCATGTTCCGCTTGGGACAAAAGATCTGCTGCAAGGTGTACTGTATTAGCACTATCGTCAGCGATAACACCGATTTCACTAGGACCTGCAATCATATCGATGTCAACTTGGCCGAACACTTGGCGTTTTGCTGTAGCAACGTAAATGTTGCCAGGGCCTACGATTTTATCAACCTTTGGAATGCTTTCCGTACCATACGCAAGAGCCGCTACACCTTGAGCACCGCCAACTTGGTATACTGCATCAACACCAGCAAGTTTTGCAGCGCCCAATACAGCAGGATTGATACCATCCTTTTGAGGAGGTGTAACCATAACGATTTCTTTAACACCTGCAATTTTAGCTGGCAACGCAGTCATGATAATAGTAGAAGGGTAAGCCGCTGTGCCGCCAGGAACATAAAGGCCAACGCGAGCCAATGGAATAACCTTTTGTCCACGGATGATGCCCGGTGTATCCATGTCTACAAAGCCTTGCTCAATTTCACGGCTGTGGAACTCTGTAATATTAGCCTTTGCCTTTAATAAAGCAGCTTTCAAATCATCAGATAAGGACTCATAAGCAGAGTCGATTTCCTCTTGAGGCACCTTGAAGTCTTCGATGGATACGCCATCAAATTTTTCAGAGTATGCCTTTAAAGCCGCATCACCATTGGTGCGCACATCGTCGATGATATCGTATACGCACCGTTCAATTTCCATGTCTGTAGTTTGTTGAGTGTAATTTCGTACGATACCAAGCATCGTATCTAATGATTCCTTATAAATTTTCATGTCTTATCCTTCTTCCTATATATGCTATTCGCACTATTAGTTCTATCTCTTATTTATTAATGGCTTCTGAAAGCTGATCTATAAGTTTAAAAATAGTATTTCTCTTTTGTTTTAACGCTAATGGATTAGCTACTAAACGAGTGGAAATCTTTTGTAACCAATCGAAGATTTCTAAGTTAATTTCCCGCAAGGTTGTACCAGTTTCTGTAATATCGACGATGGCATCAGCGAGCCCTACTAACGGAGCCAATTCAACGGAGCCTTCAATTTTGATGATTTCCACATCTTGGGCACCAAAGTACTGTTTTGTAATAGTTGGGTACTTTGTACCGATACGTTGACGACGACCTTCTTTAGGATCATACCCTGCCAAAGAGGCCAAAATAAATTGGCATTTACCAGTTTGTAAATCTAGCATTTCATAGCTTGTATCGTCTTGTTCGTCTAGTACATCACTACCAACGATACCAAGGTCAACAACACCGTTTTTCAAGTAAGTCGTTACATCTGGGCCTTTAGCGAGGATAACCTCAATAGCATCGCCCAACGGAATGATGAGCTTACGCGCCTTGTTACGCAATGGCTCACAGTCTACGCCACAGGACTCCAAGAGAGGAATAAAATCTTTCTCTACGCGGCCCTTTGTAAGAGCGATACGCAATTTACCATTATCTTGATTGTTGCTTTCACCATTCAAGGTCACATCAGTCAAGACGTCGATGTTGAAAGCCATGCCAACCGCAGGCATCGGCGTACCATCAAAGCTAGATAGCAAGCCATCATAACAACCGCCGCTGACGATGTATTGGGACACACCGTCCACATAGCCTCTGAAGGTAAGGCCTGTGTAATAGGATTGAAGAGGCCCAGTAGACACATCAATGCGAACTTGTTGACCTGTTTGAGCCACTTGGTTGGCCATGTCTACGAGATTATCTAAAATGCGTTGCGCCGCTGCAGGCAAGATAATTTGGTTTAACTCATCCTTAATATCTTGCACCGTGCCGAACAAGCGTGGCCATACAGTCAAGAATGGATATAACGCACTATTTTTAAAGTCGGAAATCAACTCGTTATAACGTGGTAAATATTTAGTAAACAAAGCGTCTAATAGCTCTGTTCTTTCCTCATCACTAAGGCCTAGCGCATCGGTGATAGCACGAGAGAAACGAGCGTCCCCAATCTCAAGCAATAAGTTATTACCAAGCTGCGTTTCGTTTACCTCTTTAATGATGGCAAAGCATTCTTGCTCTGCTTCAATGCCTTCATAGCCTATCATCTCGATGCCGCCTTGCGTTACTTGGTTCACATCACCGCGGTGCTTTTTATTTTTCATAAACACATCGCCCAAGTAGTAGAACGTACGAGGTAATTCAATATTTGTGGTGGCCAAAAAGCGACCGATTGGCATGGTCAAATCAGGACGAATTACGACGGACGCGTCCGAGCTATCCATGAACTCGTACATATGCTGACCGCGACCCATTGCATAGCCATTGAATACATCCTTGTACTCTACAAGAGGTGTAGAGATTTTTGTGTACTGGCGGCTACGACATAAACCGAGCACATATTGGCTCACATCATCCTTGCGCTCTGCTACGACCCCTATATCATCACGGAACCCCGTAGGTAATTGCTGCTGTACCATCGTAAACATCCTTTCTATCATTTCATTTCTCATGTCTGTGAAAGCCCCGTATAACAAATACTTAAGGAGTTGTTGAGGATTTCAACTTTCTATGAGAAAAAATTTACCTATATCGATACTTTTATATTTTATCACTTTATCTTGTTAAAGTATGAAATTATAATATAACGGTTCTATAGAATTGTCAATAGAACCGTTAGTATTACTCAAATTTAATTATGGGTCATTATAGGTAATAAACCTAGTTTTGAAGTATTTATACCGTTTATTTTATCATATTAACACAGTTTAAAGTATAGCATAAAGAATTTCCCTGTTAATAAAGTGTAGTTTTCCTTATTAATAACTAAAGGGGCACCTCCTTCGAGGTGCCCCTTTGCTATGGTTTCTTAAAGAATTCCATATCATTAGTCTAATATAGTAAAACAATATATAATTTCTATTTAAAAAAGGACTTTTCTAAACGCATAAGCAAACACGATAATCCCCCATAATGCAGAAAGCGCTGCAATAAGGCCCTCTTTAAAATATATACTATCTCTTTTTTGACAAAACCCCGTGAGTATTGTAAAAAAGAAGAAAATCAACCAAATACTGCCATAATCTACTATAAATTTATAATCTTTATCCATTAAAAATTTAAGATTTAATACCACTAAACTTATAATAGAGATTATAGATAAATACTTTGTTAGGCTACCAAAAATTCTATGTTTTTTCATATATTCATATTTTTCATCAAATGAACATTTACGGATCTCAATTTTATATAACCCTATAGATAATGATATAGATATAAAAACAAAAAAATATCCTAATATTCCAAGTTTACTCATTTTCTCCCCGTTTATAGATTATAGGTAAATACATGTAATTAAAGATTAGTTTTGACTTTGTAACGATAGATATATAGACTTATCAGCTTCATCTAAGTCTTCAATCTTATACTTCGTTTTACTTGCATCAAAATGATAATATTTCCGTACATGATCTAACAAAGCTTTGGACTCTTGGTTTTGTTTGGAGAGAAATAGAATACAATTCATATTTTTATCAAAGACAATCATATTATCCTTATATAATAAGTATAGATACGAGCTGCCAGCCTTATCTTTCTCTACAAAGGCATCAAAGAAATAAGGAAATTTAGAGTTAGAGAAACTAGTATCAGATACAATAAATTGGCTACCCAATTTGCTAATATGAATTTCATTCTTAGGCCCAAACTCTAAAACTACACTACGGCCAACCAGCTCATCTGATGATGGTTCATGATAAAACATAAAAGCTATAAAAGCTGTTATTAGGGTAATCAAAACAATCAGACAAAATAACCATTTTCTCATCAATCTAGCCCCAAATTCGTTCTATATCTGCTATGCTATGTGCATCAGAGCCCAAAACAAATGGCACGCCGATGATAGCAGCCATGCCTTGGATAAAGCGGCTTGGGTACATTTCACGGCAATCTGGTTTGAAGAAGCCACTCATGTTGTAGTCTAGCTCACGACCTTGTACGCGCATAATATGTAAAATATCGCTTACCACCTGCGCATTACGGCGATCTAAATGATGTTCAAAGCCAAAGTGGTGTTGGTATTTCTTAATCAAATCAAAGTGACCGATACGTTTTGGCGTATATTCACCAAGGTCAGCACGCACCGCTTGGCGCACTGTGGAGTAATATTTATAATACAACTCATATTGCTTTTCAATCCACGGACCAAATCCCTTTTCAAATTCTTCAGGGCTATAGTCTAAGCAGTAAAAGGTATTATTAACGCCTTCCATAAAGTGAACGGACAAAATATTATCATCCGTCAATGGACCATAGCGGTCGAGGAACTCCTGAATATCTGCCTCAAATCCTGGAATATAATCTACTTCAAATCCGAGGGAGATATCGATATGTGTACCATAAGCACGTTGTAATTGACGACCTAGTTCTAAATAGGTATCAACTTGGTTCAATTTCAAAGACGCTGTGTCATAGGCCTTTTGGTCACCACCGTATTCAGCTGCAAAAGCCTTTGGCAACGGCGCATGCTCTGTAAGGCATACCTTTTCAATGCGCAACTCGATGGCCTTTTCAATCATCAATGCAGTTCGGTCCCCACTACCATGTGGACACAATTCTGTATGCACATGACCATCTACAAGACGGCTGCGATACTTACTGTATCCAACGAACTGCCGTTCATCTTTCATGTTCATTCAATCACCCTATTCGCCCTACCCCTTGGCGAACCCTTATCTATCATCTGTACCTTATTAGTCTTTACTTTAATATCTACGTTTTATTATACCAATAATGCGTATGTTTCGGTATCCTGATATTTACCATGTTTGAAACCAACTTGAGGTGTTAGTCCACAATAAGTAAATCCAAAACGCTCGTGTAACTTGGTGCTACCTTCGTTGCCTGCGGTAATAACGGAAACCACATTGTGTAACAATGGGTCATTCTTTGCTATTTCCAAGATATGGGCCATCAATTGTGTAGCAATGCCTTTACCACGGTATTCTTGATGAATGTAAATGGATAACTCTACCGTACTTTTATAGGCCTCTTTAGGTCGATATGGTGAAAGCGATGCATAACCTGCCACCACACCATTAACGGTACCTACTATAATCGGATGGTGCTCGTCACTATGAGCCTCATACCACTCATGCCACTCTGGCAATGTACGCGCCTCAAGATCAAGCGTTGCTACGCCGTTCACAACCTCGTAATTATAAATATCTAAACAAGCTGCGATATCATTAATTCTAGCACGGCGAATATTTAAATTATTCATAGTAACTCTTCTTCCATATATTACTGAATAGAACTCAATATAGATTTCTTTAATTTAAAATGCTCTGTTTTACCTACTTTTTGAACTTTAAGATGTTCACGTGGTATATATTTAATCCGTTCATATATAGTTTTTTTACTCTTCCCTAAATTTTTCCATAACTCTTCTCGAGTAATTCCTGGTCCAATCATAAATAGAGATGTCTGTAATAAGATATAATATATGTCTTGAAGCAGTTCATCTGTAATTCCTTGGTTAATAAAAAACTGATCTAATTGATCACAGGCATTACGTAATCGTTCCAACCGTGTATTAAGTAATTCACTTAAATTATCAAGGGTATCAACTAAAAAAGTTAAAAATTGAATGATAAAAGGAGTCAAATCCCCTCCATTGCGCTCTGACGTAGTATTAGTAAAGCTTTTATAATATTTGGAACGATTAGCCTTTATTAAAGCGGATAAACGCAAGGCTACCAATGGATGAAAATCCTTTGATAAATATGAAGAAGAAATATATCTATTCATACGTCCATTACCATCATAAAAAGGATGAATATAACCAAACATATAATGAAATACTGCTACACGAATTGGCAGTTGTATCTCATTATTATTTAAGAACTCCAGTGCTACAGTCATAAGTCTGATTATTTCTGATTCCGGTGTAGTTCCTATATGAATCTCTCTATCATATCCATCATAAACGGAAACTGGATCACGTCTAAAAATTATACCATCTAGTTTATTTTTCTCTTCAATTTCATTAGATACTAACTCATCATATAGAGCTCTAATCTCTTCATTTGTACAGAATTCTTTATGCCCTGATGCATTTAATATATCTCTGTATTTTGATACAACACTACTAAACCGTTTTATCTCAGTAATATTTGTATCAATAGCCTCTTGAATCTCTCTTCTGCTACTATGAACACCTTCAATATCATTACTAGCCTTAATTTCTTCTACCAAAAATGTATTTAGTAAGTGCGGATGCATAATCAATGGAACTTGTTTTAATAAATCTAGAAAAGCTGAATGCTTTCGCTCCAGTTGAATCATTACATCAAGAATATCTTTATGATACATGAAAAAAGCAGGAAAACTCTTTTTTCTATTAATTTGTGCTATTGATAGGTCGATACGTTCCGTATTTTCAGATGCATATCGTGCATCAAGAATCTCTTGCCACTTTTCTTCGCATTTATAAAATATTTTATGTAAAGGTTCATATGACATGGCGTTTTACCTTTCATAATCCATTAAAATGTAAAAATTGTAAATTTTACTTTTATACCCCCAATATAACAAAACTGAGTAGTAAAAACAACGTTTTTTACCACTCAGTTTATATATTTTGATATATACATAAGTAAAAAGTTCTTATATTACTCATATATACTTTCATCATATTTATTTTTATGACTCAAGAACTAATACACTTCTATAAAATCAAAATTATTCTCTCACTTAATATATAAGTACATCACACAATAACGAATAGTAGTATTGTAATAACAATCAATGCGCCAATCACTGCGTAATCGATTTGTTTCAAGCCTACGGATGCAGCAAAGCTATGTGTAGGACCACCAAAGCCACGTAGTTCTAGGGATAATGCCATTGTTTCAGAGCGGCCCAAGGATTTTAAGAGCAATGGTTGGATAACGGATGCATAGGATTTGATGCGTTTAATGAAGTTGCCTTCTAAGGATAGGCCACGGCAAGCTTGCGCTTCTTGTACGGCGTGGCTTTCAGCAATGAAGTCAGGCACGAAGCGAAGTGCTGCAGTGAACATAAATGCATATTCATAAGGAATTTTGCATTGTGTTACGAGCGCTGCTGTAAGGTCTTGCAATTTTGTGGTTGCCAACAAGCAGATGAATACAAGTGTCATAGCGAGCATGCGCAAGCCAGATACGATAGCAGATGTTACATCGCCACTGCCGAGAAATTGAACGATGCCAAGGAATACGGCAAAGCTAGTCAACGCCACAACGGCCTTACGTTGTTTAATCAATAGACCTGCAACGAATAACACAACAAGTTCTACAACGACTAAGGCCAATAGAGATGCCCAGTCACGCAATAGAATGGCCCACACGGATACGGCGAGGGTCATCAAGATTTTTGTTAACGGTACTAAACGTTCCATATGTCCCTCCTATTTCCCGCTCAACTGAGCCACTAACTTAGATTTCAATTCATCCATGGATTTGCAATAGCCTAGGGATGGTACCGCTAGTGAAAGTTCCACACTTGGCGGTTTAGTAAGGCCTAGGTCTTGCAATTCGTCCGTAGATTTCTTGAACAATTCTTCTGGACTGCCATCAAAGGCAACTGTTTGGTTACCCATGATGAGCGCACGGCTACATTCGCTAGCCATGATTTCCATATCATGTGTAATGAGAAGGATTGTAATGCCTTCTTGATTGAGTTGGCGCAATAATGCTAACAACTCTTTAGTCTCCTTACCATCTTGACCACTTGTTGGTTCGTCGAGGATGAGGATTTTAGATTGCATCGCTAATGCAGAAGCGATAGCAACGCGTTGCTTTTCGCCGCGGCGCAATGTTGGAGGATATGCATCACGTAAGTGAGCGATACCTGTGCGCTCCAACACTTCATCGACGATGTGTTTCACTTCGGATTTACTGCGTCCCAAGGACTCAGGACCGAAGGCAACCTCTGTCGCTACGGTTGGTCTGAACATTTGGCGATCTGGTTGTTGGAATACATAACCGATAAATTGACCACGTTTAGATGGCGGCATAGATGTAATATCTGTGCCGTTATAGTACATACGGCCTTCACTAGCCTTTTCAAGGCCTACGAGCAAACGAGTGATAGTCGTTTTACCACAACCATTGCGACCACCTATGGCGATATATTCACCGCCTTCGATGGTGAAAGTCACATCACGGAAGATGTCTACGGATGGCACATAGCCAAAGCGGATATTTTCAACCTTAAGCATGAGCGCCACCGTCCTTTCCTTGTACATCATCAACGCGTTGAATTGGTTGTTTATTGTCTACTGTATTAGATTGATTAGCTGGAGAGTTGCTTTCACCATGCACCTCGTTTTGAATAGCGTGAGCCATTTCAATTTGGTGCAAGCCCTTGATAGCAGACTCGATGCTGAGCCATGGTTCATCACTATGGAAGCCCGCTTGTTCAAGTTCCATGTACGTTGTGAACACAGATGGCAATGCATCTACGTGAATATTGTGTTCGTACATGTAACGAAGCGTAGTCGGTACATCCGCATCACATGCGATAGAGCCATCCACCATGAGAGCCATGCGGTTTGCATATGGCAATACAGCGTGCAAATCATGGTCGATAACAACAACGGTAATACCGTGTTTTTGGTTTAAATCACCTACAAGGCGATATAATTCGGCAGTCCCATCTGGGTCGAGGGAGCTGGTTGGTTCATCGAGCACAAGAACTGTTGGGTTCGTAGCCAATACGGAAGCGATTGCCAAACGTTGGCGTTGGCCACCAGACAAGCTTGTAATCTTGCGGTCTTCTAAGCATACAAGGCCAACTTGTTTAAACACCTCTTCAGAACGAGCTTTGATAGTTTCACGGTCATAACCGCGGTTTTCCATAGCAAAAGCTACTTCTTCACGAACTGTCATCGTTACGAGCTGAGTATCATAGTCGGCAAGAACAACACCGATGTGGTTTGCAAGCTCTGGAATTTCCATTTGCGTAGTCGCTTTACCATCTACAAAGACCATGCCTTCAAGACGGCCGCCGTAGAATTTAGGCACAGCCCCTACCATAGCCATGCAAAGGGTACTTTTACCACAACCAGCAGGACCAGTCACAACGAGGAAGTCCCCATCATGTACGTCGAGATTGATGTTTTCAAGAGACGGTGTAGTCGCCTTTGGATGATAGTAATTTACGTGCTCAATGGAGATTTTAGCTTGGCGCTCAGGCAAGATCGTCATATGACTATGGTCAGACGTCAATTGATCTGCACTTGGCAACATGCCGCGTTTAGAGAATAGACGTTGTGCCGGAATGTATAAGATTGGCGTAATAGCGCCATTCAAAGCACCTACGATAAGCACCAATGGCCACATGCCGTACATATATACATTATTTGGTAAACCAAGCACTTGCCATAAGAGGGTAACGAAGATACCACCAGATACAACAGTTGCTAAGAAACCAGATACGATTGGTGTTAAATCGAAACCGCCGATTTTACGGAACTTCATAGATAACATCGCACGTGTTACAAGAGCCGCTGTCAACGCCCCACCTGGTTCAGACAACAAGTTACCATAAGGGAATGCTGACTTAGACGTCAAAACATTGATAAGGGCCGCTACAAGGCCAATCCCCAATGTTTGACTCAAACTAGGGCGAGTCAATAAAATAGCTACGCAGTACGTAGCAATCGTCCAGTTTGGCGTTACCCCAGCCACACTAGGGCTCACCAAATGCAATATCGTGCCCAATGCGAGCATCAATGTGCTGACAGTAACCCATCTAAACTGGCCACCCTGCACATGCGTGTACACAAGATCTTGAATCCGTTCCATAATAGCCTCTTTTCTAAAAATGAATATATAATCTATATTGTATCATTCTTCGAGAATTTGTGAAAGACTAGAGACCATCCCTAATGTTAATGAACAATCATCTAATTCATACATAGACATATAGGAAATAGTTTTCTGCATTCGCCATTTGTACAAAAGAAAGAGGCTACGTAAGTAGCCCCTTATCATTGTTTTAACATGCTATCAAAATATATTGAAACTAGAAATCCTATGCCATATATCCAAATCTAGTATATACATACTCAAAGACATCTCCACGACAAACTTCTATTTGTTGTTCATCGTAGCTTTCTGGAAGTTCTCTCCAAAGAATATCACGAATTAGATTTTGTATTTCTGCTGTTGTTTCATCCTTATCCGTCCAGTGATCCATCCTTGAAATAGCTTCTGTTATTTTAGTATACATCTCTGTAGCAGTACTTTTTAGTTTCTTAATATCTGCTTTATTAGGATTATCTTTTTTTAACAAATCAAAAATAGCTAATTCATCATCAGTGGTAAACCCTTCTCGGATATAACGAGATTCCTCATCCGATAACTCTTGTACTAACTGTATTAATGCTTCAAATGTTTTTTCTATATTAGTACGGTCTTTTCCAGAGTTATACTCTTCAATAATTTGTCTATAACGCTCAAAGTAATCCCTACGATTAGGATTAGCTGCTACCAGTCTATCCAAACTACGTTCAATAAACTCGCCTAAATCCCTGAACAATAGGTTCTTATATTTAACCCTCGCAAACTCTTTACGCAGGATATTAAAATTAATAGCACTTATATCAATACGAGTTATATACTCTGAACCAATTGCATCTTCTGTTTGCCCTAGAGATTCTTTCATCCCTATATGTTCACTAATAATCGCATTTATAGTAACCATCAAGTCAGTAGTATCTACATCTCGTTTTTTAGGCTTTAACATCCGATGTATTGCTGCAATCGTCTCATATACTTTTCGTATATCCACTGAAATATCATCACGTTCAATATATTTCATCAACTTATGCAACTCAGATGCACAAGCAGTAAAGGTTTGTTTATCTGCTACAGTACTGCAGACAGCATTAGCGGCCTCATTTAAATCAGATAATCTACTGAAGGCATTAGTTTTAGTATCAGAAAAATCTACTATATATATATCCTTTTGTTTAAAAAAGGCTATTAATATATCAATCAACTCTAGTATACGAGCAATGAGCTCCTCTTTATCGACGGTTGGATCTACACCATCATGATTACCAACATTTGCTGTATATTCAGCCAACGCCTTTTTAAGTGCTTCTACAATACCAATATAATCGATAATCAAACCATTACTCTTACCTTCATTAACACGATTAGCACGAGCAATTGTTTGCATCAAGGTATGCGCTTTTAATGGTTTGTCTAGATACAAACAGGACAAGCACTTAACATCAAAGCCTGTAAGCCACATAGCACATACAAACACAATACGTAATGGATTCTCTGAATCTTTAAATTCTTTATCGAGGTCTCGTTTTACCATTTTCCGTCGATGTGTTTCAATATCTAGTCCCCAAGCTTTAAATGTTTGGATTTCATTTTGTTCCTGACTGATAACAACAGCCATTTCCGTTTCTTCCATCCATTTTAGTTTGCGTTCTAGTTCTTGTGCTTCCTGTTGTGTTGCTGCTTTAATTAGTTTTTTTAGCTGCTTAATTTCTTCTTTCCAATATTCCTGTACATAATCGTACATACGAACACAAGTAACTTTATTTAAGCATACAAACATAGCTTTGCCACTAGTCCACACATCGGAATAATGTCGTACAAAGTCCTTGGCAATAGAGCGAAGTCTCGGCTCAGCAGTAAGGATATGAATTGATTTTTCAAATTCTTTCTCTAGCTTCTCTTGTTGTGCACTATCTAAATCTGCGGCTTCGATAGCATCAAGAATCTCATTAGTTATCTCTGGATTTTGTAAATCATCTAGCTTAGCACCACGATTTTCATAATACAATGGCACCGTAGCACCATCCTCAACAGCTCGTTTAAAATCATAGACCGATATATATCCACCAAAGGTACGTTCTGTAATATTGTCATATGAAAGTAACGGTGTACCAGTAAATCCAATACGTGCCGCTGTCGGTAATAGTTTCATCATATTATCTGCATACAACCCATACTGACTACGATGGGCCTCATCAGACATGATAATGATGTCATGATCAGGATAAATCGGCTCTACATCAGATTTATTGAACTTATGAATCAATGTAAAGATAAAGCTAGGGTTCCCTTTTAATTTAGCAATTAAATCTTCACCACTAGTGGCTATACATTGCTTTGCCTTACTATCCTTGCCAAGAATTCCACAATTTTCAAAGGTATCACTAATTTGTGTATTAAGCTCTTCTCGGTCTGTAAGGACAACAAAGGTTGGTGAACCTGCTATCTTGCGACGTATCTTCTGTGCAAAAAAAGCCATAGAATAGCTTTTACCAGAACCTTGTGTATGCCAAAAGACACCAAGTTTACCAGCTTTTAATTCTCTATCAGCATATGCCTCTACTGCCTTATTTACACCTAAGTATTGATGATTACGAGCCAATATTTTAGCAGTGCGCCCATCAGAATGGTCAAAGAGGATAAAATTCTCTAGTAAATCAAGAAAGTTTTCCTTATTACATATACCAAGAAGCATAGTTTCAAAAGCTACACTTCCCTTTTCATCCTCATCCAGACGCTTCCATTCATGAAAGAATTCGTATTTACTACCAACAGTACCCACCTTCGCTTCTAAGCCATTAGAAAGCATTATAAAGGCATTGTAATAAAATAACTGTGGAATGGTATCTAGATAATCTTTATAGTTATCCTCATATGCATTTCGCACATCAATATCCGGTCGTTTCGCTTCAATAAACAGCAAAGGAATCCCATTCACAAATCCAACGATATCTGCTCGCCGATTATACAAATCACCACGAACAATAAGCTCTTTTACTGCTAAGAATTCATTATTATGTGCATTATTGAAATCTATAATAGCAGCCTTTTTAATCTCTGTTCTCCCATCAGGACGCTTAACCGTTACAGGAATGCCATCACGAAGATAGTTGTACTTCTCCTCGTTGATTTGTATTAAAGATACAGTTGATATTCTACGAGTTAATTTAGTAATTGCCTCTATAATTTGTTGTTCATTAATCCAAGGATTTAATCGTTTAAGGACCTTACGGATTTCTCTAGTCAACAAGACTTCTTTATAACTAGTTCTACCAAATGTGCCATCTACTCCAAGTTGCTCTAAATTATATGCATAGGCAACCTTCCACCCCAATTTATTCTGTAGCACATCACAGGCACTATCCTGAACTAGTCTCTCTTCAGAATAATCATGGCTCATAGTAACACCTCCTTTACACCTCTATTTCCCCATTCATAAGCTTAGGGAGTAAACGATCTCGGGCTTCTTGCAATAAAGCGATCTGATTTCTAGCAACCATAATCTTAGACATAATTGTGTCGATAAAATCCACCATCTTATGGTCTGATGGAATAAGTAATTCATGTAAAAGAAACTCTTCAAATGCAAAATTATTAATTCCATTTGAGCCTTGTTTTTTATAAGGTAACATACGTCCTCTGGAATTCATATCTAAAATCTCTAAATATAATAATAATGAATGTACTCTATCTAATGGTCTAAATAATTTACAAAAACTTGCACAAATAGTATTTTCCCCACAATTATTTAGAATTAATTCATCAATCAACAAACTTCTACCTATATTGTCAAGATTTCCATTAGACAATTCAAACACAATATCATTCGTTTTTAATGTTCGTTTTTTCTTATCGTTTTCTGTATGATATCTTAATGGTATACCAGTATATATCCCAGACTTAATATCATTAATATCAGTACCTCTTATAACTTTTCCTGCTATAGTATTTTTACTTGTAATATCCTCTTTACCCCAGCCTCCACCAATATATGTTTCAAGACAATCTAAAACTGTTTTCCTAGTCCAGCCTCTAGGTACTCCATCTACAATTTCCACATTTTCATGCCCAGGAAATCGTAAATCTATAAACCATTCCTTATATAAACGCTGTGCAGCCTCTTCAAGGAGCTGAATTTGCTTTTGATTATTTTCAATGAGGTCATCATAGCTAGCCAGTATATTCACTATAGATTGTTGGTTATCTAAATCAGTTATTTCTATTGGAAGTTTAGTTAGTATTGATGTATTTAAATTTAGCATTGTGGATCCTACAGCATGATTAATCAACCATCCTATACTCTCTTTTCTTTGTAGCTGATAAAAAGCGAATTTAGGAATAATTTTCTTAGGATTCAAAGTAACCTTTAAACAACCAGTTCCACATAACCAATCTTCTTCTTTATCCGTTATAAGTGCACATTTACCTACATCTCCTCTACGAGAATATACAATATCACCACTTTTAACTTTATGTTGCTTTAATCTTTCGACATGTTCTTCTGAGATTCGAGCAATAGACAATATACTGATTCTTCCCTCAATCATATCTTTAGGCATTATTACAGGAACTCCTTCATCCCTATAATCAGATTGATGCAATTGAGATCCAAACGGACCAGTTTGTATCTTCTCGGAAACACTACCTAACGTATCTTTATACCAGCTCATAACCCCATCTCCTTCATATTTTTAGAGATAGTCTCCATGAGTATATTAGATTCTTGTTGTAATGCTAATAATTCTTCATTTATTTCAGCCATGCGGTCTTCAAAGTTAACCCCATCATCTTCTACAGGCGCTACACCAACATAAGCACCTGGTGTAAGAGACCAGCCTTTATCTTCAATGCTTACACCGTCATTATCACCTTTAGCTTCGTTTGTGATATACGCAATTTTACATAAGCCTGGTACGTCTATATATTCACCATCACCAAATTTTTCATATAACCATTGTGCTTCTTGGGCAATAGTTAATGTTTCTTTAACAGATTCTACCTTTTCATCGTATTCTTGTTGAACTTTTTTGCCTTTACCTCGGCCTGCAACAGCAACAGCTTGCTTACCTTCTACTTCGATTGCTTTCACTTGTTCGGAAAGAGATTCTATATGTTCAGCAAAGGTTTTATCTTCACCTAGTGTCTGGCGATATTCATTAAGTAATGATGTATATTTTTCAACTTCACCACGATAGAGCCAAACGATAGCATTTAAGTTTTTTAATTGCCATTCTGTCCATTCGTTTAATGTACGATCAACAACAGTATAGTAATTACGAGCGTCTATAAAGAGTACCTTATCTTTAATAGCATCTGATTTTGCTTTATCAAAGAACCACAAAGAACAAGGTAAAGATTTTGTATAGAAGAAGTTATTACCGACACTCACCATTACGTCTACTGCACCTGTTTTTACAAGACTTTCACGGATATCCTTATCCTTGCCTTGACTATCCGTAGCAGAGGATGCCATAACGAAACCAGCTCGACCTGTATCATTTAAATAGCTATAAAAATAAGAAATCCATAGATAATTGGCATTACCAATTTCCTTATTTTTATTTATACCAGGCATACCAAATGGTAAACGGCCTGCAGCCTGTGTAGACTCAGATTTAACCTTATCTACGTTAAATGGAGGATTCGCCATAATATAGTCACAGCGACCATCTAATTGATGAGCATCATTGTAAAAGCTATTACCTTCATCGCCAGATTTAATAACACCAGTTAAACCATGAACAGCCATATTCATTAAACAAAGCTGCGCATTATACTCAACCTTTTCTTGACCATAAAATGTCATCGCACTATTTGCATTCATTCCCTGCGCATTGACAAAGTCACCAGATTGAATGAACATACCGCCCGATCCGCAGGCAGGATCGAATAGCGTACCATGAGTCGGTTCAAGAACATTAACAATCATCTTAACTAGAGATTTAGGGGTAAAGAATACACCATCATCGGAAGCAATGTTCTTAGCGAATTTGTTTAAGAAATACTCATAGATTCGACCAATGATATCTCCACCGACTTCATCAAGAGCAGAATTATTAAAGATGCGAAGTATTTCTACTAACAGCTCATCTGAAAAGTCTGTATAGTTCTTAGGCAATATCCCTGTCAGCTGTGCACTTTGATCTTCAATCAAAGCCATAGCATTATTTACCACCTCACCAAGGCTAGTCATAACTTGACCATCCTTACTAGTTAAAGCTGCACCTTTAATGTCCTCTGGTAAGTTAAGGAGATAGTCATATTGTGCTTCTACTGGCAAATAAAGTGCACTTTTAGCCTTAAAGTCACTAGCTTCTACAGGCATAATACGGCCATTACGCATAGGTCTATCTTTTAAAATTTCAGCCTCAACCAGTTTGAAACGACTGTATGCATAGCGCAAGAAGATAAGCCCTAAAACAGGCATACAATATTGATTTGATGTTAGTTTTGACCCTGCACGTAGCGCATCTGCAGCTTCCCATAATTCGTTTTCTAGTTTTCGTATATTAATCATCGATTCCAGCCCTTACATTATCAACAATACATACAAAGTCATATAAAGTGTTAATCCCAATATATGACTTTAAAGCATGCATTTTTACGTATTTTATATCATCAATATTATACCATTACAAACAAGTACTATTTTAGATACAAAAAAGCGCCCCTAAGGGCGCCTATATAAAAAATAAAGCAACACCGAATTAACGATGCTGCCGCTTGAAACCAAAAATGGTTTTTCTATGTACTTAAATATTACCTTATGTGAAACCATGTGTCAATAGCTCTAATAAGCACATCAAATGTAGCTTTTATATTATCATGTAACCTATAATCATTATCTCGGAAAAAGCGTTTCTTAAGTTCATCTAATTCACCACATATATGATTATGAACACCAGTACTAATACATATTTTCTGATGAGCATACATCGTAGTTAAGATTTGATAAGTAGAAATATGCCCCAAATGTCTACGTCTACTTGATGGCGACTTTATAAATTTAGCACATTCTCTTGATAAATCAGCATTAAGTCTTTTATTATGTTTAGAGTTTATATCATTGATAATACAATTATTATGAGCGCATGCATTCCGTAAACTTTTAACGGTATACATTAAGTATAATCGTTCTGTAATCTCAGCATTTTGCAATAATTCTGCACAATATTTGTAGAAGTATAAATACTGTCCAAAGGAAATCATTTCTAGAAAAGCCCATACAGGACAACGTTTATTTTGATCTTCAATATATTTAGCATACAAATTACCACAATATAAGCTACCGCTATTTTTCCATAAGTCATGCCTTAATTGTTCAAAATTAGATTCATCTAGCTGATTCATATAATCCTCAACTACATCACATGAACCAATATTATTCTGCTGTAAGACAGATAATAAATGAACTTTTGAAAAATGCTCAATCCCAATAGCCATCTCTAACATAATTCGTCTTAATCTATTATCAATACATGCTAAATCAATTAAATAGCTAAAATCTAGATTTACATATTTACCAGATTTTGTAGATTTTAAAAAGTTCTTCCTAAAGGCTCTAAGTTTAAAATAGTTATTATTCTCTACTAAATATTGTTCTGATTCTGCTTCAGTAATATTATTAAAGGTAATACCTTTAGATATAC
>OKVG01000603.1_pt1 | contig 23746 bp, 15 predicted proteins | sample 1606981 | NCBI WGS metagenome assembly OKVG01 (sample SAMN03281018, study PRJEB24777) | human gut metagenome | isolation source: fecal sample PR128 from 1 month old male Malay infant, vaginal delivered... | reverse complement strand
CTCTGCCGCTACATTACTCTGCCGCTGCACTGATGCCCGAACATGCGCCACCAGGCCCCGTGCGTCGCCCCGGACTGCTCGGCTGGATAGCATTACTTCCCGGCGTGCTGATCGGTTTTTGCCTCGGAGCGTGGATGCTGGCGATAACGCTGGAGTGGCTGGGCGAGGCGTTTTTCTGGCGGAACACCTGCGCCAGTCACAGTGAGCAGGTATTGCAGGTGACATGGCAGTGGTGGAAAAGCTCTGCTGGCGCACCGATGTGGTTAGTAGAAGACCTCGCGATTGTCAGCGATACGTTGCAGAAAGGGAGCGCGGCGCTGATTGCTTCTCTCAGTGGTCAAAGCGGGTTGTTCTGGACGGAGGCTGTCACGACGGTAATCCGCTGCGCGTTACAGTCTGCGAGCAATATCACCCTCACCTTTCTGCTACGGCTGGTGGTTCTGTTGCAGGCACTGCCGCTATTTGCGCTGATTATCGTCGTCGGGCTTATTGACGGGCTGGTAAGACGCGACTTACGGCGGTTCGGCGCAGGCCATAAGTCCGGGTTTGTTTATCACCACGCCAGGCGTATGATCGGCTCCAGCCTCGCGGCAACGGGGCTGGCGTGGCTGGCGGTGCCGGTTTTTCTTAAGCCATCATATATGTTAGTACCAAGTGCGGTGATCACCGCACTTTCGGTATCACTGGTTTTGGGAGCGTTTAAAAAATATATCTAACACTTTTGTCCAAAATTGTTGAAATAATATCATCCCAAAGTTTCCCTAGTTAGATTAGGAACATTCATCAAACGAACTAGAGATCACTTCTTTCAAATCAGAAAATGCTCTGGAATCTTCGAATTTATGAGTTATAACAAGCAACTCCGAAGAGGCTTCTATAAATACAGGTTCCAACCCTTTTATAATATCACCATCATATGAATGAATAATATGACAAATCAACCCTTCAAAGTAGAATCTGAATGTATCTACTTCAATATCACCTATTACTTGCTTTTCATAAATTGGGGTCCGATTATGATGAACTCCTATGTTAGATATTTGATTGATATACATTGGAAGAAAACCAGGTTCACCTGATTCCTTTCTTACTATCATTAGTTTAAGAACATCCAGCTCTTGCTGAGGAAGATATATATCAGACATTTCTTCTCTCTGAGAAGCAGCAGCTCGCCACAACAAACTAATAAAAAAGAGCCTTACTAATTTAGTATTCAAACCACTTACAGTTCTTACTGGTTCATCCAAACGATAACTTGTCGGAGAATTTTTCCATTTAGGACCAAAACCACTCCATATTAGTTTATGTTTTCTAAGTTCACTGATAGCCAAATCGTCTATTTCACTGAGTATTTTTTCACCTTTAGCAGTTACTAAATTATAATCATACCAACTATTAGAACGCCAAACAGGCCTTGTATTGAGAGATGTTTCTCTGTATCGCTCACCATTGTCACTTAATTTCGTTACGGCTTTTGGTAATATATGCGATCGCTGAAAAGGGCCAAAATCTCCTGTTAGCTGACAAACCCCACTCTTTTTTGTTTTTTTCTTTTTTATCATGTCATGTATCACCTGTTCAAAACCATCTAACTACAACTGGACTGACCCCATGCCTGTAGACAAATTCTGTCCTCACGACGAGGCCTGTTCGAAGGCCTCCGGACTGACGCCGCCGAGATGACTGTGGCGCGGGGCCCGGTTGTAGAACACTTCAATGTAATCGAAGATATCCGCCCGGGCCAGATCCCGGGTTTTATATATGCGTTTTCTGATCCGTTCTTTTTTCAGCGAACTGAAGAACGATTCGGCCACCGCATTATCCCAGCAGTTGCCACGCCAGCTCATGCTCGGCGCCAGGTTATTGGCCCGGCAGAAGCGCTGCCAGTCGTCACTGCCGTACTGGCTGCCCTGATCGCTATGTACGATAACCTCGCCGTCCGGTTTTCGACGCCACACGGCCATCATCAGAGCGTCCAACGCGAGTTCGCGAGAGAGCGTGGGCTTCATCGACCAGCCAACCACGTTACGGGCGAAGAGATCAATAACCACCGCCAGATACAGCCAGCCCTGCCTGGTGCGGATATAAGTAATATCGGTGACCCAGATCTGATTGGCCCGGACAACGGTAAACTGCCGCTGCACACGATTAGGCGCAACCACTGAAGGTCTGCCAGCGATACGACGCGGAGCTTTATAGCCGCGCACGGCTTTAATCCGGTTCAGTTGCATAATACGGCCCACCCGGTTTTTACCGCAGTTTTCCCCGATTTCGTTCAGGTCGCCATGAACCCGACGGTAACCGTATACGCCTCCGCTCAGTGAATAGGAGTCACGGATAAGCGTCAGCAGACGCTGGTTATCTTTATCCCGCGCGGAGACCGGGTTATGCAGCCACGCATAAAACCCGGCCCGGGCAACGCACAACACCCGACACATCGTCATGACACCCCATACAGTGCGGTGCTCATTGATAAAGCGGTACTTCAGTCGGGCTCCCTTGCAAAGTACCGCGCGGCCTTTTTCAGTATGTCCCGTTCTTCCTCAGTGCGCTTCAGTTGGGCCCTGAGCTTCAGGATCTCGCTTTTCGCTTCCAGTAAATCACGGGCATGCTGCTCGCTGTTATCGGGTTTAATTGCCCGCAACCACTTATAGAGACTGTGTGCTGAAACGCCCAGCCGATCAGAAACTTCGGCGACGGAATAACCGCGTTCCGTTATCTGACGGGCGACTTCTTCCTTAAATTCAGGTGTAAATCGTGGTGTGCCCATACCCTCCTCCTATGCTCAAACTATAGGGCAGGATCGTCTATCGGGGCGAGGGCAATCCATTACTAACTGAAGGTTGTATCTAATCCTGGGGGCAGGTCAGTGCGAACACAACTCCCCGTACTTTCCTCTTCCAACTCAAAATCATCGCACCTTGCTGACCCAAGAAGGGAGCATGCCCTACATTAGTATCCGTACAGCTCATACTCTATTGATATCAACAGCGCTTCAGCACAACAAAGTAACTTGATAATCGCGACTTAAGGTGAAGATGCCAAAAACTCGTTTGAGAGCAATCAATTCAATGACATGTCAAAACTGTACTTTCCATTGAAAATCTGACTCATCGCACTTGGCTGCAAACTCATGCTTGGTAAGATAGATCATAAAACAGCTCATTGGCTACCTTGTAAGAAATGTGGCATCAAAGGAAAATTACGATGGATCTTGTTGATAGTATTGAAGCTGGCAAGCTGACGATCAGTGAATTGATTGATGCCCTGGCGAAAGATAAAAATTACTCAGCTTCCAAGTGGGATCAGCGATACCGTGAATTTACGACCTTGCTACAACAAACCTCAACTTTTACAGAGCCTGAAACGGATGATTTAGTTAAGAGGCTCTGGTATGAACGTGATAACGGTATTGCCAGTATTCGTCAGGGCGTTCCATCATTAGCAGAATATCAGCAAAGCCTCCCATTGCTTAGAGAACTCACCGAACGTATTCGTCAGCAACCGAATGAAGCAACCTACCATTACGTAGGCAGTGCGCTACAACAGGCTAAAGAGACCGGAGAGCTTAAGCGCATGTATTGGAGTTTAAGAAATCGCGTCTTTGCCGCGTTCTCGCCAGAAAACTACACCAGTACTGTGGATGAGAATGCTTTTAATAAAGCAGCAGAATTCCTAAATCAACACTTCCATCTCGGTTTGGTACTGACCGGAAATTGGTTACAGAAAAACTATGAATTGAAACAAGCCATACACGCCCAATCTCCTAACAAAGATCCTTATTACGTGAATATGGCCATCTGGCATCTCTATGAATTGCTCCGTGAACGCGATAATGAACAAAAGCAGGAGAAAGTAGCTAGCACGACATCCATAACCAGCAGTGAGCCCATCGAGAACGAGACCATTCCACATTCACCAACTAACGTGATCTTCTTTGGCCCCCCAGGCACTGGTAAGACCTTCACGTTGCAGCAAAAAATGAAAGAGTATACTTCTCATGCAGTTCCTGCTGATCGTGATGCCTGGCTGGATTCTCGCCTTGAATCGTTGAACTGGATGCAGGTTATAACGCTGGTGCTGCTCGATCTTGGGAAACGAGCCAAAGTTCGCCAAATTATTGAACATATGTGGTTTCAACGTAAGGCATTATTAAACGGTCGTAATGGCAACCTATCGAATACTGCCTGGGCAGCTTTGCAATCCTATACAGTTCCCGAGTCGTTAACCGTTGATTATAAGAATCGGCGTGAGCCTGCCGTATTTAACAAAACAGATAACAGCGAATGGTTGATAGTTGATTCACAGCTCGAGCAAGTGGAGGATTTGGTAGAGCTCTACGCCGAACTTAAACGCGGTCCAAAATCTGCCGAAGCTATACAGCGTTTTGCAGTGGTTACTTTCCACCAATCTTACGGCTATGAAGAATTTATTGAAGGTATACGCGCTCGCTCTGACGAGAGTGGCAATATCTCTTATCCCATTGAGCCGGGTATCTTTATACGCCTATGTCAGCGTGCCAACGCCGATCCAGGACATCGCTACGCCATTTTCATTGATGAGATCAATCGCGGCAACATCTCCAAGATCTTTGGGGAACTGATCTCACTCATTGAAGTAGACAAGCGTGCTGGTATGTCTAATGCAATGAGCCTGCAACTATCTTATAGCGGTGATCACTTCAGCGTCCCCGCCAATGTCGACATCATCGGAGCCATGAATACAGCGGACCGTTCTTTAGCTCTGATGGACACGGCTTTGCGCCGTCGCTTTGACTTTGTCGAAATGATGCCTGATCTCTCTTTACTGAGTGGAGCTAAGGTGAAAGGCATAGAGCTTGAGTCATTGTTAGAGAAACTGAATAGCCGCATCGAAGCACTTTACGATCGCGAACATACACTGGGGCATGCGTTCTTTATGCCGGTAAAAAATGCACTCGATGCCGGTGATGAAGAAGCTGCGTTTAAACAATTGAAGATCGCATTCCAGAAAAAGATTATTCCCCTGTTGCAGGAATACTTTTTCGATGACTGGAACAAGATCAGGCTAGTGCTGGCAGACAACCAGAAACAAGACGACAGCCTACAATTCGTGATTGAGAAAACCGACGATCTCGATACGCTTTTTGGTAACAACCATGGTTTACGACGCCATGACCAGCAATCAACAGCTTACGAGCTTAAAGATTTCGATCAAGAGATCTGGAATATTCCACAGGCTTATCGTTCAATTTATCAGCCCCAGCAGACTCCCCTTGATGAGCGGGCTGTAAATCATGGGTGAAGTTATCTCCGTTTTTGAATATGACCTACTGGGGAGTGGAAAAGCGGCTTCAATTGGCGCAAAGCTGGTGCCTCAACAGGTCTTTAATTATTTAGAAGCGCTTAGCCTGGCAAGTAATCAAGGGAGCCAGTTTCTCAAACTCACCTCTCGCTCAGGCTTCAAATTGCTTCAGGTGCAAAACTACGCGGGAATGCTTTCAACACCTCACGGTTTCCAGCTTGAGATACTGCCCAAGGTTGGTAAAAACCTCATAGCGGCTAATGCGCGTCAAACATTACTGACGATGCTAAGCTATCTGCCTGGGTTTCGACATATTCAAACCCAGCAAGCCACTCTTCAGGCTCAGCGTATGCCTTTGCTTGAGATTTTTATTTACCAGTTTTTGCGTAGCGTTAGCCAATTACTTAAACAAGGTTTACGCTCCGACTATGTGAGCGAGCAAGGTAACCTGGCGTTTATGAAAGGCAAGCTGATTCTTTCTGCACAGCTGCGACATAACGCGGTGAATCGCCATAAGTTTTGTGTCGATTATGATGACTACATGCCTGATTGTGCAGCCAATCGGCTCTTACACTCCGCGTTAGATAAGCTTCTTAGTCTAAAGCTGTCATCAGAGAATCAACGCTGGCTTTACGAACTGCGCTTTGCGTTTGACGGTATTCCACTTAGCCGGGATATTGAACGTGATATAAACAACTTACGCCTCGAGCGTGGTATGGCTCATTACAACGAGCCAATGGCGTGGGCGCAATTGATCCTGAGAGGAATGAGCCCGAGCGCCTTGCAGGGAAATACCAAGGCGATATCCCTCCTGTTCCCTATGGAAGCGGTGTTTGAATCCTTTGTTGCACAAACACTCTCCTACGAACTTCCTCCTCACCTTAAAGTTTTACCTCAAGCAGCAACTTATTCTTTGGTAAAGCATGGACTTAAAGATTGCTTTAAGCTTCGCCCCGACTTGCTGATTCAATCACACAAACCAGTTCAAACCAAAATGGTGATGGATACAAAATGGAAGCTGGTGAATAGCAGCCAGCAGACAAAATCACTCTATGGACTAGCACAAGCTGACTTCTATCAAATGTTTGCCTACGGACAAAAATATCTTGGTGGGAATGGCGAAATGTATCTGATTTACCCTGCGCATGATGACTTTAGCCAACCGATACCGCAGCATTTTGCTTTCTCGGAGACATTAAAATTATGGGTTGTGCCATACCGGATAATGGCAAAATGCGGTGAGAGGATGATGTGGCCGAATGACGTGTCCTGTACAATGAGCCCCAAACTGGATCGGATGGCTGCTTCAGTATCCTATAGTGGAGGCATGAGATGACCCATGAATACCAGCGGCAAAGCCTGGAACAACTAATTACTCAGCAAACAGCAGCGCCCAGAAGCGCTGCCGCTGTATTTAACGAGAACCAAACTCTCTGGCAAACCCTTGGCTTTAGCCAGTCTCAAGTTTCGCTATGGCTTGCCTCATTGCCTCAAAGCAATCATCTAAAAGAGTCCACAACGGCAACCTACCAGGTTACACCTGATGTTGCGGCACATTTGATATCATTGTTACAACAAGCTGGTGGGCGCATGCCCCTGGCACAAGTACTGAAAAAGCTCCCTGCTGGTATTACAACCAGTGAACAGCAGATACGCAAACTGGCGCTGAAGCATGCGCAGTTAGAGACTAAAGGTCCCTTGCTGGTATTGATAAATTAGCCGGCACTTGTAGTAACCGTTGGCGGTATTAAAGGATTTTAGAAAACATCATGGCAAAAGAAGCAAAAGCAAAAAAACAAGACCCGCAGCAGCAGCTAGAAGCACTGTTCAACAAACTGGTCAAACAGCATACCGAGTTTACTCAACCGTTGGTCGAATTACCCGAGCATGAATTCGCCAAGGCTGGTCTCATTCAAGGCCTGGTTGAAGGCAACTTAACACCACCAGTCATGTTGATTGCGCTGACAGAAGGCCATTGGGAATACGCCGCTGATACTGCAAAGTTTGATGATTTAGCCTACCAGCTGTTAAGCGATATCGAAGGTGACTGGCCAGTATTTGCCGTTGTGGACGATGGCATGAACCAACGTATTTTGGCCTTGTTCGGTGCCGATGGATCTGACGGTACCCACGGTGCCGATACCCTGCCAAGTCTGGAAGAATTACGTAGCTTTGATCGCATGGAGCGTGATCCAACCTTTCGCTGGTCGATGCGTGTTTATACACGCTTAATGCAGCGATTTGATGCCTTCCATGAAAATGTTTACCGTGTCACAAAAGACAAGGTAAACGACAAAAACGACATTATTGAGGAAGTGGCTAAGCTTCTGTTTTTAGAAACTTTCCGTGTGCATCACGATGAAGACCTTACCTTTAAAGATGATGAGGGAAATACCCTGCGTTTTCGTGACGTCTATGATTGGCAATATGTGGCCAGGCACGGCGATAAAGCCGTTGCACAAATCAAAGCAGCGTTTGAGGAATTTAAAAGCCACGAAAACTACGTCGTGATCTCAGATGATGGCTCACGTAATCCCATCTTTAGTAAAGAAACACACCTGCGCCTGTCTGTTGCGAAAAACTATCAGGATTTGCTGGAAGCAATACAAAACCTGGGGCCGGTAAAAACCAACGACGGCAAAATTGCTAAAGAACACGGCACGTTGGCTGATGTGTCAGGAGATTTACTCGGCAGAGTGTTTGATGTCTTCCTGCGTGCCAACTTTGAATCCAAAGGTGGCCTTGGCGTTTATTTAACACCTAACCCAGTAAAACAGGCCATGCTAGAAATTGCTATGCACGACATCGACGATGACGATGAAATGCGATCGCGCTTAGCCAATGGCGATTTTCGTTTCTGCGACCCCACCTGTGGCTCCTTTGGTTTTGGCTCGGTGGCGTTAAGCCAGATTGATAAATGGATCGACTTTAAGCTGGTGCTGGCCGACGATAAAAAAGAATCATTGAAACAAAAATTACGCGATTGTGCATTTACCGGTGCCGATGCTGCACCGCGCATGGTGATGCTGGCCCGCGTGAATATGGCATTACAAGGCGCCCCCAAAGCGCAGATATTCTATACCGACAACTCACTCACCACTAACGCTCTGAAGCCGAATAGCTTTGACCTTATTTGCACCAACCCGCCGTTCGGTACGCCTAAATTTGATAAAGGCAAAAATGGTCAAAACTCAAAAGCTAATTACGAGGCCAATATGGAGCAAGTACTCGGTGGTTTTCGTCCAACCCAAAAAGTCGTTGATAGCTACAACGCCTGGTACGACCATGTAAAAATGAAGTGGCAGGATATCGGTGATTTAGAGCTGGATGACAACGGCGAGCCTAAATGGGCGGGCTATCGTACCGATTTACGCAAAACGGGCGGTACTGATAAAAAGCCGTTTTACAGCCTGCAGCCTACAACCGCAGGGCTCGCGCTGGGCAGCAAACCCGATAGCAAGGGCAACTGGCAACCGGTAAGTGCCACCATTGATCCAGCCGTACTGTTTATCGACCGCTGCCTACAACTGCTTAAACCCGGCGGCCGCCTGTTAATAGTGCTGCCCGATGGTATTTTATGTAATTCCGGTGACCGTTATGTACGTGAGTACATCATGGGGAAAAAAGACGAGAAAACCGGCGAGTTTGTTGGCGGTAAAGCCATAGTCAAAGCGGTAATTTCATTGCCGAGCGACTGCTTTAAGCTCTCCGGCACGGGGGCCAAAACCTCGATATTATATTTACAAAAACGCCATGCTAACCCCAACCAACCAGAGCAATTTTTGCCGGAGCCACAAACCGAGGTGTTTATGGCAGTGGCTGAAACGCTGGGTTATGTGGTGAAAAACAATATCGAAGACTATAACGCCGGTGTTGCAAACGATCTGGATAAGATTGTGTCGGCTTATAAGCGGGGTGAGTAATGTTTAGTGATAAAGTTGCTCCCCAAAATTTAAATACTAAACGATTAGACTCTGACTTCTATCGCCCAGAATACATTGAGATAGACAATACTTTATCTAATTTAAACTGTGTAAAACTGGGAACTATTGGTAAGTTCTTTACAGGGCCATTTGGCTCTTTGTTACCTAGCAACCTCTATTTGAATGAGGGTATTCCACTATTTAGGGTTGGAAATGTAGGCCAGTTTGAAGCCTTATCGGAAAATTTCGCCTATCTAGCCCCATCTGTACATGAGCAACTTAAAGTTTCGGAGGTGGTTCCTGGCGATTTACTACTTGTCAAGGCTAGTGTGGGAGAAAAAATTTGTAAGGTTCCTGAATGGCTACCAAAAGCCAATATTACTCAGCATATTATTGGAATTCGGCCCAACCAAAGCAAAGATACAGATTACATTTCCGCATTTTTGTTTTGCTACTACGGTGTTGGACAATTACAGCGATATTCGCTAGGCAGCATAATTCAATATTTAGGCATTACAGATGCAAAAGACGTAAACCTTTATTCACCTGACCCGCTAGTCCAAAAATACATCGGGGATAAAGTTCGCCAAGCCGAGCAATTGCGCGCTTGGGCGAAGCTGCTTCGCACATCAGTTGACGCTCATCTTAATAGTCTAAATCTGCCGATCAACGAGCCCCCCGCACTGTTAAACCGAGTCAGCGCACAAACAATGGAGGATCGACTCGATCCACGTCCTTATCGGACTCACTACCTATGTTTAGTGCGTGAAATTGAAAAATTACCTCATGACAGTATTAGCTCTTTGGCTGAATTGGCATCTGGCTGCCCAGTATCTAGTAACGACTTTCTGAAAAACTCAGGCATACCTTTAGTTCGCATCCGCAATATCGGTTTTGATGATTTTATTGGTTTAGATACTGGCATTAGCCAAGATGTTTATCAGGATGCGACTAAGTATAAAGCTAAAGAAAAAATGATCGTTGTCGGTATGGACGGTATTTTTCGTGCGCAGTTTTTCATATCTGACGAGCTACCTATGCTGGTTAATCAAAGGGTTGCTATGCTCTCACCTCAAAGTATTCGTGGCGAACTTTTAACACATTGGCTAAATCGTCCCGAAGGACAAATGCAGCTAAATCAATGGGCAGTTAAAACAACAGTAGAACATACATCCCTATCTGATATTGGTCGCGTATTAATTCCTCGACTGGATAAAAGCTTAGAAAACAAGCTTTCTGATTATTTACTCAATGCCAGGCTGGCTTATCGTTACGCCAAATTTTTAACACAAGTAGCCAAAACCCTGGTCGAAGCCCTCATCGAAGGCCAACTGACCGAGCAACAATTAATCCAGGCTCAACAAGCCCTGGAAGATGGCGACAACAGCTTAGATCAGGCGATTTTAAGCAAACTAAGTGCTGAGGGGTATGCCATTGAAGGCGCCACACCGCTATTTAGCGATGTGGATGAGTTATACAGTTTGCTGGAAGATGCGGCACAAGCTGAGGCTGAAGAGTAAAGATGGAGACAAGGGGCATGGACAGCATTACAACCAGGCAAAATAACGACCCCGTAAATAGCGAAGCGGTACTTAACTTCTGCCTGCAGCTTTGGCAGCAAGGCGGTTTAACCGCCAGTAAAGCAGCGTTGTTACTGGCGGCTGTGCCTGCCCTCAGGTCACTGCTACAACCAATAATACAACCGAAAAAGAACGACGCTGAAACGGATATCATTAGCGCCTTTAGCCTCACTGCACCATTGCTTGATGCCTTTAACGATTTAAGCCAGTCAGGTGAATGGCAATTAGCGTTGTTGGGCTTAAACCCAGATGTTCGCCAACATTGGATAAATTTAGCCGCCGCTCGCTGCCAGGAAGCAGGCACGATGAGTGACACAATGGTATTGGTTAAACTCATTCAACAACTGGGCAATGCCAGTGAATGGGTCTTAGCCCAGCTGGAAAGCACTGCCACCACGCCGCAAATCATTGCCGGCCCTTTGGCACAAACCGAACGCGATTTGCTCGGTCATAGCCTAAACGACAATGCTGCCATTCCCGCGCTATGTCGTATTTTGCGCACCAGCCATACCTTGTTTACCGTGAGCGAACAAAATGAACCACCGGCACCTATACAAGTGGTGGATGTCACCGCAAAACAACTGACAAATAACTGGTGTAGTGGGCGGTTGTTAGCACTCCCTAATACCTTGCTTGATGAACATGACCTTAACCCCAATGCCGATTGGTTATTGGTGTCCCGCTCGGGTCATGACAACGTGCCGCTTACCGAGCTATTCGCCCAACAACCCTGGTTATTTTTACTCAGTCTCATTATATTTGTGCAAGATGCCTGGGTTGCCGAGCAACGTGGCGGCTTGTTGCTCACTTTACCTGTCGGGCAAAATGCCTTTGCACCCGGTCAAATAAATGTGGCAGTACAAGGTCTTGAAGGTGATGAAGTGAGCCTGGGCAGTTTGGCTGAGTTTATTGTGCTTCTGCTAGGTGAGCTCAATATCACCCTCTACCCGGCACTCGATGCGAACACAGAAAGTATCAACCGCCTAAACCGCGTCCTAAGCTCATTCATTGCCGAATTGCTGGCACAAAAAATCTGGCAATTTACTGAGGCCGGTCGTGGCGAGTCCGGCCAATATCGAATTCACACAAGCTTCAGCGATGCCTGTTACAGCCTGCCGTTAGCACCGTTATTTGGCTACAAAAGCCAAACGTTACAACGGGCCGTTAAGCAACTGGCGCAAAACTGCTATGCCAATAAAAAACGCGCCGCCAATAGAATAAACCTTCAAGGATCTTCGTTATGAGTTTTGAATTAAACGAACAGATGGTTGATAGCCTGGCAAAACAACATCGCTGGGCGGCGACGGGCGTATCAGATTACCCACCTCGCGACCCGTTAGTGGGCCAGAGCAGATTTTTCAAACGCTTTCAAACCTTTTTGCATACGGTGGATCACGACGATGATCGCTTTGCCCATGTGTTTGCCGTCGAAGCCGAATGGGGCCGGGGTAAATCTCGTTTAGGCCATGAATTGGTCGCACAAATTAACGACTGTTCCAGGGGCTGGTTTGTCCGCGACGAACAAGGCCAACTACACAATAAGCAGCTGTTTAATCGCGACACGCAAGACAAATACCTGGCGCTCTACATTCGCTACTCGCAAGTGGCATCAGATTATCAAAACTCGGATAACTGGTTTGCTTTTGGTTTATATCAGGCGCTATTACCACTGGCCACCCAAACCTTTGATGGATCGATTCAAAGTGAAATTGCCAAACAAGCCTATGAACGCTTAATGCCATTTGGTTTTAAATCTGAACTGTTAGCAGATGCCTTACAGCTGAACGCCAACCACAGCGAAGAAGACCTCTATACTGACCAAACGCTGGTAGTCAGTTTGGTGCAAGCCGCCTATAAAGTATTACAGAGCTTTGGCGTACAGTATATGTTGGTGGTGCTGGATGAGCTGGAAACCGTTGCAGAAGCCGCCACTTTTGGCCTGGAAGACGAACGAGATAAACGCCTCGATGGCCAGGCCATTCGCCTGATTGGTAAAGCAATTAAAGAGGAAGACCCTCGCCGTAAACTTCCATGGTTGCGCTATGTTGCACTGTGCTCACCACTGCTTGGCCAGCAATTGCGCGAAATTCAATCGGTCGCACGCCGCTTTGAGTTAGTGGAACTTGAGCATAATGCCTTTGCCGATGTATCAGACTATGTGGCAAGCCTCTTAAAAGACGGCAAGCTGGGTTTTAATTACCCTGCTGGTTTAGTGGAAGCTGCATACGCCATGAGTGGTGCCAACTTCGGTTGGTTTAACGTGGTCATGGCTAATGTGGATGCGGTGCTGAGTCAATACCAACAAGCAGGCCGCAGTATCAAGGATGTGGGCGATTTATTTGAAGCTGTGTTGGCTGGTTCTGGCCGCGTGGCCAGGCATGTTCTGGATAAAGGTGCGATAGAAGGCATTCAAACCCGCGACCAGGCACTATTGACCGAATGCCGTAGTTTGCTCTACGGCCAATTACCTGTGCGCTTAGCTGAAGTGAACCATGCCACTGAATTGCTGGCGCTGAAAAACGAAGATCTGGAACCCATAGCTGCTCATTACCGCAAACTGAGCATTGACCGCCTACAGTGCCGACAAGCCCTGGAGCAAGCCAAATTCCGCCGCGATAAAGATGAATGGTACTACCCTGCAGTAGATCAAGCGCTGAACTTAGATACTTTGCTGGATAACCTGCGTACTTTTTCGATTAAAGAGCAAGCCGCAAGCGGCGATAAAGGCGCGGTATTACTGCCTCTGTCAAAAGGTGAGTTTAAATACTTACTCAGCTTGCTGTATGACCACCCAGCGATAGAATTTGCTGCCGATGCCTTATGGCACAAGTTAGTGGGTGAAACTACCGAGCTGGACGCCAGCGAAGCAACGCATATTGGCCCCAGTGTGGCGATGTTACTGCGCCTGGATTTGCGCTATCGCAGTGCCCAGCAAAACTCACTGATTTTTAAAGATCCCGCCATGGGCGATGCCCATGAACAGGCGATGAGTGAACTGAGCAAACAAAATAGCCAGAAGCCGCTCATCAAGGCATTAGCCCGTGTAACGGGCTTTATGAGATTACTGGATAACAACTGGACCTATGATGAAAGCTTACTGAGTAATAAAGCGGGCAGCGACGATGCACCTCTGGCCATTTTAACCGAGCCCCGTGGTCGCCAGGGTGGTTTACTTACCCTGGATGGATTTAAGCTTCACCCAGAAGGTAAAGCCTTGTTTGCCTGGGTCAGTAACCTCATTGAGCTGAACAATCTTCACACCTTTGCGGCAAACCACAGCCACCAAAATGGTCGCACGCCAGTATTAGCGTTAACCGCTTCTGCACATCTTATGGAGCAATACAGCAGACTGGATGAAAGAAATGAGTTGCGTGATGCGATACTGCTGCATTATGTCAACCCAAGCGAAGCAGACCAGTTAGAGCGTATTGGCTTAAGTCTGGCAGCATGCCAGTTGCACGGCGTGAATTTAACTGCCGACAGCTTTACCGCGAAATTCAAAAACAAGCTGCATGCCTTGACTACCTTTGCCACGGATGCCATTCACAAGTGGCGCCAGCGCTTGCAGAAGCGCGGTTTAATTGCCTGGCCGTTAAAGGTGGATGGTAAGTTATCACCGAATGACCGCGACCTGTTGTTTAAAGGCTGGTATCAGTTGGCCATTGCTCACCCTGAGTTAAACGGCATTCTCGATTTACAGCAGCAACACGGCGTGCCAGTGAATGAGCTGAGCAGCTTGTTGGATAAACTTAAAGTGCCGGGCAGCTATGTTGCCAAAGGCTACACGGCCGATGAACATGCCGGGCTATTTACTGAACTTAATAATGTGCAGCGAAGCCAGGTGCAGATCCCATTATTTTTAGCCCGTATTGCTCACCCTAATAAAAAGCACAAGTGGCAATTCGAAGGCTTTAAGCAGCAGTTTTATTTCGCCTATGTGGCTGAAACGAGCATTACCGCCAAAGGCGTGTTTAATGACTGGATGTGGTGGTGTGGAGAGCTGAACTTACTCACGTTAACCAATCCAACAGAAAAACAGGCAATTTGGGAGCACTATCCGCGCTCCCGCTTAGAAAATGCCATTAGAGAAGCACAAAACTGGTTCAGCGGTAACGATATGGGCAGCTACGCAGCCAATGTGGAAGTCATGAGCCGCGTGTATGGTTATGCACGCATTAATGAAATGTTCGCGCCACTGGGTACAAATAAGCTGGGTTTTGTCACCGTGGAAGCTAAAGAGCAGCTGGAAAAAGCACAATCACTATTTAACGTGCTCAAACACCAAGAAGAACAACTGGCTGATATTGTCGAGGCCAACGATACGCAAGTACTGGCAGGGCTTATCCACAAGCGTGCTGAAGTGCTGGAGTTAGTAGCAAAGGTTAAACCGCTTAATAGTTCCAAGCCCATGCTAAAAGATGCCCATATTCTTAGCTTAGAAGACAAAACGACCTCGCTTTATCAACGCATTGAACAGGCCTGTTTATTTGCCGAATTTGTTGAGCGCAGTGCTGAGCGTATCAACAACCGACTCGCTGATTTAATCATAGATGTTGAAACAGAGTGTGCCCCACTGACGAATTTCCCGAAACGTCTGTACACCAACACGCTGCGCACCATAGGTCATATTTTAGACGGCGCGTTAAAAGACGATACCAGCAGTGCCACTGGCCAAAAAGAGCAGCAAGCAGACAGCGATACCTTACTGCATTACCTGCGTAAACTCGATTTAGGTAAAGCACATGACAAGCTTTCAGCCTTAGCGCAAGAAGTGGGTTTAAACCTGCACAGTGATCAACAGCTGCCGATAGTGGAGATCCAGGGACATATTTTGTCTAGCTACCGCAACTGCAAAGAACGATTTGGGAAGCTGGTAAATAACCTCGCAGAGCAAAACCAACGCGCCCAACAGTTGCAACAATGGCTTAGTAGCGCCACGGCTGAGTATGAGTACGCTGATGACATTGCAGAGCTACCAAAACTGGTAATGAAATTACAGCTCATTAAAGACGCTATTGCCGATCTCCCCAACGATGCCGAGAGCAAGCGTCAAAGTATGCAAAACAGTTTGCGCAATGGGCAGTTTTCATCGTTACGGGATTTACCAGAAGAGCTTTTAAAACCGGCACGCGGTCAACTTACACCGATTCAAGGTCAGCTACTTAAAATTGAAGAGCGTCTTAACCAATTCAGACGCAGCTCCATCGAGCAGGTAAACAGCTGGCTGCCGTTATTAAAACCGCTATTGGCTTCTCAAAAGCAAGCGGAACCAGCAGCGTTGACTCTGGGGGATGTGAGCAATTTGGGTGTCAGTGAACTTCAACTGGTGTGTGAAAGCACCCAAGCCAAATGGCAGAGCCAGGGTGAGCAAATATTAAAAGATACAGGCTTAACACTGGCGGATTGGCAACCGATTTATCAGGCTTTGAGCCAAAACCAAGAACCCGCGTTAACACCTGAGCAACAGAAAGGACTTGTAGACAAAGGTATTGTAAAAATGCGCCTAACCTTTGCCACTGGTTTATAGAGGTGACGCAATGAGTCTTTACTTATCTGCAGCACTGGCCAGTAATCGTAAAGGTCGGTTTTTGCAAACTGTTGCGGGGGCAACCCCCTTAACGAAGGATTGGATTAGCTCGCCGCCAGCCAGCGGTTTGTTGTTAGTACAAGCAGAAGAGTTGACTGACGCTAATACTATGCAACGCCTGTATCACTGGGCTATGCAGGCAGGTTGTGCCGCTTTGGTGATAAACCTGAAAGCTGAACAATTTACCTTATTAGCGCACTTGTCCTCCCCACTAGATTGGCAGTTAGTACCAGCGGTCTTGAGGGTGCAAGAGCCAGGGCTAACCGCTTTGCTAGCCAGTGAAACAGACCAGGCTATTGCTGGCTTTACTGGCAGTGCAGATCGCCACCAACACCAGGCCGGCGATGTGGTGCATACCCGTTACATACGAAAACACAGCAACAGTGGGCTATTAGCCTTTACCACGTTACCTTTGTGGTCGCTGACTTTACTCGATCATAGTGAGATCCTGGTGAGATGGTTGAATTGGTTTGTGGACCACGCAGGCATTGCTGAACGAATCATCGAACCTAACGCGCCATCAACCGACTACACACCTGATAAGCACGATCTGGTTGTATTGCTACTACTCTACGCTGGAAGTAGCATGAGCTTACAAGCGTTGTCTGAGCATAACGCGGTTAAGCTGATGTTTGATGTTAACAGCCTTGATATTGTCAAGCGGGGGGAGATGTTGCGGCAGCACGATTTTATCGACGAAGCGGGCATAACAGCCACCGGTAAAACATGCCTACAAGCCTCGCAATATTGGGCTTATGCCCCATTACTTAACGAGCAGCTACACACAGGAGCGCTATAAGCATGAATGAGAACAAAACGATGAATTTAGCGCAATCTCTCGCCATCGATAGCCAGCTCCGCTTACCTGGAAGCGCAGGACGCTTGCTTAAACAGGTCCGTGATATTGAGCAAGTGGCACCGCTGTTCCGTGATGCTGGCTTAGTGAAAGCGGTCCCCAAGCCCACAATCGTTAATTTACGCGTAGCCGGTATTGCGACTAAATCGTGCTTAGACAAGGTATTGGGTGGTTTTATTTATGCCAGTGCAGCAGTACGCACAGATTTGCTAATAGATGACAATAAAGTCAGTACGGCGGGTAGCGACTCGGTATCAGAACTGGATGATATTGATTTTGAAGCACAGCGTAAACGACTTGATTTAATTGAAATTCGTCATTCTTATCAGTTAGTTGAGAAAAAACTCTTAAGTTATGAGCCAGGTGATTTAATTTTGCTGGATACGCCGTTGTTTTTAGCACGGGATATGGCTCCGCTGGAGCGCAATGTCCGTCATAAACAAGAGTACGAAAAAACCAGGCAAGTGATAGAAACTTTTTGGCAAAACCATCGCTCTAAAATTTTTCCGTGGAATCAAAATGGTGTAGTGCTTGCGAGCATTTTGGCTGAGCGCTTTAGTGCAATTGTAAGTATCGCCAAACAAGATTTACGTACCGAACAAGGCCGCAAACAAATTTTAGCCTCTGATGGGTTTTCTAAAGAGTTGATGCAAAATCTGGCAGGGCTGGATGAAAGTTTGGTGGGCGTGGGGGATTTGCGATTTATCAATGGCATTTTAGGCAACTATTCGCGCACCGTCGCATTTCGTTTGTCTGAGCAAGAAAACCGCATTGAACCCAACATTGAAGCTAAGCAAGGGTTAATTGGTTTTCACTTCCGTAGTGCCCGAGGTGGACAGATAAAAATGGTGCAATTAGCGGGTGACGAACCAGAATGGAAAAGTGCTGATCTCGATTTAGTTGCCTCTCGCCTGATAGTGCTGGATATGCAAAACAAAGGTAATGCAATGCCGTTGCCACAATTACTTGGCTATCAACAGCTTGGCATTTTACCTAAATTTGCTACGTTTTATCGCCAGGGTTTACACCAGGCTCTAAAGAATAATGATATTGAGGCAGGGTGGTTGGCAGGCCTCGATGAGGGATTGAATAATGGCTTATAAAGTTTTAGGTAAATTAGTCGGTAACACTGGTGATGCCAGCCAGTTAACTATGGTTGTGCAAGACTCGTTTTCAGTACGCCGTGGTGAGTTTGTACGCATTATGCACCAGGAACGCAAAGATGAGGGGCAAGTCGCCGTACTGGGGCGAGTGACTAAGATCAGTCGCACCAATATGCTCTACAACGCCGGCTTTGGCGATGGTGTGACTGAGCTTGAGCTTTTGCCCGGTGCGAATGTAACTGGTGAGAATATGTTTGCTCAGGTCGAGCTGGTTGGTTACCGCGATCCTGTTACTCGTCAAATCAAAATTCCACGTCGCCCACTTAACCCTGGTACCGCTGTTGAAACCGTCGATTTCCAGTTTTTGAGTGATTTTTACGAATTTAATGAACACTCCAGTTTGCACTTGGGCAACCTGGTAGGCTACGACAAAGGCGAGAATACAGTTCCTGTTTTTATTGACGTGAACAAGTTGGTCACTGAGCATCTGGCAGTTCTGGCAATGACGGGTTCAGGTAAGTCTTATACTGTTGGCCGCATTATTGAGCGTTTAGTCGCGGTTAATAACGGTACTGTAGTAGTATTTGATCCACATGGTGAATATGGTAAAGCCCTCGCTGGCGGTAATCTGCAATTCTCAAGCTTCTTAGAAGCCACTGACGATAAGCGTGATCAAGAAGCACTACCACTGATAAAACAGACCTTTGAAAAACTGCAAGCCGCCGGTGCAGGTATTCAAGTTTACTCGCCGCAGCACGAATCTTTTAAACATAAATACGCTAGTAAGAATACACCATTAGCGCTTCAGTTTGACCATTTTGAAATGGACGATATTGCTGAAATATTACCTGGTTTAACGGAACCGCAACAACGGGTACTCGATGTTGCAATTCGTTATTGGCGCTCTGCAGATAAGACCGAGCCACGAGATATTAACCGCCTACGCTTCTTATTAGGTGATGGCATTGAAGAGTTAAAAGAGTGGGACGACCTTTCTGAAGCTGAGGCGAAGGCGTTATCAGGCCGTAGTGCCGCCGTCGCCTCGATGAAGCTTTCACGCGTGCTTAATGAAGCCAAAAGTTTTTACAGTGCAACGATGGCTGAGCCAACTGATATTTACAAAATGGTGGGACGCCCGAGCAATCAACAAGGGCGTTTAGTCGTTGTTGACTTACAAGGTTTGAGTGATACTGCTAAGCAAGTCATTTGTGCACTGTTATCTAGTGAAATATTAAAGGCGGCCTCAAGCAAAACGGACCCGCTGCGCCCATGCTTTATCATTTACGAAGAAGGCCATAATTTTGCTCCGGCCGGTGGCAATGCAGTCAGTCACCGCATTATTAAAAAGATCGCCGGTGAAGGTCGTAAATTTGGTGTTGGATTTGGCATTGTGAGCCAGCGTCCATCGAAATTAGATTCAGATGTGACCTCTCAGTGCAATACGCTAATTACGATGCGCTTAAAGAACCCAGACGATCAACGATTTATAGCTAAAGCATCAGATATGGTGAGCAAAGCTGACCTGGAGGAACTTCCTAGTTTATCAACCGGTGAAGCTCTGGTGTGTGGTCGTTCAATCCCTGCACCACTGCTTGTTAAAATAGGTAGTAAGGCATTAATTCACGGTGGTGAATCACCGGAGGTATTGCGTGTTTGGGGCTATTTCAATGGCTAAGGTGCCTATGCCTGAAGTAGCTTGGGTAAATGAGACGTTTCCACTTTTAGCAAGCGGTAAGCTATTGGACCAGGATGTATTGGTCCACAGCTTAGGCTGTAGCGTTTGGAATACATTCGGGCATGAACAGTCATTTATGGCGGTAGTGGAATGTCCGGCTCCAGGTACATTTGGTGCTGATATTCGCTCAGACTCGGGCTGGTTTCATAAATCATCTGCATCGCCTATGTGTTTAATCGAATTTGAACGCTTTGATGGTTCAGCGAAGGGGCAGCACAAGCTAGAAGAAAAATTAAAAAACTTACTGGAAGCAGCGCAGCGCTGGAATCATTGCCCCAAAACCCTGGTCCTTAGTGCCTGGAGCCAAGGCTTAGTAGGTGCACCTGATACCCGAAAACTGAAAGACATTTGCCGCATGGGTTTCACTTCATCCACTGGTACCCAAGTAAGCGCCGCTCCTGATGTTGAGGTGGTATTTAGTCGCTTTTTATTTATCAAAAATCTGAGCATGATTGTTTTGGACAGAATTCACTATGAGGTGTTGATGTGAATATAAAATCAGCACATTTTTTGCCAGGGACGAATAAACGCCTTGGTGACAAATACCTGTTACTTGAATGCCTTGGTGATGGCAGCCATGGTTGGGTATGGCGGGCGGAGCGCCTGCAAGATGGAAAAATTGTCGCAGTAAAAATCCCTAAGGATATTACTCGGGAAGACCGCCAGCTTGCCGAAGGTAAAGAGCTTTTAGACGTCGAGCCGCACGAAAATATTGTGCAAATTTTTGATATGGGCCGTATAGATAATGAATGGTTCTATATTGAAATGGAATATTTCCCAAGCCAAACCCTGGCGCAAAAGCTTGATGACAGGCAGCGTAATTTTGGCCAGACCTATGAACGTTTATTCAGAATATATCGTCAAGTGCTCTGTGCTGTACATTATTTGTCCGAGCTACCAGTGCCAATATCCCATGGAGATATTAAGCCACATAACATTTTGGTTGGCGAACGGGACCTGGTGAAGTTGACGGACTTTGGCAGCTCAGCTTTACCAGAAGAAATTTACGTTCGTACCCGAGAAAATGGCGGGACTGTGTTGTATTCGGCCCCAGAGTTCTCCAACGTCGATAGCCGTAGAGGCAGTCTGGAAGAGCTACTATTGGGCGACATCTACAGCTTAGGTGTTTTGCTATACCAGCTGCTGACAGGAAAGCTCCCCCATGATACGCCAGCACAAGTTCAGCGCCACGCACCTTTCAAGCTTCCGACAGAGATTAATAGCTCTATTCATACGGACCTGGAGCAAGTGGTTCTTACCTGCTTACAAAAACGAGCGGAGGATCGCTTTTCAACTATTTCCGAATTAATTCATGCATTTGATGCAGCTACCACTAAGCAACTAAAAGTTAGTGCTATTGCTCCAGTTTTTCAGACTAAACTTGATCAGGACTGGTCAAGTGCGGTACTTGAAGCAATGTCCAATCAGTCTTACCAAAAGGCTGCCCAGTTAGCGTCGCAGGAGTATGGCCGCAGTAAAGATCTACAAGCTTTACATCAGCAACTTATTGCCTTGTACCGCGCCAATCGCTTATTCGACTTTGAAAAAGTTGTAGAAGATAATAAAGCGATCTTGCTCGAGGGTAAATTGACTCAACCAGCGGCTTTGTTCGAGCTGATAGTTAAGACAAACTTACAGTTGCGCAATATTAGTCAAGCAAAATCCTGGCTGTTGCAACGAAAGCAAGTTGAAGCAGAAAACGCGACTACCATGTATTTAGAATCATCTATCCTTGGCCTTGAAGCAAAATATCCTGAAGCAAGAGCACTATTGGAGAAAGTAAACCAAACAACTCCAATGAAGTTCCATGTGTTAAGCCAACTCATTTTAGTTAGCGAGCAAATGCGTGATTACTCTGGTGCTGCAGCATATTTGAAAGCAGCATTACGAGTTGCACCATTGGATAACAGCATGAAAGAGAAAAAAGAATTGTATGCAAAGCTTGGGGTTATTTGATTGAAAAGATGGCCATTAGGCGAACAAGATACCTTGGATATTTAACACTTCCGTTCAAGTACCGGACAAAAATAAAGTTTTACATAACGATTTCTTTCTTGCTTGAGTTAAGACAAAAGCCTCTCCCCATTCGGGGGGAGGCTTCTCAGCTATAAATATTTAATTAACAAAAACTGAATATTCATACATTTAGTTAGTATTATCGAAAAGGACTATTAATCTTTGCATAGTCAAATGGAGTGATAGCAGCCATTTTATTCGCATCAAGATAATCCGCCCACCACTGCAGCATCAGCCTCCTCTCCCCCAAATGCTCTGCCTTATGAATATAAGCCGCACGCACAGTGTTACGCTCCTGGTGACTCATCTGCCTTTCTACCGCATCCTTCGACCACAACCCTGATTCAATCAATGAACTACATGCCATAGTCCTGAAACCATGCCCGCAAACCTCAACCTTCGTATCGTAGCCCATCACACGCAAGGCCTTGTTAACCGTGTTCTTACGCGGATCTTGATCGCCAACGAAGATCAGCTCTCTGTTCCCATTCATGCTTTTGATCTTTTCCAGAATAGCTAAGGCCTGACGCGACAAGGGAACAAGATGGGGCGTCCGCATCTTTGAACCACGCTGCGAATGCTTAACACCTTCCAGCGGTTCACGCTCACCTGGGATCGTCCACATGGCCGTTTCAAAATTCACTTCTGACCAACGGGCAAAGCGCAGTTCGCTTGAACGGATAAACACTAACAAAGTGAGCTCGACAGCTAATCGAGTTAAAGGCCTGCCGGTGTAATGATCAATGCGATGAAGTAATTCAGGTATGCGGTTAAGCTCCAAAGCCGCACGATGCTGTCTTTTCGCCGTAGCAACCGCACCAGCAATCTCCTGCGCGGGGTTGTAGTCGATTAAGCCACTCTGAACGGCATAGCGCATAATCGTGGTAGTTCGCTGTTGCAAACGAGCCGCAACTTCAAGACGTCCGGACGACTCGACTGCTTTGATGGGTACAAGCAGATCCCGCGTCTTCAATTCAGCAATGTTCCGCTTACCGATGACAGCAAAGAGATTATCTTCGAGGCTTTTCAATACACGAGCACTATGCGATGCAGACCACTTCTGATTGCTGGCGTGCCAGTCTCTGGCAACCACTTCAAAAGTTATCGCCTCTTGCTCCTGCTCTACCTTAACGGCTTTCTTATTCTCACTGGGATCGACGTCATTAGCTAATAGCTTACGGGCTTCGTCCCGGCGTGCCCTGGCATCCGCCAGCGACACTTCAGGGTATTTCCCCAGCGCCAGCATCTTCTCTTTCCCACCGAAGCGATAACGAAGCCGCCAATATTTGGAGCCGTTAGGGTGAACCAGCAAAACCATGCCTTCACCGTCAGTCAGTTTATAGGCTTTTGCTTCAGGCTTAGCTGAACGAACCTTCACATCACTCAGAGCCATGATGAGTATCCTTTCAAGGGTTCTGTGTGGGTACAAATATTATCGAACCGAGATATACCCGCAGTTGTACCCGCATCAGTAAGTTGATGTAGATTGAATCTGGTTGACTTAGGTTGAGTGAAAAAGCAAGGAAAGCCTTGTGAATACTGGATTTCAGGCACAAAAAAAGACGTCCGTTGACGTCTATTGATGTTCCGATGGTGCCGAAGGCCGGACTCGAACCGGCACGTATTTCTACGGTTGATTTTGAATCAACTGCGTCTACCGATT
>OKVG01000602.1_pt1 | contig 23752 bp, 17 predicted proteins | sample 1606981 | NCBI WGS metagenome assembly OKVG01 (sample SAMN03281018, study PRJEB24777) | human gut metagenome | isolation source: fecal sample PR128 from 1 month old male Malay infant, vaginal delivered... | reverse complement strand
GATACGTGACGTGTGAAATGCACAGTGGCTTGAACAAAGTGAAAGCCAGCGCCTTGAGACGCTGGCTTTCAGCAACAAAGGCTTATAGCCGCCCGTCGAGCCACCCGTTTTACGGGTGGAGGCGACTGTCAAGCACCAAGGAAGATAAATCTTCAGAAGGTCGCCACCTCTTGGCAGAGGATGAAGCCAGACAGTGGTAATGACTGGACAAGGGGTATATTTAGTGTTACTGTAGAAAGAAAAAGTTCGATATTATGTGCAAGGAAGCGTGTGGTGACTATCATTATTATTTGTAGTATGGCATTTATGAAAGCGCGCTGCTGAGAAATATGTGTTAAAATGCGAATTACCGTTTTTATCAGCAATCGTATCTTGGGAAAGGAGCTGATCCCATGAATCCTATGGACGTGTTATTGAATCATCGCACTATTCGTGAGTTTAAATCCACTCCTATGTCGCCGCAACAATTGAACCTATTATTGGATATCGCAAAAAGAACGGCTACCAGCATGGGGATGCAAAGTTTCAGTATCATCCACGTTGTTAATCCGGACCTGAAAGGGGCTATCGCAGAAGTTTGCAACCAGGAATATGTAGCACGAGTACCGGATCTGTTTATTTTCATCGTCGATGCGTACCGCAACTCCCGTATAGCTCGTGAACGAGGGGTAGAAAGTGTTGGTGAACGCGATAGCGATCGTTTCTTCCAAGGCTGGACGGATGCCGCTATAGCTGCTCAAAATATGGTGGCCGCTGCTGAACTCAGTGGTTTCGGTACGGTCTTTTTTGGCAGTATCTTAAATAATGCACCTAAGATGATTGAACTTCTGAAATTGCCGGAATTAACATTCCCCGTAGTGGGGGTCGGCATTGGGGTGCCCAATCAGAAACCGCAGTTAAAACCGCGTATGCCTCGTGAAGCCAATGTATTTGAGGACTCCTATAAGGTATTCGATTCTTATTTGGAGTTGTTGAAAGATTACGATGCGGAAATGGAAGAGTATTACGATCTGCGTGATACGAATCGACGTGTAGATTCCTTTACGAAACAGATTGCCGGTAAGAAGGCGATTCCGTTACGACAACAATTAATACAACAGGCAGAAGCACAAGGCTTTAGATTTTACGATCTTAAGGAATAAATATTTTTTGGCCCCGAGCGGTGACCGTCAAGGTGTTTTTTAACGGCTGACTACTTGCTATAGCAGGTAGTCAGTCATTTTTGCTATTTGATGCCAGGGGAACTATATGGCCTGTAATGGCCGCTGTTTTTTGGATTGTCATCCCCTTTTTTGTACTGTATAATAAGACAACTGGCACGAATTGACGTGTGTAATGACCTTATTCTTCTGTATATTGGCAAGGGAGTTTTTCTATGAGTTTCTTTCTGCAGGGCCTGACCTTGGGACTGGCCTATATTGCCCCCATTGGCATGCAAAATATGTTTATCATCAATTCGGCCTTGAATAATACGCGGCGACGGGCTTTTTTAACGGCCCTCATCGTCCTTTTTTTCGATGTGACCTTATCCTTGTCCTGTTTCTTCGGCATCGGCCGGGTCATGGAACTCTTTCCTAAGGTCGAGATGTTCATCTTAGGCGCCGGCAGCCTGCTGGTCATCTATATTGGCGCCGGCCTCATTATGGCCAAAGGGGAGACGCAGGGCGAATATCGACCAATGACGATCCGCAAGACGATTTCCGAAGCCTGTATCGTCACCTGGATCAATCCTCAGGCCATCCTCGACGGGACGATGCTCCTCGGATCCTTTCAGGCGACGTTGACCGTGGCCCAGCAGACGCCCTTTATCAGCGGCGTCCTCATCGCTTCGTGCCTGTGGTTTATCCTCTTGAGCGGCCTCGTGTCCCTCTTTCGCAGCCGGTTCAGCCCGCGCATCCTGCGGGGCATCAATATCATCTGCGGCAGTGTCATCTGTTTTTACGGATTGAAACTGCTCTTTGACTTCGCCAGCCGCCTTGGCTGATGACTTTGGGAAGGCGAGGCGTCAGCGGAAGCGGGCCTTGGGCGACGTGCCGTAATAATCTCTAAAGGCTTTGTAAAAATTGCTGTTATTGCTGTAGCCCAGCATGGCAGCAATTTTTTCGATGGAAAGATCTGTCGACTGCAGGAGGATGGCGGCTTTTTTCATGCGAAATTCCAGGATGGTCTGAGAAAAGTTTTTGCCCGTCTTTTTCGACAACAGGCGAGAGATGTAGACCGGGTGGTAGCCAAAGTGAGCGGCCGTGCTTTTGAGCGTCGCCGTATCGGAATGGAGCTCGATATAGGCCGTGACTTGGTCGGCAATGGTTTGTTTTTCCGGAGTGAGGTCCTGAGACTGAAGCTCTTGGGCCATGTAGATGGCCATGGAGAGAAAGAGGGCCTTTAGAAGGGTTTGGGTCTGCTCCGTCGGTTCGGCGTACTCCTCTATCATCAGATCGAGGAGGCTCCAAATCGGAGAGTCCACTGCCGGCGTGAAGCGGATGATGCCGTCGGCGTATTGATTGACCGAAGGCTCTAAAAAGAAGTGGAGCAGAGAGGTATCGGCGCCGAGGACGGAAAGGTATTCCCGGAGAAAGGTTTCTTTCTTGATGAGGATGCCGACGATGATGATATCTTCCTCGCCATCTTTTTTCAGGGCATAGCCGCTGTAAGGCTGACCGAGGTAGCAGTCGCCTTCTTTCATGAAAATGCGGTTTTGACTGGTCGCACTGAGCGGTTCATAATGGCCTCGGTAGGCGAAGTTTACGAAGAAGAAATCGTGGCGGTGGAAACGTTCGTCGATGTGGCGGCCATGAAATACGCAGACCATGATTTCTTCGGCCGGATTGCCCAGCCACTGAGAAATGAGTTCCGTCTTTCCCGATGACGGATCGGGTCGAAACTCCCAATTGAGTAAGGGAAAATCTTTCCCTAGTTTTGTGAGAGCTCGGCGGATATCAGGCGTTATGTCTTTCATAGTTTCACCTCCTATGGTTGTATTATACCACTAAAATAGTTATCATATGGCGCTGTGTTTCAGGTCGCAATGCCGTAAACTGATGTCAGCAGCTGAGGAGCGAATCGATCGGACTCTGTGCTGTAAGGTAGATGATAGACTGAGGAGGTTTTTCTATGTATCAGTTTAATTTTTATATGCCGACCAAGGTTTTATTCGGGCCGGGACGACTTCAGGATTTGCATAATGAACAGCTTCCGGGCAAAAAGGCCCTGATCGTCACGTCAAACGGTACGTCGGCCAAGCGTTTCGGTTATTTGGATGCCGTTAAAAAAGAATTGGATGCAGCCGGTGTCGGCTATGAAGTCTTCGACCAGGTACGCCCCAATCCGACGGATTACAACGTCATGGACGGCGCCAAGATGGCCCGGGATACGGGATGTGACTTCGTCGTCGCCCTCGGCGGCGGTTCGGTCATGGACTGCGCTAAATGCATCGCCTTGATGATGACCAACGACGGCCATATTTGGGATTATAGTCTCTCTGAAAAGGGCGGCAAGAAGCAGCCCGCTTCTGATGCAGCTCCGACGGTAGCCATTACGACGTCGGCCGGAACGGGCAGTGAAGTCGACATGGCGTCGGTCATCAGTAAGGACGACGTTCAGGAAAAGACCGGGATTTTCTTCCCGTCCATGTTCCCCGTTTTGGCCGTTGTCGATGCCAATTTGATGATGAGCGTACCGCCGAAGTTTACGGCTTATCAGGGAATGGATGCCTTCTTCCATGCCGCTGAATCGGTCATCTGCAAGAATGAAAATCCCATGGGGGAAATGTTTGCCTTAAAGGCCATTGAACTCGTCGCCAAATATCTGCCCCAGGCCTACCGCGACGGCAGCGACAAGGAAGCCCGGGCCTATATGGCTCTGGCCAACACGTTAGCCGGTTATTACATGCTCTGCACGTCGGAACACACGATGGAACACGTCATGGGTTCCTATCATGACGATTTGGTCCACGGCGCCGGCCTGATCATGCTGTCTCATGCTTACTACGATTTCTTTGCCGAACGCAAAGCCGCTGAAGAACCGATGATGAAGATGGCCAAAGCCATGGGCGTCGCCAATCCGACGTCGGGCAAAGACTTTATCAAAGCCTTGGATGATCTCCTTGAAGCCGTCGACTGCCACGATTTGCGCATGAGCGACGTCGGTATTACGCGAGACGAATTGAAGACCTATCCCAAACGGATACACGACGTATTGGGCGGCGATATCACGGCTGATCCGATTCCCCTGTCTGATGACGATTACCTTGAAATCTTTGAAAAAGCCTATAAGTAAGGACTTACTTTGTTCTTTGTAGATGCGTGGAACTTGTGATATCATGGGGGAAAAGAGGAGGTGTGTTACATGGAAAAGGATATAAAACATATGACCGAGTGTGAAAAACTCGATGCCGGCATGGCTTATGACTTTTGGGATAAAGGCGTCAACGACCGAAAATTGAAGGCCATCGCCGAAACGCAGAAACTGAACGCCATCGATCCCGGCGATGAGGAAGCTATCGAAGCCTGCCTGCGCCGACTGTTCGGCTCTTGCGGCAGTCATCCCTGGACGGGACCGGGATTTCGCTGTGATAACGGCAGCAACATCCATGTAGGCGATAACTTTTTGGCCAACTTCAACGTGACCATCTTAGATATCGGACCGGTTCATATCGGCGACCACGTCATGATTGGCCCGGGGACGTTAATCACGACGGTCAACCATCCCCTGTCGCCTCGGGGACGGCGGCAGCACCTGGGCATCATGAAGCCCGTCACCATCGGAAACGACGTCTGGGTTGGCGGCAATGTCACCATCCTGCCCGGCGTCACTATCGGCAATAACGTCGTCGTTGCAGCCGGAGCCGTCGTCACCAAAGACGTGCCCGACAACTGCGTCGTCGGCGGTGTGCCGGCAAAGGTAATTCAACCGATTGAAAACGATATATAGAACTTGAAAAAAGCGTCAGACTTGAGGGGAGTCTGGCGCTTTTTTGTCATGACATAGGGCTGCATTGTCTTTGGTTGAATCAGGTTAACGGGACTGAGCCTCGAGGTACCGATTTTTGCTCTATGGTTTAAAACAATCGCTGGGTTAGCTGTTTATTTATGGGGACATAATGGCGGGGCGATAATTTTCTATATTATTCAAACTTTTGGATGGCGCTGATAATACCGTCATCGGTATAAATATAAGTGTTTCTATATACCCATTGAACGGACTGATGGCCATCTACTTGGGTGGTATTCTTGGCTTCAGGTGTGCCCATAACGTCCACGATTTTATTATCGGGATCCCCTATATGAAGGGTGCTTTGATATTCTTGAGCGCGTTGTCGTTCCTCTTCTTTTTTTTGTTTTCGCTCTGCCTCATATTTTTCTTGGCTGGCCTTGTCACGAGCTTCTCTGGTGTCATCCAGTTTTGTTTTCATCGCATCAATGCTGTCTTTTAAATCAGGGTACTTTTCTTCGATGTTTTTAATGGAGATTTCCTTTAAGTAATAGTCAGCCATTTCATAATCTCCCTTGCTAAATTGTCTAAATGATGAAGCCAATTTGTATAATTCTTGGCCTTCATCAGTATGTGTACGGAAAAACGTTGAGGCTGCAGTATCATATTGATTATTTTCTAATTGTTGGACACCCTGTTTATAAGCTTTTTCATCTTGAATCTGTGCATATACCCGAATGAAGAAAATTAGTGTCAATACGGCGGCCACGATTATTAAAAAATATGGCTTTCTCTTTACTTCCGGATTTGGAGAGGCGTGATTCTTTGAATCTGTTCCCATGAACTTAGGATTTTTACCAATAGATTTTGGATTCTTGCCAATGTCTCTGAGTTTCTTTTTAACTTCTTCGTCCATAAAATTATCATCAGAAGACTCGTTTTTTTCGGTTGGTTCTGAAATGGGCACTTTCTTGGGCTTTTTGATGATACTGGCTCCGCAAAAGGGACAAAACTTACTGTCTTCGGGGACTTCTTCTCCGCATTGATTACAAAACATACAACCTCTCCTTTTATAAAATATAGATATATTTGTAACTCTTAACGTTATAAATTCGACAATATATGTAATAGTCCTGCCTGAATAATCAGTAATTAAGGTTGTTTTTAGAGAAAAGTCTATGCCGTACTCTGCAGCACTATTCCGGAAAAGTCATCCTCGTCGGCATTAATTACGATAAAAAAGAGTATTAACTCTTGAAAGATGGTAAAATAGGAATATATAGTATATTGTAAGGATAATCTCATCGATTGCAGTGGAAATCGGTGTACATGGAATATGATTGAAGAAAGGAGGGCTGACGATGGGCATGTATTTGAATCCCGGGACCGGGTTGTTTCGCATGGCCTTGAATTCGGAAATCTATATCGATAAATCGGACATGATTGCTGTCCTGAACCGCATGGTCAATACGGAGCGGCGCTTCGTCTGTGTCAGCCGGCCGCGGCGTTTCGGGAAATCGCTGACCGCTAATATGCTGACTGCTTATTATGGTGTCTCGGAAGATGGAGGCATTTTGTTTAAGGACTTACAAATCGGACACAAAACGGACGGCTTGAACGAGTGCGGGCGATACGACGTTATAAAGGTGAATGTGCAGGAGTTTTTGAGCTCCGGCCTATCGATAAATGCTATGTTGGAACGGCTGCAGCTGCGTGTCATTCGGGAAATTTATCGGGAGTATCCTGACGTCGATTACTTTGATAAGACTCATTTAGCCGATACCTTAGGCGATGTCTTTTCCAGTACGGGGCGGCAGTTTGTCATTATCTTGGACGAATGGGACTGCATTTTCCGGGAGTATCCCCATGATGAAGAGGCCCAGCGGTTGTATCTCGATTTTTTGCGAAACTTGTTGAAAGACAAGGAATATGTGGCTCTGGCCTATATGACTGGGATTTTGCCGATTAAGAAATATGGGACGCATTCGGCCCTCAACATGTTCACCGAATTTTCTATGGAGCATCCTGATCAGATGGCGCAGTTCGTCGGTTTTACGGAAGAGGAAACGAAGAATCTCTGTCTGCGATACGGCATGGATTTTGATGAATGCCGGGCCTGGTATGACGGCTATGCTTTTCCGCGGGTTCCTCATATTTACAGCCCGAAAAGTGTTGTCGATGCTATGGTCAACGGTCGTTTCGGCAGTTACTGGAACAAGACGGAAACCTACGAAGCCCTGCAGGTCTATATTGATTTGAACGAAGACGGTCTGCGCGACGCTGTCGTTAAGATGATGGGTGGCGGCCGCCAAAAAATTAATACCGGAACCTTTCAAAATGACATGACGACCTTCACCTCAGCTGATGATGTCATGACACTCCTCGTTCACCTCGGTTATCTTGGCTATGACGGCGAGCGGGAAGAAGTATTCATTCCCAATAATGAAGTCTTGCAGGAATACGTCAATGCGACGAAGCAAGGTGATGATTGGCAGATTGTCAGTCAGGCTGTTAAGGCGTCGGATGAACTGCTCCAAGCTGTTTTTGACGGACGGGAGGCAGATGTGGCTTCCGGTGTGGGGGCGGCTCATGTCGAAACGAGCCAGATTCAATATAACGATGAAAATGCTCTCAGTTACACCTTGTCCCTCGCTTTTTACAGCGCCCGACGGTATTACAACATCATTCGGGAAATGCCGGCCGGTAAGGGATTTGCTGACTTGGTCTTTGTGCCGCGGCCGCAGCATGGGGATAAACCGGCCTTGGTTGTTGAATTGAAGTGGAATCATGATGCTGAGACCGCCATCCGTCAAATAAAGGAAAAAGAATATGCCGGGACGCTCCGAAATTATGCCGGAAAAGTCATCCTTGTCGGCATTAATTACGATAAAAAGACGAAACACCATGAATGCCGCATCGAAAGTCTAAAAAAGGATATGTAATAACGGATGCGTGGTACGAAAAAAAGCTGTCCATCAGAAAAATCTGATGAACAGCTTTTTTGTGTGCTGAAAAGAGGACGTTCCGATTTATTCGAATAAAGATAGAATAAGGTCTATGTCGGGGTGATACGTTTGGCCCGATTTTCCCGGATTCATGGAAATCAGGCTGCCAATCAAATATTTGAAGTAGACATCGCCGAAAAGAACGGGATCGCCGGTTCGAAATTCTCCATCTTCCTGACCACGGCGGAAGAGTTTGCTGAAGTAATCTACCATGGATTCTTCGGTAATGGGGAATTGTAATTTCGAGGAGTCAATATTGTCTTTTAAGGCCGCCGTGAAGAATACTCGAAAAGGTGGGATATAGTCCTGGTAATAGGGATAGGAAAGAAGGCGGAGCCCAAAAAGGCGGAGTCCTTCTTTGGCAGACGTCTGTTCCGCACAGTCTTGAAAGCAGTGTTCAATGTTTTCGGATAAAGCATATAAAATATCTTCTTTGGATTTGAAATAACGATAGACGAGTCCTTTACTGATATCAGCCTTGGCTGCGATATCACTGATTTTCGTATCGGTGTATCCGTGGGTATCAAACAGTTCCATGGCGGCATCTAATATTTGTTTTTTTCGTGTTTCATGAATCTGTTGTTGTTTCTCTTTAGATAAAGCCATACTATACCTGCTTTCTACGTTATATTATTTCTATCTTAATATAATCGGCATGATATTGCAACGCATATCCATCGTCGCTAGATACGAAATGCATAACTTATCGATACAATATATAGATGACTCATAGGTCATTAATGAATTGAAGTTTACTATTGACCCTTGGGTCAACAAATGATATTATAATCGCAAAGAATGACTTATGGGTCATTTATCAAACACTGAGATTAGTTTGAAAGGATGTGCGCTATATGTTAGATGCATTATTTACTCCCTTAGAAATCAATGGGAAGAAGCTCCGCAACCGTACCGTCGTACCGGCTATGGTCATGAATTACTGTAATGAAGATGGTACCTGTACTGAACGCTTTACGGCATACCATGAAACGAAAGCTAAGGGCGGCTTCGGCATGATTATCACCGAAGACTTCGCGGTCTCCCCGGGAGGGAAGGGTTTTAAATGCTTGCCTGGGTTATGGAATGATGAACAGATTCCTGGCTTTATGGCCTTTACGGAACGAATCCATAAACAGGGAGCCGTTATTGTGGCTCAGATTTACCATGCCGGTCGACAGACCAGCTCAGCAGTCATCGGTCAAGCACCGTGGGCTCCTTCGGCGATTCCCTGTCCATTTAGTCCGGATATGCCGCATGAAATGACGTTAGCCGAAATTCAAGAAACGGTCTCGCAGTTCGGTGATTGCGCTTATCGGGCTAAGGAAGCCGGTTTTGACGGCGTCGAAATTCATGGTGGTCATGGGTATTTAGTAGCGGAATTTTTGTCGCCGTACTCGAATAAACGTACCGACCGTTACGGCGGCCCGCTGCAAAACCGTATGCGGTTTGCCTTAGAAATCCTGCGTGATATTCGTGTGAAATGCGGCGATGATTTTATCGTCGGCTTCCGAATTTCGATGGATGAATATGTAACCGGCGGACGAACCTTAGAAGATACCAAGACGATTGTTCCTTATCTTGAAGAAGCTGGTGCCAGTTATATTAATGCGACAGCCGGAGTATATCGGTCATTTGATGCCGTTATTCCGTCCATGTTTACTGCCCATGCTTGGACGGCCAGCTTAGCCAAAGAAATCAAGGATATCTGCAATATTCCGGTTATTTCCGTCGGTCGATATAATGACGTACATATTGCTAACAATGTTATCGCCAGTGGTAAAGCGGACCTCGTGGCTTTTGGCCGTCAATCGCTGACGGACCCGTATACGCCGCTTAAGGCTAAGGAAGGTCGAATCGACGATATTCGTACTTGTATCGGCTGTCACCATGGCTGCGTCGGTAATTTAATGCAGAACATTCCCGGCACCTGTATCCTCAATCCGCTTCTTGGCAAAGAAAGTCAAATCAAGATTGAAAATACGACGTCGCCGAAACATATCGTCGTCATCGGTGCCGGCCCCGGTGGCCTGGAAGCTGCGATTGTTGCGGCAAAACGCGGTCATCATGTCAAAGTTTATGAAAAGGAACGGATGGCCGGCGGCGCCTTCCGCTTAGCTGCCGTACCGCCCGGAAAAGGTGAAATTGCGACTTATGCTGTATGGCAGATGAATCAGTTGGAAAAACTAGGGGTTCAGGTCATTTTTGAAACGAAGGCCACACCGGAACTGATCAAAGCTGACAACCCGGATATCGTCATCTGCGCCAATGGGGCGACGCCGATTATTCCGAAAAAGCTGCCGGGCAGCGATAAAGCAATCGTCGTCACGGCCAACGATGTACTGGCAGGCAAAGTCAATACAGGGGCGAATGTCGTCGTCATTGGCGGCGGCGATGTCGGCAGTGAAACGGCAAATCACCTGGCCTCTAACTTGCGTAACGTCACGCTGGTTGAAATGCTCGATGACATTGCAACGGATGAAGTCATCGTACCGCGTTGGGGCCTTTTGGATGATATGAAGAATCATGGTGTCCGCGTATGCACCAAGACGACCGTTAAGGAAATTAAAGATAACAGCGTCGTCCTTGAAGGCAAAGTCAATGAAGAAGTGCCTGTAGATACCGTCGTTCTTGCCGTCGGTTCTCGTCCCAATACGGAACTCAGCGATGCTTTGAAAGAAGCTGGCTATGACGTCCGCGTCATCGGGGAAGCGAAGAAGGCACCGGGCAATGCTTGGGTTGCCATTACCGAAGGCTTCAACGTAGGCCGCGAAATCTAATCTGATTACTCTTGTTAGGCACATTCGGAGGCCTGTCTTTCCCGCAGGCAGGTCCTTCGGATGTACATAAAAGGAGACTTATTTATGTTTAATCCTATGATTAACGTAAATGGAGATATGGCTACCGGTCATTGGTATCTTTTCGGCTGTTTTCGCGCTCGCGGCGGCAAAGACATGATTCTTTCCGGTGAATACTTTGACACATATATGAAAGTTGCTGGTGTTTGGAAATATAAGAAGTTAATCTTTAAAGCACGGGTCTGGGTACCTCGTGAAGAAGGGTGGCAGGATGCTTTGATTAACATGCCGTTTGAAATCGGTAACGAAGCATAGCATAACATTAAAAAAGAGATTGCTGTTTGCAATTGTGCAGCAATCTCTTTTTACCCATTTTATTTTCTTCCTTCGATGCAGATCCAGCCTTCATTTGGTTCGATGTGGACGATGACGGTGGTGAAGCCGGCATTGCGGAAGATGTCTTCGAATTTTTCTGGTGTCGGGTTGTAGAGGTTATAGTGTTTTATGTTTTCCCGAGTGGCCGGGCTCAGGTCGGGGCGTTCGTAGATTTCGGCGATGAGCAGGAAGGTGCCGCCTGTTTTTAGGACGCGGCTGACTTCTTTCAGGTTTTCCGGCGGATCGGGCCAGAAGTAGAAGCTTTCAACGGTCGTGATCTTATCAAAGCTGTCGTCGGCAAAGGGGAGTTTTTCGACGGAGCCTTGAGAAACGTCCATCTTTCCGGCTTCGATAGCGTTGGCATTCGTTTGAAGAGACGTCCGGACCGATGTTTCGGAATAGTCGATGCCTGTCAGGTGGCCTGTGGTCACGTGTTCGCTCATGCGTTTTAGGTTGGCTCCGCCGCCGCAGCCGATGTCGAGGACGGCTTCATCGCCGTGCCAGGTAAAGTGGGAGAGGCCCCAGGCTGTGAGCGGGCCGTGGCTTTCATTCATGCGGGCCAGCATCTGTTCACCGGCTTCGCCTGTCGGTTTGGCCGGGTTGCCGGCAGCTGTAATGGCTTTTTCGTTTCTATCATTGGTACTCATGTGTATCACCTGCTTTCAAAAATGAATGTGGATTACTTGACTCTATTATACGACGATTGGTTCAAAAAGGGGAGAGCGTAAAGAAAACAAAAAGTGAATTAATATATTGACATATAGACAAAAATAGATATAATATAAGTGCGGACAAGGTAAAGCATTGGAAGCCTTGGCCCTTTTCTTAGGACTTAAATATCTATAATATTAGAAATATAGATTTAAAGGAAGGGATACATATGGAATTACAAAAATCTTTTCAAAAGGGGTTCATTCAGTTGAAGAGTCGGCTGGTCATCCCGCCTATGGCGACACAGAGTTCGGATTCGGGGATTCCCGGAAAAGAAACGATAGATCATTATCGGCGGCTGGCCGGTAATTCACTGGCAGGCCTTTTGATTACTGAACACAGTTACGTAAATCCGGCAGGACGAGCCGACCCGCATCAGCTTTCCATGGCCTCTGATGAAGTCGTGGCCGATCAACGAAAGTTGACCGATGCCGTCCATGCCGTAAATCCGAATCTTAAAATCTTTGCTCAAATCAGTCACGCCGGTGCCAATACGTCGCCGCGTGTGACCGGGGAAGAATTGGTTTCGGCCAGTCCCTTAGAGGGAAATGGCGGACGGAGTAGGGCCCTTTCCATCGATGAAATTAAGGAACTTGAAAGAGATTTTGCCGCTGCTGCCCGACGGGTTAAGGAAGCAGGTTACGACGGTGTAGAAATTCATTCGGCTCACGGTTACCTGCTCAACCAGTTTTATTCGCCGCTGACGAATTTCCGCGACGACGATTACGGACCGCAGAGCCTTGAAAATCGCCTGCGCTTTTTGACAGAAATCACCGCTGCCGTGCGTCAGGTAGTGGGTAACGATTTTCCCATTGCTGTCCGCCTTGGTGGAAGTGACTATCAGGATGGCGGCAGCACGATTGATGATGCGGCAGGGGCGGCGCAGATACTCGAAGCGAGCGGCATCGACTTGTTGGACCTGTCCGGCGGCTTAGGGATGTTTATGCGTCCCGGCCACCGCGAACCGGGCTGGTTTTCCGACATGTCAAAAGCCGTAAAAGCACAGGTGAACCTGCCCATCATCTTGACCGGCGGTGTCCAGACACCGGCTCAGGCTGGAGAATTATTGAATCAAGGTACGGCCGATCTCATCGGCGTTGGTCGAGCTATGCTGCGCAATCCGGCATGGGGCTCGGAATTATAAAGGAGGAAATTTATCATGCATTTTCATGGACCGATTATCAGACCGCAGACCGATGCGGACAGTTTATTCATTGAAGTTACGGCAGGGTGCTCGCATAATGCCTGCACGTTCTGCAATTTCTATAAAGACACGCCCTTTATGGTAGCGCCCCTTTCTCAAATCGAAGAAGACTTGAAAGAAGCCAAGCGCGAATGGCCGAATGCCAAGAGTATCTGGGCTTCCGGCGGCAATCCTTTCGTCCTCAGCACGGAAAAACAGATTGCCGTCTGGGATTTGATGAAGAAATATTATCCCGATGCCCGCATTTCGACGTATGCTACGATTTCCGACTTTAAGCAGAAATCCGTCGAAGACATCAAGAAAATCAAGGCCCACGGCCTCGATGAAATCATGATTGGCATCGAAACGGGTGACGATGACGTCTTGTCCTTCGTCAATAAGGGTTATACGGCTCAGGATATTTTGGATGCCGGAAAGAAAATGGATGAAGCCGGCATTACCTACCGCATGATTTATCTCGGCGGTCTGGCCGGTAAGGGCAAGCTCGTCGAAAGTGCTAAGAAGTCGGCTCAGATTTTCAATCAAATTCATCCCTACTACATGATGCTGACTAACGTCTCGGTCCTGCCGGGAACGAAGCTTTACAATCAGATGCAGGCCGGCGAATGGACGGAAGCGACGGAAAAGGAACGGATTGAAGAAATCCGTACGCTCATTGCCGAATTGAACATCCCCATTACCATCAACTCCGGTACATCGACCAGCAGTGTCCGCTTTGAAGTCACCTTGCCTCAGGAAAAGGAACAGATTCTGTCGGAACTCGATAAGACGATAGACCAGTTCGACGAACAGACGGAAGCCGCCCTGGCCCAGTGGCGTCACAGCATGAGAGCCGTTTAAGGTAGCGAAAGAGAGGAGATTATTATGCATTTTGCCAGTAATGTCGTACGTCCGCCCTATGAAGCCAACAGTGCTTATTTACAGGTTACCAGCGGCTGCAGTCATAACGCCTGTCGCTTCTGTACCTATTACAAGGATGCTCCCTTTGCCGTTTCGCCGGAATCAGAAATCGTCGAAGACTTGAAGGAAATGGCCAGTTACGGCGTGCCCTTCCCTCGTATTTGGCTTCAGGGAGCCGATCCCTTTCTCCTGACCTTCGAGAAATTGAAGCGCATTGCCGAACTCATTCATCAGTACCTGCCTTTCGTCAAGACCATCGGCGGCTACGGCCGAGTTAATAGCCTGCGCAACAAGACTGTCGACCAGCTGCGAGAATTGAAGAATCTCGGTTATTCGGGCATTGTCTTTGGTGTCGAATCAGGAGATGAAAAGGTCCTGACCTACATGAATAAGGGCTACCATGCCGATGAAATCGTGCCGCAGTTGTCTAAGATGGATCAGGCCGGCATACCTTACGAAGTCATCTTCCTGAGCGGCCTCGGCGGCAAGGGTTATGGCTTGGATCATGCGAAAAAGACGGCTGCTGTCTTCAACCAGCTCCATCCCGACCGCATCCTCATTGCCGGCCTTACGATTTTCCCGGATACGCCGCTCATGAAGGACGTCCGCAGCGGCGAATTTGAGGAAGCGACAGAAGGGGAACGCATTTTGGAATTGAAGGAATTTTTAACTGATTTAACCATCGATACCCTCATCGACGCCACCAATGCCTCCATCATTACGGCGATTTACGGACAGATACCGGCCCAGAAGCAGGACATGATCGACCGCCTGCAGGCCGTGTACGATACATACGGTGAACAGGGCCTGCGACAAATGCGGGACTCCCTGGGCGCTATCTGATGATTCCCTTTAGGAGGAGATGCAGATGAAGAAAAAAGTTTTGATTATCGGTACCAGTCCCCGCCTTCACGGCAACACTAACATCTTGGCAAAGTCCTTTGCCAAGGGGGCTGAGGCCGCCGGTCATGACGTGGAATTTATCCCCCTGGCCGGTAAACGCATTGGCTTCTGTGTCGGTTGTTGGGGCTGTCTGGAAAGCAAGACCTGCGTCGTCAACCACGATGACGCCGAAGAAGCCGTGCAGAAGATTCGTACTGCCGACGTCGTCGTCTTTGCCACGCCCATCTATTATTACGAAATGAGCGGCCAAATGAAGACTTTGCTGGACCGGACGAACTGCCTCTATAAGGCCGATTATGACTTTCGCGACGTCTACCTGCTCACAGCGGCAGAAGATACGGCGCCCGATACGCCGGAACACGCCATTGGCGGCCTCAAAGGCTGGTTGAAAGTCTTTAACCAGGCAAGCCTCAAGGGCACCGTTTTTGCCGGCGGGACTATGGAAGATGGCACCATTGCTGGTCATCCCGAATTAGAAGAAGCGGAAGCCATGGGACGAAAGGTCTAGGAGAAATCAATCCTAAGCTGTTGTCAAAAATTTCAGATACCATATTACAAAAAGCGACTTGCTTGAAGCAGGTCGCTTTTTCTATGTTGGATGTGTTTTTAATTCAAAGTGTAAGATGATTTTTTATCATGATGGTTTTAGTCAAATACAGATGATGCATTAAAAATGACATACAACATACTTGAAATCAATTCAAAATAAATTTAAAATATGATTACAAATGAGATAATTTATACATGATTCAGGCGAAATAATTTGTAATATTTATGAATGTGTAATGAATTACCTTGAAAAAGAAAGCTATTTGTTATGATGGGGTGGTAATGATGAGTGGTAAGAAATGTAGACGAGAGTTATTGCGCGTACTGGTATTAAGCGCTTTATTGAGCACGTCTTATTTTGGGGTAGCAGAGGCAAGCTATGTCTTGAATGGCGATACCATTGGAGGGACACATGAGCTTGGCGCATTTGACCAGTTCTATGTGCTGGATGGGGATCGAAATGTTACAGCTTTGTCAGATGTTTCTATTATTTCAAAGGGAGAAAGTAACTGGCCTATCATAGATGGCCGCGATAATGCGAATAGTAGTTTAGACTGGGATATGAATGGTCATTCCTTAGCTATCGATGCTAAGGCGAATGGTATAAGGATAGATAAGTCTAATACAAACGTAAATATCCATAATGCCGATAATATTGAAGAGACTGTCGATAGGCACAATTTTGTAGCCATTGCTAACGGAACTGGAAGCGCTGTCAATTTCCAGGCTAATAATAATATAACCTTCAATAAATTTGACACTTCTGAATATAACCCTATATTGGCAGTAATTGACGATAATCAATTGTCTATGAAGGCCGGTAATGATATTGTGTTTAACAATTATTCAAAAGGCAATATGATTACTGTTGATGAGGGACCTGACTTTGATGAGGGCGGTAAACTTCAAATGAATGCCGGTCATGATATTACCTTCAATCAGAGTTATAGCGATCCTCGGTTTGCTTCAAGTCTCTCGCTTTTGTCTTTGCAAGACTATTCTGATACCACTATCACAGCCGGTAACGATATTAATTTTAACCGCTATAAATATAACCCTTTCATCGACTTGTACCGTTATGCCAAGGCCGTCATCACGGCGAAGGGAAATATTAATTTTCGTGAGCAGGCCTCCAGTGCCTCCAGCACCCTCTATGCAACGACGTTGCAAAATAATTCTAATTTGACTTTGGAAGCTCTGGCCATTACCGGAAATATGCAGCAAATGGTGAATGCTCATGATACTTCGCAGGTCTTGGTGAAGGCTCATGAAATTTATTGGGATGCCCAAGGGGAAGACGTGTCTGAGCTTGCAGCAGAATATCCGGCCGTAACGAGTACGATCGTGTCGGATAATGGCAGTAAGGTTGAATTACAGGTCGATAAGGACATTCATGTATCCGTCGGCGTACCGGATACCTTGCTCTATGCCTATGGATGGGGCGGCAATATTACCTTGAATGCCAGTAATTCGATTTACTTGCATTCGGGGGGGCAGACGGACTATGCTTCCTTGGCTACCATTCGCGCTCTGGATGGGACGGTTGATTTGACTGCAGGCGGTACGATTACGGTAGACAGTGAAGGGAAGACTGCCGCCTATACTGAGTTTTCGGGGAATATTGATTTCAATGGAAAAACAGTTATATCCGGTGCCGGAATCGGTGCTTGGTCAACAACGGATTCGAAAATAGGGATGAATCCCTATGGTGAAGAAACATCAAAAATCACTTTTAACGATTTTGTAACCATGGATCCGGTAAATATAGGCGCTAAAGCACAGTATAACGGCGACATCATTTTCAATAAAGGCTTTGCTATCGACGCCGAAGAAAATGCCTTCTATGCGGACTCGGCAGGGAGAATTCAGGCATTGGCTACCGGTGAAGACAAGGTCATTAAGGGGAATATGTTGGCTCGTAATGGTCAAATCGATGTCCTCTTTGACACGGCCAATTCATCTTTTACCGGTACGACGGAAGTGCAGAATGTTGAAACAATATACCCTATTAAGGACCAAGAAGATTACGGCGATGACGAAGAGTATGGTGATGAAGAAGAGACGTATGATGATGAATATGTAGACGACGATACCTCCGCATCCGATGGTGAAGGGTACGATGACAGTGATGAGGAAGAACCGGAATATCCCCCTGTCGAAGAAACACCACACATTAATATTGCCCTGAAAAACGGGGCTGTCTGGAACGTCACCGGTGACAGTACGCTGACTAATTTGGCTAATGACTCTTTCGTCAATCTGAGTGACGCTAATCGTATCGGCACCAGCCTTACGGCCCAGACCTTATCCGGTACGGGTACCATGGTCATGGACCTCGACTGGAACAGCAACGGCGGCGCAAAAGAAAAGACCGATAACAGCGATTACCTAAATGTTACGGAAAGTGCGACTGGGGCACAGGCTCTGGTAACTGACAAAGCATCCATGCATCTCGATGCCATGGGCGTCGATGACCGCCTCTATTTCGCTACCTTGGTCAACAGTGATGCCGTATTCACCAGTCCCATTACCCAACGCAACGTACAAAAGGGACATTTATACGACTATATCATCGGTATTGATTCTGAAACGACGGCGACAACGGATGATACATCGGATGCTGCCGAAACGATTGCCGATAGAGCTGCTGCAGATACGACGACGGATTGGTTCTTCGGCACCGTCGGCTATACGGAAAGCCCCGTCGTTGAAACGGGACGCATCAATTCGCAGATCATGTATGACCTCGTAACCGACGTCGACACCTTGAATAAGCGCATGGGCGACGTCCGTCATATGAATACCGATCCCGACGGCTGGTGGGCCCGCACGACGTACACCCATCAGGACCGCGATTCCTATTCCGGTCACAGCAACCGCTTTGAATTGGGTAAGGATTTTGTCATGAATCGGGCTGATGGCAGCACGGTCCATCAAGGCGCCGTCTTCACCTACCTTCGCGGGAAAGATTCCTTTACTACTGGAAACGGGAAATACAACCGCTACAGCGGCGCTCTCTACCATACCTGGCTCGGAAACGATGGTCGATATGTCGACGTTGTCGGCCGCATCGGTAAGGTCATGGGCAACAGCCATACCTTCTTGGTCAATGGCGACCAGTCGGACAGCTCCTTCGGAACCTGGTACCAACAGGCTAGTGTCGAAACGGGCCGCAGCTACGATTTGAAAGACGGCTGGTATTTTGAACCGCAGGCCCAGCTGCAGTATACCCATATGAACAGCAAGTCCTATACCAGCAGCGACGGCATCAACCACGACTTAGACAGCGTCAACAGCTTCATCGGTCGTTTAGGTTTCCGCCTGGGACAGAAGGTTAATGAAAAAACGAGTTGGTATCTGAAAGGTGACATCCTCCATGAATTCTCCGGTGACGGCGGCATGATCCTTACGTCTGCTAACGGATTGGAACGAATTGATTACAATCGTGACGGCAAGGACACATGGTACGACTTAGGCGCCGGCTTGACGACAGAATTGAGCCCGGCCAGCAGCTTGTGGTTTGAATTTGAACGCAAGTTCAGCGGAACCTACAATAACGACTGGGAATTCAACGGCGGCATAGCCTGGAAGTTCTAAGTGAGCTTTTTCTAATTCAATTTCATACTGGTTGAACAATATGCAACCCCTTCATGGATGCCTGATCGGCACCTGTGAAGGGGTTTTTGTATGGATAGGATTTTCAGTTGATAAACTTTATAGATTTAAAATCACTTTTTGTTATGGACTAACTCGGTCGATTATAGATAACGCATTATGGAAATCGGCTATTAACTTGTAATATATAAATAATAGACTTACAATGGAAATATAAATGAGATAATTTATACATATGATGAATTACCTTGAATGGATAATTTATTTTGTGGTAATCGGGAGGTAACTATGAGCGGTAGAATAATTAGAAGAGAATTATTACGGGCATTGGTATTAGGAGCCTTATTGAGTACCTCCTATATGGGCGTCGGAGCTGCGGCGGACTATCCCATAACTGGAGATACTATTTCCGGAAACCATGATCTTCAGGAACAATATAATTTGTTTAACCTTGATGGCAATCAAAAAGTAACGGCCACGTCGGATGTAACGGTTGTTTCAAGTGGCACAGAGATTGAAAATAAAGCGGCTATCATTGATGGAAGGAATAATAGTGGCTCTAGTTTAGATTTAAATATGGATGGCCATTCTTTATCGATAGAATCGTATCCGTATACTTTTTACATGACTTCAAGTAATCATAAGATAGATGTTCATGATGCGGACACGATTTCGGTTAAAGCAATCGGTCGACCGATTATGTATATGCCCGTCGGGAGTGGGAATGAAATTAATTTACAAGCCAATAAAGATATTTTATTAACCCAGGTCAAAGATGATTTTGATTCGCCTTCTATGAGTGTTAAGGGGGATAACACATTAAGCCTGAAAGCCGGTAATGATATTGTTTTGCATAATGATGTAAAATCCAATATATTGACTGTGTCAAATAAGGCTGACCTCCAAATAGAGGCTGGTCATGATGTTGTGTTTAATAGGGTGAGTGCTGAGCCATATATACCAAACCTCTATGTAGAACGAAATGCCAATGCTACCGTCAATGCGGGTAATGATATTATTTTTAACCGTGTAAAAAATGCAACACCAATTGGTCTAAGAACTAATGCGACAGTGAACCTAAAAGCTAAAGGCAATATTATTTTCCATGAAGAGCAGGCTAGTAATCCGGTTGCCATTAACATGGAAAGTGACGCTGATTTTCAAATGGAAGCTCAAACAATTAGCGGTAATATGCAGCGTATGACCATGGTGGCGGGAGGTTCTAACTTTAATTTAAAGGCTGACGACCTTCAATGGGGCGCCCCCGTAGGCCAGAGTGTGGAAGCTGTGGCACCCAAGAATGATCCTATGCTTACCAGTATGATTTCAGCAGGGCGGAGCAGTACCGTTAAACTGGATCTTGGAAATTCGGCAAAACTGGCGAATGAAATAACAGGGACTTTGTTATATACTAATTTCGGTTCGCTTACGATGAATGCCGGCGATTCAATTTATCTGCATAACACAGGCTATAAATCGGATGATAAATTTCAGTCTCTTATCCGTTTGCAGGGCGGTACCATTGACTTGACGGCAGGAGAAGGCATTTTATTAGATAATAAAGGGGCTATAGCTGTACTGTCGGAATATTATGGCGAAGTTAATTTTAACGGTAAAACGGCCATAAACGGTGCCGGTATCGGTGCTTTTGCGCCCGGTGGCGGGATAATTAATTTTAACGGCAATACGGTGATGTCGCAGGTCGGCACTGGCGCTTCGGCGTCGGAAAGCGGGACAATTAATTTTAATGGCAATACGGTGATGTCGCAGGTCGATATTGGTGCTTTGACGGAAACCGATTCAGATCCTTGGGCCGAAGAACTTACAAAGATTAATTTTGAAGACGATGTAGTGATTGACCAGGCTGAAACAGGGGTTAGTGCAAGCTACAATAGTGATATTGTTTTTAACAAAGGTCTTAGTATTGATGCCAAAGACAATGCATTTTATACCGAGTCGGCCGGCCGCATTCAGGCACTTGCCACTGGTGAAGATAAGGTGATCAAGGGTAACATGCAGGCTCTCAACGGTCAGATTGATGTCCTGTTAGATACAGAAAAATCTTCGTTTACCGGTGCGACGGAACTTCAGAAAATTGAAAAAGTATATTCTTGGGATGATGAAGAGTATGAGGATGACGATATTATCTATGATGATGAAGAGGATTGGGACGACGAGGATGACGGCGATGATTGGGAAATGCCGTATGTCGAAGAAACCCCTACCATTAATCTGACTCTGAAAAACGGTGCTGTCTGGAATGTCACTGGCGACAGTACGCTGACGAATCTTGAAAATGACTCCTTCGTCAATCTGAGTAACACTGATCGCACCGGAACCAGCCTTACGGCGCAGACCTTATCCGGTACGGGCACTATGGTCATGGATCTCGACTGGAACAGTAACGGCGGCGCGAAGGAAAAGACCGATAACAGCGATTACCTAAATGTTACGGAAAGTGCTACCGGGACACAGGCTCTTGTAACTGATAAAGCATCCATGCATCTCGATGCCATGGGCGTCGATGACCGCCTCTATTTCGCTACCTTAACCAACAGCGATGCCGTATTCACCAGTCCCATTACCCAACGCAACGTACAAAAAGGCCATTTATACGACTATATCATCGGCATAAATTCGGAAACGACAGCGACAACCGATACGTCTGATACTGCTGAAACAGTCGCTGATAGAGCGGCTGTCGATACGACGACGGATTGGTTCTTCGGCACTATTGGTTATACCGAAAGCCCGATTGTTGAAACGGGACGCATCAATTCGCAGATCATGTATGACCTTGTCACTGACGTCGATACCTTGAATAAGCGTATGGGTGACGTCCGCCATATGAATACCGATCCCGACGGCTGGTGGGCTCGCACGACCTATACCCATCAGGACCGCGACTCCTACTCCGGTCACAGCAACCGCTTTGAATTGGGCAAAGACTTTGTCATGACCCGCAGCGACGGCAGCACGGTTCATCAGGGAACTGTCTTCACCTATCTTCGCAGCACGGACTCCTTTGCTGATGGAAATGGGAAGTACAACCGCTACAGTGGTGCTCTCTACCACACCTGGCTCGGAAATGATGGCCGGTATGTCGACTTTGTCGGCCGCATCGGCAAGGTCATGGGCAACAGCCATACCTTCCTGGTCAACGGCGATCAGTCGGACAGCTCCTTCGGCACCTGGTATCAACAGGCCAGTGTCGAAACGGGCCGTAACTACGATTTGAAAGACGGTTGGTACTTTGAGCCGCAAGCACAGTTACAATACACGCACATGAACAGCAAGTCCTATACCAGCAGCGACGGTATCAACCACGACTTAGACAGCGTCAACAGCTTCATCGGTCGATTAGGCTTCCGTCTGGGACAGAATATTAATGAAAAAACGAGCTGGTACGTGAAAGGCGACATCCTCCACGAATTCTCCGGTGACGGCGGTATCATGTTGACCTCCTCAAACGGCTTGGAACGAATCAATTACTCCCGTGACGGCAAGGACACCTGGTACGACTTAGGTGCTGGCCTTACGACAGAATTAAGCCCGGCCAGCAGCCTGTGGTTTGAATTTGAACGCAAGTTCAGCGGAACCTACAGCAACGATTGGGAATTCAACGGCGGCATCGCCTGGAAGTTCTAAGTAAGTTATTTCCGATTCAATTTTATAGAGTTTAAAAGATGTGCAACCCCTTCATGGATGCCTGACAGCGTCTATGAAGGGGTTTGGTTTTATATGGTTTTATCGAATTTCCTTGATTCATAGCCTCAACATGAAATTTTATCATAGACTAAGTCACTCCATTATAGATAATGCATTATGGAAAGCCATTATTAACTTGTAATATACATATAATGCACTTACAATGGAAATATAAGTGAGATAATTTATACATATGACAGAAAAATAAGAGGCAATATTTATGAGCATATGGTCAACGACTCCCTCTTATAGAAGCGGGAGCTTGTAAGTCAGAAAAACATAGGTGGTAGCGATGCTGAGAACAACATCTCCCTAATTCTGCCTACATCATCGGGCAGTTGACGATGCCCGTTTTGCCAAGGAGATTTACTCCGAGGCAGTCGTTTTTCTCTCGTAACGAGGGTGATTGTCTCCGGAAATCCACATCGTACCAAGATGTTGGATATTCATAGCTCCGATACGGTCATCATTGGATTGGTATCCGCACTGGCAGCGATACAGGTGTTGGTGAGGCTTACGATTTTCCTTACGGATAGTAGCGCACTTCGGGCAACGCTGAGAGGTGTATTTTGCCGAGACTTTCAATACTTCCGAGCGATTTTCGTGAGCCTTGTAGGTCAGATATTGCTCAAGCTGATAGAAAGTCCAACTCCGCAGGTCGTAATTTTGTTTGGCGGTTTTGGAGAGATTTGTTTCTTCAAAGCTGACACCTGTCAAATCTTCCAGCACGAACAGCGTATCCTTGCCGTATTTCGTAACGAGTGTCTTAGAAATCCGATGATTTACATCGGACATCCAACGGTTCTCTCGTCCGGAAAGGGCTTTGAGTCTACGCTTTGCCGATTTTGTGCCTTTGGATTGGAGCTGCTGTCTGACTTTGAGGAACCTATGTCGTTTGACTGCAATCTTTCGCCCGGAAACAAATTCGGTTTTACCTTGTTCATCGTAACTGACCGTCAGGAATCGCAAGCCACGGTCAATCCCGACAACATGACGGACGTTCTCCTTTTGGAAACCTTCAACCGCTTTGGTGACGGGAATATGCAGATACCACCGGC
>OKVG01000598.1_pt1 | contig 23861 bp, 9 predicted proteins | sample 1606981 | NCBI WGS metagenome assembly OKVG01 (sample SAMN03281018, study PRJEB24777) | human gut metagenome | isolation source: fecal sample PR128 from 1 month old male Malay infant, vaginal delivered... | reverse complement strand
CTCTGCCGCTACATTACTCTGCCGCTGCACTGATGCCCGAACATGCGCCACCAGGCCCCGTGCGTCGCCCCGGACTGCTCGGCTGGATAGCATTACTTCCCGGCGTGCTGATCGGTTTTTGCCTCGGCGCGTGGATGCTGGCGATAACGCTGGAGTGGCTGGGCGAGGCGTTTTTCTGGCGGAACACCTGCGCCAGTCACAGTGAGCAGGTATTGCAGGCGACATGGCAGGGGTGGAAAAGCTCTGCTGGCGCACCGATGTGGTTAGTAGAAGACCTCGCGATTGTCAGCGATACGTTGCAGCAAGGGATTGCGGCGCTGGTTCATTCGCTCAACGGGCAAAGCGGGTTGTTCTGGACGGAAACCATCACTACGGTGATCCGCTGTGCGTTACTGTCTGCGAGTAAGTTACCCTTACCTTTCTGCTGCGCTGGCTATTTTATTGCAGGCGCTACCACAGTTTGTGCTGACCATTGTTATAGGGCTGATTGACGGGCTGGTACGCCGCGACTTACGGCGATTCGGCGCAGGCCATGAGTCCGGGTTTGTTTATCATCATGCAAGGCGTATGATCGGCTCCAGCCTCGCGGCAACGGGGCTGGCGTGGCTGGCGTGGCTGGCGTGGCTGGCGTGGCTGGCGGTGCCAGTTTTTCTGGAATCAAGATATATTGTAATACCTGGAGTGATGCTGAGTGGGCTCGCGGGTTCAGTAGCGACGGGAGCATTCAAAAAGCATTTGTAATGCAACCTAGATAGTACTTATTCACCCAGCCATAAACTCAAGACTGATAATACCAAAGCACTGGCCGTTGATAATTGTTTTTTTGTGAAAAAATCGACTAATTAACACGCTGGTCAAAAGCATATGTTTTTGTAGTAAAATCAATACAATTTGACTCCTAACAAGATATAATGGCTGTTCGTTTTATCTAATAAGTTACTCAAATTATTTTCAGCGGAGTGGATATTCATTAAATGAGCTTACCTGAGGAAAAAATAGCTAAACGAGCACTGAAAGCCATTGAATTTATTTGTCGACAGCTCTCGCGCTTTGCAAAAATGACACCCGTTGAGCTTATGGCTTACTTACGAAAGAATCCCAAAGATGCCTTTTGTAATATTCCCCATCCGAAAGGAAATGGACATATCCATTGTGGTTCTCTTGCCTGGAACAAGCTGAATGAGCTTGTAGACCTCACTATCGAATTGGATCACGGTCTTGGGCGACGAGTAGGCCGCAAACTCGCAAAGGAAGCCGTAATAAATGCTTTTGTTAAAAGAGTATTACAGGAGGCACGTGGAGTTGATCAGGAAACCGCAATGCTGCTTCTTAAAGACGCTTTAACGATTTTGAGAGAAAAGCTTGTAGTTATCGAACATTACCTACCGTGTGTGCTTTTCCCTGGGGATACACCTACTGAATTCAGCGTTGGTCCTGTCACATTCGTCCGTCGCTCCAAGTTCTTCGATGAAAAAAAATCAGTACTAAAACATAGTATTCATGTTAACACGAAGGCGCATATTCAGTGCGTAAAGGAAGCGATTGCTCAAGGTTTCCCACAAGAACGCACGCACACTAAAGATGAATCAAGACAACTAGTGCGTAAATTACAGTCCCGAGCAGTCAAAGCCTACAAAGACTATCCATGGATTGCTTGTGTGAAAGTGAGTGAGTGTGATGAAGCAATCTCTAAAGAACGAGCGATCCAAGCTACAGAGATGGCGCTTCACATCATCCGTATCCTCTTGGGAGCTAAACCGACAAGGGAAATTAGGCTAGCATGGTCACGCAGCGGAGCTCTGCGCTCGGCACATTTGCACGCTGATGTACATGGTGTGATTCACGCAAGTCTCTGCGCTGATTCTTTAGAACCGGTTGGTGTAATAAACTGGCATGAAGCATTGATAAGGGCAAATTTAGAATTAGACATCCTCGGTTCTGCTTTGATACCCATAGTCAATCCAGTAGAAACTACTCACCTTCACCAGCGCCTTATTGACGCTATCAATTGGTTTGGGGACGCGGTTACAGATCCAAATATACATTCGAGTATAGTGAAATACGTTTCTGCAATTGAGCGGTTGTTCTTCGGTAAATTCGAAGCAGGGCGGACAAAATTGTTTGGCGGTCGGGTTAGGGATGTGTTGAAAGCATTCAGTTGTGATGAAGGGGATCGTGTTTATTCTCAAGCTCTGGAACTATACAAAACTCGTTCGACTTTGGTACATGGAGAACAATTTCGTACCGAAGATGAATCCTTTAACATTATTAATCTTGCATCAGAGTTAAGTAGGATGTGCCTTCTATGCTCTGCACAGCTTTACTCCATGATGCTACAAGCATTCGAAAATCCTGATAGTGCAAAATTAGAAGAAATCATGAAGCGCATAAACGATGAAGGGTTGAATTGGCTGGCAGAGGCTGCAGCATTAGGCTGTGCAAAACACTCCCCAATCAGATAAACCATGAACCTTATTAGAAACGGGCGTTCAAAAGCATATTTTTAGCGCCCTGTTATCAATAAACCATTCAGATAAATCATTATATTGAGTCTGTGATATCTTACTTAGTAATTTACATTCCACAGGGCACGGTATCATTCTCCAAAAAGCAATAAAGTAAAGGAACATATCCACAATAGCTATATATAATATAAAATATTCTCAAACAGAAATGTATTCACACCTATAAATGGGCAATATAAAAGATAAAATGCCGAGAGTCGGAATGTAAGCGCACCCGTTTTAGTTCCACGCACTTTTTGAGATTTCCGGGGTTTCAGCCATCAGCCGGTATTCTTCCGGCGTCAGGCTTTTCAGGGATTCATGGGGGCGCTCGCTGTTATATTCAGCCAGCCAGCGCTCTGTAATTTCACGTGCTTCGTTCAGGGTTCTGAACAGATAAAAATCCAGTATTTCTGTCCGGTACGTCCGGTTGAATCATTCGATAAAGGCATTCTGTGTTGGCTTGCCGGGCCTGAGAAATTCCAGCATCACACCATGCTCTTCTGCCCATTGTGCCAGCGTCAGCAAGACCAGCTCCGGACCGTTATCCATCCGCATCTTCAGCGGATATCCGCGGTTTGCCACGATCCTGCCCAGCACTCTGACAACCCGCTGCGCCGGGATATTCAGGTCAATTTCGATCGCCAGCGCTTCCCGGTTATAACCATCCACCACGTTGAAGGTTCTGAAACGTCTGCCGCACACCAGCGCATCGTGCATAAAATCGATGGACCAGCTCTGGTTCATCGCCTCTGGCGTTGCCAGCGGAGCCGGATTGCGCACCGGCAGGTGCTGTTTTCCCTTACGGCGAAAATTCAGTTTCAGCAGGAAGTAAATCCGGTGAACGCGCTTATGGTTCCAGGCGTTGCCCTGCCTGCGAAGGACCTGAAAAAACCTTTTATATCCGTATCGCGGATAGCGTTCAGCCGCCACGGTCAGCGCCATAATGACTGGCTCATCACGTTGCGTATCCGGCTGATAACGAAATACCGTCCTGCTCAGCGACAATATCCTGCATGCCTGACGTAAGCTCATGGCAAACTGCGCGGTCAGATAGCTGACCAACTCACGCTTTATCGCTGGTTTTAAAGCTTTTTTTCAATAACGTCTTTCAATGCGCGGCACTCGAGGCTCAGGTCCGCAAACATCTGTTTCAACCGGCGGTTTTCATCTTCGAGGTCCTTCATCTTTTTGATATCAGAGGCTTCCATACCGCCGAACTTCGCTTTCCAGTTGTAGTACGAGGCCTCAGAAATCCCGGCTTCGCGGCACACATCTTTGACGGTGCGTCCGGCTTCGACGGACTTCAGAACGGCGATGATCTGGTGTTCGGTGAATCGGGCTTTGCGTATGGCGATCTCCTCCAAGGATATATTCAGTATGCCGGAAGATCTCTAAATGTGAATGGTCCGGTTTACCGGGATGCTTACAGGTTGACTCAGATTGACTTCTGTTGAAAGGAGAATCGCGAAAAGCCTTGCGTAGCGCGGATTTCAGGCACAAAAAAGACGTCCGTCGACGTCTATTGATGTTCCGATGGTGCGAAGGCCGGACTCGAATTTCACACCCAATAGACTGATATCAATGTAGTATATAAGCAGGAATAATTATTTATACCCACACTTGTACCCACAAGTTAAAATCCGTACAAAAAATAGACACTACGAGTGGGTATAAAGCCATACCAGTAGAACACCGATATGGCTATCAAAGCAAGATTCAGGCAGGTAGGAAAGTTTTCTTCAGAGGCACCAAGAGTTTGGTCTCGATATCAACTTGCTCGTAGTTCTCAATAAGCGCTCGGACAAGATCATCAAGTGTCCAGAGCGTCAGAGGTATCGTCGAACGATCAGCCTCATAGCGAGCATCTTTTGTAAAACCACCGGTACTGACATAAAGCCCGCGATCGTCTTTATGGCGACCGCCAATAAAGCTACGGATCTGTTGGCTTCCCATCTGTTCCCTGCGGTGCTTTACTTCAACGATGATACGCGGATTTTCAAAACCGAACCCATCAGGTGAAGCAATAATGTCTTTACCCCGATCGGCTCCCGCAGGTGAGACCTGCGTTTTATAGCCCATACTGCGTAAAACTCCGGCAACCAGATTTTGCATCTCGTCCCAGTCAAGAGAGTTGATACGATCTTTGATACCCTCAAACGCCAGCATTTCCATATCGCGGAGCGGATCAGAAACGACTTCATCTTCATCCATAGCAATTGGATTCTGAGTAATTACATCTGCAGTGGGTTTCTTATCCTGCAAAAGCTCTTCTAGAGCATATTCTGGAAGCTGGAAAACCGTTAGCGTGGAGCCCAATGTGTTTTTGGTAGCAACAGACAATCGATCGCGATCGATTTCTTCAGTATTCCATTTAACCTGTCGAGCGATTCCCATCCCCTCTTCTACCCATTCAGGGTGGTACTGGAAATCAGATGTAACCTTACCTAGCAGATAAGTACGATTGGCTGGCGAATAGGTAATAACCCAATCACCCTTTTGGATCTCATTCACAAAACGCCAGACCTGCGATGCACCAGAACGGGCTGTTCCCAGCTTTGTTAAGGGATCTGCCTCCTGGTATAAGGCCAGTAACTGGGCTCGGGACAGGCCGGGTTTGACTAATGGAGCCAGCTGAGACCAACCGATGCCTACAATTTGCTTATCGCGAAAATCGTCATAGAGCTTGCCGCCATCGCCACGAATCATCCACATTCTGTTGCCCATACCAGTCCCTTCATGAGGAAAAGAAATTAAGCTGGATCATAAGCTTGTTCGCCGTAGGCGTCAAAATCCTCTACAACGACGTCACTGCATCCCCGGATTGTGTTTTGCGATGATATAGTCAGTTAAAATTACAGCTTCAATTATAGGGCAGGATCGGCTACAGGGGTGGTTCAATTCAAGTAGAATATAGATATATTCTATACGATAGCCTCGGGCGATTAGTTCAGTAACTCCTTCCGCTGCGCGCTTACGAACAAAATATCCATTTAACTCATTGATAATAATATGGAAAAACCACTAAAGCACATATACACACGATGCATAAACAGCAAACTCACCCCATGTATTTTTGACTGATTATACAATTTTTATTACTCTTGGCAGTATAGTTCTCCTGATTGCTCTATATCATAAAAGATAAATTATTAGTCCTTGTGCATAGCGACACTAATGTATAACTTGCTTTTATTTTAAATTATAAAAAGCTCAGTAAATAGGACGAAATCAATCAATTTTTCTTATCATTTAATTTAAAAAAACTTGTAAAACTCACCCACAAAAAATAGTAGTTGAAGTTGCACAAACGAAGGCGTAAGCTGATCTGTTTATTTAATTAAAATCACGATGTTTTTCGCTTGTCTGTAAGGAGTTTGCCTTGAGTCAATCAGAATGCATTTCTTGGGTAAAATGTACTTCCTGGCTAAGTAACTTTCTTAATCGTAGAGGATTGAGACAACCTGATAGCCGTCCCCTATATGAATATCATGCGACCAATGATGAATACAATAATCTAACACAACTACTTCGTGCAGTTGGTCAAGTACAGAGTAATATCGATGATAAAGGTTACGCTGCCTGTTTTGTCCTTTTTTGCTCTGAATGGTATCGCAGAGATTATGAGCGCCATTGTGGTTGGATGTGGGACCCTATATATAGAGCATTGGGAGTATCATTAACGTCGACTGAATTAAGGATTATTATCCCTAAAGGGATGGAAGGTTACTGGAACCGCCCAATCCGATTTTACGAATCGGAACGACGTAATTTTCTCGGAACATTGTTCAGTGAGGGGGGATTACCATTCCGCTTACTGAAAGAATCGGATAGCCATTTTCAGAATGTATTCTCCCGGATTCTCAATCAATATGGGCAGGCACAACTGGCAGGATTTTCCATACTTTCTCTAGTAAGAACTGTCATAGAAAAATCAGCCCTGCCAACTGTTTTTAGCGAAGACACTTCTGTAGAACTCATCAGCCATATAGCGGAAAAACTCAGCTCGCTGGTTCTAATGTACAACCTGAGCAATCATACCGAACCCGTGAAGCAGCTTGATAAAGTGCATCCAAAATGGCGTGATGAGTTCCCTATGCCTTTGGATGATGAAACAGGTACTCGCTTTCTTAATGGGTTGCTATGTACTGCCTCCGTAGAGGCTAAATCCCACTTACAAAAAAATAAGGGTTCCGGTTGTCAATTCTATTGGTCGGAAAACCATCCCAATCAAATCCAGGCGATAATTTCGCTGCCTGATGAACTCACCTTCCCAATCATCAGCACTCCCTCAACGACGCGATTTGAACTTGCCATTTATGAAGATGGTGAAGAAGTCACCTGTCTCGGCCCCGCCTATGCATCCCTGGAGAACGCCCATGCCAAAGTTCGCCTGCGTAAAAGTGAGTCGAGATTTGTCAGACGCCAGCCAGCTGCGAGCTTAACGATTGTTGCACGAACTGGAGGAATGATTGTTGGCACCATAAAACTTGAAGATAGTGAAATCGCCGTTGGCGAGGTACCACTTACTTTTGTTGATGATGAGGAACGCTGGTTATTGCAAGGGCAAGCTTCTTGTACTGTACGTAATAGCAATGTTCTTATTGCCTTACCTCAAGAAAAAACCACTATTTCAGGGTGTGAAGGCTCTCCAGGTACAGCGTCGTTATTAGGACTCAGAACACTGTCCGTAAAAGGACGCCAAGATATAACCATTTCCGGAGATGAAACATACAGGATCCGCACCGGGAGGGAACAATCTAATCAGAGCGGATTTGATTTTGATGGAAAACATGTTACCTGGAATTGCCATCCTGATGAAACATTCCTTGGTGTACCTAAAGTTACGGCGAAAAACCTGAATGCTGAAGATATACAATTCAAACGTTACCTGAGTGGCATATCGTTAGATGAATGTCAGGTACAAGAGATGATGGGTACGCAATATGTTTCTGTCAGAAATACTCACAATGAAACTCTACTGCGTCGAAAAATTGGGATCTTGCCGGCAGATTTTAACATTGAAATAAAGGGTGGTGAGCTAGCCAATGAAGGTTCCATTGTTATCTCAACGCAACATCCCTGCATGTCTGTCTTAAAAGATAAAACATTAGAGGTTGCTCGCAAACGCTCAGCAGGACAAACAGAAATATTACTTAAAGCAGAAGGAATACCTCCTGCGTTTGTCTCTTTGCAGATTTACCCAAATTTGGGTGCAGCCCCAGTAGAGATGACTCTACCTTTCCCTGCAAAAGGTTGCCTGGCCCTTGATGCAAATGGATGCACTCTGGATAAAAATATTACTCTGCATGATTTGCTGGGTTCGAGAGCCTTTTTATTTGGTAAAAATGGCGATCCGACACGTTTTTCACTGGAATTACATTTACGTTCCAAAAGTGGGTTACAGGCATGGCATGAATGGTGTTATACCGCGGGGGAACACCCCGTCGAACTCAATTTATACAGCCTGAGAGAGCATATTGAAAACTTACTGTCTCTTGAGACAGGAATTGACCAGGTTGTTGAGATGCAAATCAAAGGCGCAGGTGCTGTAATGAGCTGGCAGATTCGCCGCTATAAATACAGTTTACGCTATGATTATGAAAGAGAACTTCTCGTCAGCCAGTCAACCCATTATCGTACCGAGCAAATGTCTTCACCTGTCATCATGTTATTGAGTGAGCCGGAGAGAAAAATCACCCCATTATCATCAAGAATGAGCGAAGGTGTACCGACAGGTGAATATGAACTGAGTTCGGTTATTAACAAAAATGGGCCGTGGTTAGTCGTCCCCAAACAGGGTGAGGAAATGGCGTTTCGCCCCTGCTTCATTCGTGGGGAACCGTCGTTACCTGTGGATGAAAGTAGTATTCGTTCATTGCAGAAAGCGACCCAGCTTTTTAATCCCCAGTCTGAAGTTAATACCATTACACTGGTACTTGAACAGATGGCTAACGATCCCGCTCATTCCGGCTGGCAATTTATGCGTTGCCTGTACGACCAATTTGGTTATCTGCCGCTGGCAACCTTTGAAGTTTGGCGTGCGCTAGTACAGCATCCACGAGCACTGGCGATGTCGCTATTTAAATTTGAGATGTCAGCTGAGTATCTGAGCCGCATTGAAAATGAGTTCCCTATTTTATGGGAGTTCTTCCCCATCTTCGAAATCAAAACTGCAGCCGATCGATTTAAATTGTTCCTGAGCCAAAAGGGTGCACCGGAAGAAACCCAGAATTTACTGGTGAAGAGCTTGTATCAGCGATTGGGGCTCGTTTTTCCGACATATGCCGACGAAATTGAGAAATGGTTAAGTTATGGACAATTCCCTCCGCCCATTCCAGAGTTCTTCATTCGCGAGTGGTATCAGGAGCTTTTACGTGAGCATAGTGAAGCTCGCTGGCCAGAGTACGGCAGCAAGCGGCTGCATAGCTGGATGACATCACAAAAAAATCCAGTGATCAGCATTAATCCTGACGCAGAATACCGCTATTCCGTTGCCTGGTTACCCGTCTTCGCCGCAGCTGTAGCAAGCGGCAATACCTCTTTTGAAGCCGTATTTGACCGTAAACCGGGTGCCGTATTTTTCCTGAGACAGGTCAGGGACTTCGATTCCCGCTGGTTTAAGGCCATCTTCCAGTGCAGCCTGTTGCGTTATTTTGCTCAAAAATAAAAAGGGATAAGAATGACTACACGCTATTTTTCGTCACTTATTGAACAATCGTTGTCTCGTTCAACTGAAGCAACACTGAGTATCATGGGGGTCACAAACCCGCAGTTGCGTGAGCACCTCGCGCAACAAATGGGCGCCGATTGTGGGAAATCAGGCTCATTCCTTGCTTCTCCCGTTTTCCAACAAATGTTTGGCTGGAAAGCGTCAAACAAAACGATGCGTAGCCTGACGGAAGGCAAGGCATTGCTCAGTAAAGCTGTGGTTGATTCGCTGGATGATCAGAACAATGGACGCTATCGTTTTGGTGCTGACTGGAAACCCTTTACTCACCAGCTAGCCAGTTGGAAGGCTCTGCTGGAAAAAAAACATTCTGTGGTAGTGACCAGCGGTACGGGTTCAGGCAAAACCGAATGTTTTATGGTGCCGGTGCTGGAAGACCTCTACCGGGAATTACATGAAAATGGCAACAACCCACTTATCGGCGTCAGGGCCCTTTTCCTCTATCCACTTAACGCCTTAATTAATTCGCAACGTGAGCGCCTGGACGCCTGGACACGTGGTTTTGGTTCCGGAATCCGATACTGCCTCTACAACGGAAATACCGAAAATCTACACGCCGCAGTGAAAAGCGAACAGGTAAAAAGACCGAATGAAGTACTCTCGCGCGAAAAAATGCGTGAAGAACCCGCTCCAATTCTGGTGACCAACGGCACAATGCTGGAATATATGATGGTCCGCCAGATCGACGCTCCAATTATCCAGCAATCTAAATCACAAAAATCATTACGCTGGATCGTATTGGATGAAGCGCATACCTATGTCGGCTCGCAGGCCGCTGAACTGGCGCTGCAGTTACGCCGCGTGATGACGGCCTTTGGTGTGACTCCAGATGATGTTCGCTTTGTAGCAACCTCTGCAACCATTGCCGGAAGCGATGCCGAAAAGCAATTAAAAAAATTCCTCTCTGAATTATCCGGTATACCGCAAGAGCGCATTGACGTACTGGACGGAAGCCGGGTTATTCCGGAACTGGAACCATGCAAACACGTTTTTATTCCGTTAGAAGAAATTGAGCAAATCCCTGATACAGACATGAAGGGCGTAAGCCCAGAGCGCTTTGATGCACTTACGCATTCACCTGAAGCGTATTACTTGCGCGACATGCTAGTTACTCAACCGAATCCAATGAAGTTGGATGATATGACGCAGCGGTTGAACTCGCTAACAAAACAGCATTATAGCCAGCAGGATGTGTTGCGCTGGATTGACGTCTGCTCTGGCACACAACCCAATACTAAGGATCCCGCATTTCTTAAGGTCAGGGCGCACATATTCCAACGCAATACCCAGGGGGTGTGGGCCTGTGTTGATAAAGAATGCAGATTAAAGCACGGTACCCCGCTGGAAAAGGGTTGGCCTTTTGGCTATGTGTATGTGAACAAACGCCAAAATTGCGATTGTGGAAGCCCGGTTTACGAGCTGGCATTCTGTAATGAATGTAATGAGCCACATCTTCTGGCGCGGGACAAAAAGGGAAAACTTGTCCAATGGGAAAATAAAGGCGGTGATGAGTTCTCTTTGCAAGATGATGTGCATATTGAACATGATGCCGCAGAAGAAAAAGTTGATAAAGAGAGTCGTTTTCAGCCCGCACTCATTATCGCCGCAGAGAAGACCAGCGCGGCGGGTTATACCCAACAGCGTCTGGACCGTCAGACGCGTCGTATTGGTGTTATTAACAATGACAGCATCCCGCTAGTTATTAACGACATTGAACAAGTATGTAGTGCCAGTAGCTGTGGCTACAGAGGCACGAGCGGAAAACAACCGTTCCGCCGTGCCTTATTAGGTGGGCCATTTTACGTCACCAATATTGTGCCAACCGTTCTGGAATATTGTCAGGATTTTATTAGTGAAGAAGGAAAAGAGGGCGTCGGACCTGATTCGTTACCAGGTCGAGGCCGTCGACTTATTACCTTTACCGACAGCCGGCAAGGAACGGCCCGCATGGCAGTGCGCATGCAGCAAGAAGCTGAGCGCAGCCGCTTACGCGGCAGTGTGGTGGAAATCCTGAGCTGGCATCAACGAACACAGACTTCTGCAACACCGAATGCCAATGCCGATCTGGAAAAGTTAGCGACGAGGGCAAAACAGGCCCACAATGAGGCGAAAGAGTATAGAAGCTGGGGAATGCCGGAACAAGCAAAACTGGCTGAAGCGCAAGCCGAACAGCTTGAACAGGCTATTCAGGCCGCGACCGGTGGCAAAGCTGCGACCATTCTGTTTTCGCGGACCTGGATTGAAATGGTTAATGAACTTAAAGAGAAAGCCGATATTCGCGGCCCTATTCTGCAATATAACCACTATCTGAAGCCTGAAATTTTCAATGAGAATGGCGGGCCGCTAAAGCTTTCTGAGATGTTGTTATTCCGGGAGTTTATGCGCCGGCCCAAACGAACTAACAGCCTGGAAACGCAGGGATTAGTTCAGGTTGGTTATCAGGGGCTGGAGAAGATCCATAAGATGCCGGTGCATTGGCAAGAGAAAGGGCTGACGCTGGATGACTGGAAGGATTTTCTTAAGGTTACGCTGGATCTGTACGTACGTGAAAGCAACTTCACACAACTGGACGATGAGTTGAAAAACTGGATTGGTAGCCGTTTTTCATCGAAATTCGTCCGTAACCCGGACACAAAAGATCCCGAAGATAATCAGAACAGACGCTGGCCACAAATTCGTAATGGCAATATATCCCATCGTTTAGTGAAGTTATTAATGCTTGGCGCAGGATTCAAAACCGTAAATACGGCGACGATGGATATTATCAATACGTGGCTGAAAGAAGCGTGGACCCAACTTACCGGCCCACTTGCAGTGCTGAAACCTGATGGTAACCGTTTCTATCTGCCAAAAGAGCACATGACTTTTTCTTTAATCACAGATGCCTGGATTTGTCCGGTAACCAATAAGATTCTGGATACGGCCTTTAAAGGCTTAACCCCTTATCTGCCCACCCACATTTCGTTTGAACACCTTACCAAGACACAATATGACGCTTTTGTCGCGCAAAAGGTCACCATGCCGGAAATCTGGAAGCTGGATCGTTCGCAAGAAGACTACGCTCCGGGTCTGGCGAAGGTACGTGACTGGGTTAGTAAAGAGCCACTAATCGCACAATTACGTTCGGAAAACGTCTGGACGGATATTAACGATCGTGTCGTGGAAGGCGGATTTTACTACCGCACAGCCGAGCACTCTGCTCAGCAATCGTCAGAACGTTTGCAAAGCTACGAAAAGATGTTCAAAAACGGGCAGCTTAATGTTCTTAACTGTTCTACCACCATGGAAATGGGGGTTGATATCGGTGGCATTACCGCCGTAGTGATGAACAACGTACCGCCCCATCCGGCTAACTATTTACAGCGTGCCGGGCGAGCCGGGCGTAGTCAGGAATCGCGTGCGATCTCTTACACACTATGTAAAGGGAACCCGCACGATCAACAGGTTTTTGCCAACCCACTCTGGCCATTTGAGACCATGATCCCCGCGCCAATGGTGGCAATGAATTCCGCCCGGCTGGTGCAACGCCACGTCAATGCGTTATTACTGTCCGACTTTTTATGTCACGTCATTGGCGAAACAGATAAAGAAAAAACCAGTCTTGATAGCCTCTGGTTTTTCGGTGAAGACGACGGGCAATCAAAATGTGAACACTTTAAAGTCTGGCTCGAGCGTCCGGTTCTTGATATCGACGCGGCGCTGGAACGGCTGGTGAAAGGTACAGCATTACATGGCGCCAGACCCGACCTGTTGCGGGATAAAACAATCCATGCGATTACGTTCCTGCAACAGCGATGGCTTTCCGTCTACCGCGATCTTGTAGCCCAGGAACGAGAATCGCAGCCACAAACACCTTATCGCAAGCGCATAGAACTGGAGAAAAAACGGCACTGTGGCGAGTATTTGCTGCGTGACTTGGCGGCCAGGACTTTCCTGCCGGGATACGGCTTCCCGACAGATGTGGTGACGTTTGATAACTTCACTATGGAAGACTATATCCGTGAAAAATCACAGAAAAGCCGGGATAAAAAAGATCGCGAAGATAATGTTTCACGTTATAAAGGACTTCCCTCGCGTAACCTGGGGGTTGCCATCCGTGAATATGCACCAGGCGCAGAGATCATACTGGATGGCCGGGTCTTCCGTTCTGCTGGCGTCTCACTGCACTGGCACAATATTAATGCCGATACCAATGAAGCCCAGCGTCTGGATTGCGCCTGGCGCTGTCACAAATGCGGGACCATAGGTTATGAAGAGGGGTTGAGCAGTTCCGGGACGCTATTTTGCACCAACAGCGCCTGTGGCGAAAAAATCATCCAGGATAATCGTCGCCAGGTGCTGCAGCCAGCCGGGTTTGTAACTGATGCGCATGCGCCGGTGACGAACAATATTGAAACCATGAAATTTATCCCGGTTGTCCCTGCCTGGGTATTTGTTAAAGCAGAACCCGTACCGCTGCCTAACCCGATAATGGGGTATATGGCATCTGGCGCTGATGGGCATGTTTTCCAGCAAAGCCTTGGAGAAGGTGGGCATGGTTACGCACTTTGTCTGAGCTGCGGTCGCGCAGAGTCGATGTTGAACGCAAACGATGCGCCGAAAAGTATGGAAGCCCACTACCCGCCGCGTCCGGGAAAAGCAGATCGCGACAGCCAGAATCAACGTCTAATTTGCCCCGGCTCGACGGCGCTCATGAAGAACGTCACGCTGGGGGCATTGGCACGAACGGATGTCTTTGAAATGGTTCTACGCAAGCCGCAAAACGGTGAATATCTCCCGGATAGCACGGAAGAAGGGCGGATTGTTGCCATGACTCTGGCGGTAGCACTACGTCAGGCGCTGGCCGGGGTTTTGGGTATCTCCGCGGCAGAACTGGGCTACGCCGTGCGTCCGGTCAGACTGGAAGATGGACAATCAGTATTAGCCGTTCAACTCTACGATGTGATTAGCGGTGGTGCAGGTTTTGCATCCAGTGCGCCAATGCACATTGAGGCCATTCTGTTGGGAATGGTGAAGCAGTTGGGTTGCCACCACTGCGATACGGCATGCAGTGAATGCCTCCTCGACTCCCAGACTCGCCACGATCACGATTTGCTGGATCGTAAAGCAGCACAGGCATGGCTTGGTGATGACTTCTCGTACTACATCGGTTTGCCGGATGATGAAACATTCTCGCTACCGGATGCCCGATATTGCCCGGGAGCCATTGGCGATACCCTTCGTCGGGCGATTAACGAGGGTGCTGAAAAACTCACACTGTGGATGAATGGGCCACTCAATGAGTGGGATCTTTATGCCCGTCAATTCCGGGCGGCTATTCAGAACTACCGGATTAAAGACAATGTTGCGGTCGACCTTGTCATTCCTGCTGGCGTCGATGATCCGGAGCTGTTGCATGAGCTTTCGCAGTTTACTGCTTTGGGCGTGCGTTTGTGTCATAGCGAACAGGCTCTGGAATTGCCGATTGTTGCGCAAGTCGCCTTTGCCGATCGCGTAATGACGCTGGCTTCACGCAGCCAGCAGGCAACTATCCCAGGGCCAGGCTGGCACCTGAATGACGAACTGGTCGTTCGCAGCCTCGGCTATAACACGGTAAAACTGAACGAGTTTGTTTTGCCGGGGAAAGCAGCGAACTCTGTTGAGCGTGTCAAAGACATAGAGATTCATAAACAGTTAAATGGTGCACTTTCGCAGTTCGGACAACGCTTCTGGGACACGCTGTTTAACAGCCATGAAGAAGCACAATCGCTGATGAAAAACCAGCGAATCACCAGCGTTCACTATACCGATCGCTATCTGCAAAACCCGGTTGCGCTGGCACTGCTGGGGGCGATACTGAAACCGCTAAAAACAAAGCTGACCGATGACGCGGAGCTTGAGCTTGATACTCTGTTTAAGCCCAAGGATCGTCCCGGCAACCGGCCGTTCCATGACTGGATGAGCGATGCGGATTTTCAGGATTTCGCCGACCAGTGGTTTACTGCGGCAATGGGCAGAGCGGTAGAACTGACGGTGTTCGATTCGCCACGTGATATTCCACATCATCGTAAGCTGACGGTGACCTTTGAAGATGGTCAGACGTTGAAGATTCGATTCGACCAGGGAATGGGATACTGGCGTATCGACTTCCCAAATGCATGGCGTAACTTTGACTTTACTGACGATGTGACTTATCAGCTAGTAAAAATGGCGCAAGCCTGCCAGGAGGGCAAAGTCCTTAATAGCGAGGACAGCTGGGCAACGGATGTGCTGGTAGAGGTGATGTCGTCTTAATGGATTAGCACTCCTAATTCCTTATTGGGAGTGCTAAAACGACTCGAGTCAGCGATGTTTGATAACCATCATTACGCTTTTTTACGCGAGGATTTTTTACCGCTGCTGGCCGCGCGTTCGGCTTTAATCCTTTCCAGCAGCGCGGTGGCGCTGTTTTCACCGCTGATAAGACTTGGGTTTTCAGCACGCCACTGGGCGGTAAGTTCACCGCGGAACGCTTTCGCCAGGATCGACTGGGTGAGATTGTTGACGCGGGTTAAAGCGTTGTTGACCTGTTTTTCGATGGTGTCGGCGTAGGCGAAGAGCTGCTCGACACGATGGACGATTACGGCTTGTTCTTTTAAAGAAGGGACTGAAAGTTCAAAATTCCGGAGACTTGATAATGAGACTGTTTTTTGTGCAGTCCCAGTAGCAACATCACTTGCATGTTTGAATATTTGTGGTGATTCTAAATAGAATAATAAAAATCTATAGTTAATCAAATTGCTATTTGGCTTTATGATGGCAATATGTCGTTGGAAACAAAATGGTTTAGTGGTGTTAACAACTACTGGGATTCCAAAAGAACCTGTAACAGTGTATAAAATATCATTTAGAGATGGTTTTCTAATCTCTTTTAGTGCCAGGTAATAAGACTCTGGAACCCATCTGGATACATTTTCAAGATCAATTTTCCCTTTATTAACATCGGAGATGACTAGAAAGGGGATTCCTGTTTCAGATTTTGGTGGAGCTTGATGGTCACCATCCGAAATACTGACACAAAGATTTTTTAATGAATATACTTTCCATTGTTCAGTATTCGTTGATAATTTTCCATTAACAATTGCAGCTAGCACCACCTGACGAAAACGTTTCAGGATTTGTGGGATTTGCTCAAGACGTGCTTTGGTGCTATCTACCTGTGCCAGCAGCGTATCAAGTTTTTCGGCGATGATTTTTTGTTCGAAAAATGGCGGGAGATTAATTGAAAGAGCCTTCAAAACTTCCAGACGTATTCCTTTTACCGTTGTACCGGTCCCTAAACTTTCGATTAGCTGCGCCTGCGAACGGTACCAGTGAATAAAGAAATTACGATCAACTCCGTTAGACAGGAATAACGCCTTTAAGTCTTGGTTAATTGCTGAATCAAAAGACGCTGTAACAATTTTACCCAAGCTCATACGAGTCGCAATAATCGGTGTCCCAGCAGGAATTATATTTGTACTGCTATTTTCTACTGCATCATTGGTAATATGGTCGATAGTATCTGTAAGGGTATGTTTATTCATATCCTTGACACTCATCCATGGAATATCCCCTTGATAATACTCAGGGATTGCTTTGCTTGGGGTACCTCCGCCAATAATAGTAAGGAGTATATTATCCAGTTCGCTTTTTACCCACCCTTCCGGCAATTTCCCTCCACTCATGCCTTCACCTCACCAAACGCTTCTTCCAGCAACTGACGCTGCGCATCCGCCTCATCGCTCGCCCCCAGCTCGCGCATCAGCGCATCCAGCTCGCCCAGCGCCTGCACCAGCTCACCCATCGCTTCTGCGGCCAGCACATCCGGCTCCGGCAGGCTGTCGGCGTCAATGCTGTCTTTATCCTTCAGCCAGGAGATATCCAGCGAATCGGATTTTGCCGTGCGGATCCACTCACGGCTGAACTTGCGCCAGCGGCTGGTGGCAAGGTGCTGGTCGGTGTTCTTGTTCTCTTCGCTGTCCGCAACCTCGCTCTCTTCGGCGTTAAAGCTCCACTCGCCTTCGGTACGCGGGCTTAAGCCGTGCGGATCATCACCGTAGACATTTTCAAACGGCAGCAGATGCTGTTCGGTAAACGGCGTGCGCTTGCCGAAGCTCGGCATATTGGTACGCAGGTCGTACACCCACACGTCGTCGGTGCAGTGTTTATCCTGATTCGGATTGGCTACCGTGCCTTTGGTAAAGAACAGCACGTTGGTTTTTACGCCCTGGGCGTAAAAGATGCCGGTCGGCAGACGCAGGATGGTGTGCAGATGGCATTTGTCCATCAGGTCGCGACGAATATCGGTGCCCTTACCGCCTTCAAACAGCACGTTATCCGGCACCACCACCGCCGCGCGCCCCCCGGGGTGCAGGGTTTCAATGATATGCTGCATAAAGCACAGCTGTTTGTTGCTGGTCGGGTGCACGAAGGTGCGGGTAATGTTGGTGCCCGCGGCGCTGCCAAACGGTGGGTTGGTGGCAACAATATGCGCCTTCGGCAGGTTTTCACCGTCGCTGCCCAGCGTGTTGCCCAGACGGATAGCGCCGCCGTGGTCGAGGTTGCCTTCAATATCGTGCAGCAGGCAGTTCATCAGCGCCAGACGGCGGGTGCCGGGCACCAGTTCGAGGCCGATAAACGCGCGGTGGATCTGGAAATCCTGGGTGTCGCCATCAAGATCATCCAGATCGTTGGTTTGTGACTTCACGTAGCGGTCGGCTTCAATCAAAAAACCCGCCGTACCCGCAGCCGGGTCTTGCACCACTTCGCGCGGCTGCGGCTTCAGCAGATGGATAATGGTTTTGATCAGCGGACGCGGGGTAAAGTACTGGCCTGCCCCAGATTTGGTTTCATTAGCGTTCTTTTGCAGCAGCCCTTCATACATATCACCGAAGTCATCGCGAGACTTACCATGACTACCGTTATACCAGTCCAGCGAATCCATATAGCTAACCAGTTCAGTTAACTGTTTGGGGTGCTCAATGGTGGTGCTGACATTATGGAAGACCGCCTGCACCAGCTTTTTCTCATCAGAGCCTAACTGAACCAGCAGGTTACGGTAGAACTGCATCTGATCCTGGCCAATGCGGGATTTCAGGTCATCCCAGCGGTAGCCTTCCGGCAGGTAATCCGCTTCCTGGCCGGTCTCTTTGCACATTTTCAAAAACAGCAGCGAGGCAAGTTCGTTAACGTAGTTTTGATAGGAGACGCCGCCGTCGCGCAGGTTGTCGCACAGTTTCCACAGTTTGGCGACCAGATCGTTATTGTTCATTGAAGATCCCATGTAAAACAGCGGCCCTTATCGGGGCCGCAGAAGAAGAAATTGCCGGGGATGATAACGCGTCAGGCGAGCTCATCCCAGATGTAATCGCTGAACTTATCCAGCACGCTGTCGAGGTCGTCGTCAAAGGCACGCTGTAACATTGGCTTACCGCCGCGGCGGTGGAAATTGCCGGTTTTGAAAACATCGTCGTCGAGCACCACCTTCTCTTTTAGCGCCTGCGCTAAACGGTCGAGCCAGCTTAGCTGTTCATCGCTCCAGTCGTTCTCGGCCTTGATACGCGTCAGCGCGTGATCGACACGCTCGTCGAACGGTTTGAGCGCATCGCCCACCGCCGCACGGCGGATGTGGCCGATCAGCCGGGCGGCGATATCCTGATTGCGCGTCGCTTTCCACGCGCTGCGCAGGGATGACTCTTCAAAATGCTGGCGGTCAAACCACTCCTGCAATTCCACCAGCCCTTTACGGGTGAGGTCGCGCGGGCGATTAATCACCGCCTGCAGCGCGGGCTGGGTGTTCGGGGAGCGTTGCACCAGCTCATCAAACGCTTCGAGGAAATCCTGCGGCGTGTCGTAATCGCCGTACAGCGATTTGACGCTCACCACCTCATCGTCAATATCGAGGAAAATAGGGGCATCGCGCAGAGTGTTGATATCGGTTTTCAGCCTTTCCAGGCGGGCGATAAAGCCGGGAAGCTTATTAAAAATCTCGGCGCTCCAGTGCGGTCCTTTTTCCCGCAGGCGTGAGGCCAGACCGCCAAAGTTGACGCCCGCGGCATCCAGGCACAGCTCGTCCAGACGGCGAACCTGCTTATCCACCGCTTCGCTGCGATCGCGGTTATAAATGGCGAGGCCGATGATTCTCTGCAGCTTAGCGACCAACTGTTCATGGCTGTGCTCGGCAAAACTGCGGCCATCCGCTTCAATGGTTTTGTAGGTTTCTGAGTCGGTAATTTCATTGACCAGCGTTTGCAGTTCCACCTGTGGACGCACAACCACCGGGCGCATGGTATCGACGCTTTCCAGCGAGCTGTAGATATCAACACAGTCGAAAATCTTAAAGCTGGTTTTCCCCACCGACGGGCACAGACGCGTGGCACGGCCCTTCATCTGCTCGTAGAGAATGCGGCTTTTGACTTTGCGCAGGAACACAATATTACAGATTGACGGGATATCCACGCCGGTGGTCAACAGATCGACGGTAACCACAATATTGGGTAGCCGCTCTTTGTTGAAGCGGACGATCATGCTTTGCACTTTCTTCGCGTCTTTATCGGCATCACCAGTGATCTTGATAATCGCGTCGTGCTCCAGCTGCGGATACTTTTTCTTAAACGCGGTGCGCAGCTCGTCAACCACCATGTCGGCATGGGCGTTGGTGACGCAGAACACCAGCGTTTTTTGCTGACCGGTAGGATCCAGGTATTTGGTGAGCTCACCGCATACCGCACGGTTAAACGCCGGGATCACCAGGCCGCGGTTAAAATCGGCAACCTCAAAATCCTGATCGTCAGCCAGCGTGTCGTTGATCAGCTCGCCCTGTGGGTTCAGGCGTTCCACCTGTTCACCCTCGGAAAGATAGACCCCATCCTGCGCATTGCGGGTGACGATCTGAATAGGCGGATCCTGATCGATCAGGTAGCCGTCGATCACCGCCGTACGGTAGGTGTAGCGGTAAACCGGCTCGCCGAAAATATCGACCGTGTGCAGCGCTGGCGTGGCGGTCAGGGCAATTTTTACCGCATCGAAGTGATCGAGAATGCGACGGTAGGCGGAAACGTAATCCAGCTGGCTGCGAAACTGCAGCTCGCCTTCGGTCTGCTCTTTATCGAGAATGTAACCGCGGTGTGCTTCATCGACGACAATACAGTCGTAACGGCCGACCGGCATCGGTTCATCTGATTGCAACGTGCGTTTAACCAGCGACTGAACCGTGGCGACGTGAATTTTGGTGCTGTCTTCCGGGAATTTATCAGTCAATCCTTTGATATCGAAAATGCTGTTAAAAGTGTCGCCGTTAATCCGTGTATCTTCAAACGATCCCAGCGCCTGCTCGCCGAGCGAGCGACGATCAACCAGGAACAAGACGCGTTTGAAACGCTGCGACTGGATCAGGCGGAACATCAGGGCAATGGCGGTACGGGTTTTACCGGTACCGGTCGCCATTGCCAGCAGGATCTCTTGTTGGCCGTTAACAATGGCCTTCTCTACCGCGCGAACGGCATCCTCCTGGTAATAACGCAGACCCAGTTCGCTCATTCCGGGGTTATCGGCAAACCACTGATTCTGTTTTTGCGGGTCGCTGCCCAGCATATCCAGCAGCTCTTCCGGGCGATGCCATTCCGGCAGCGCTTTCGACATATTGGTGGTATGGCGGACGTCGCGATACCAGATACCGCTTTTGGTCTTCATTGCCGCGCGATATTCACGACCGTTGGTGGAGTAGCAAAAGGGGATTTTAAAACGCTGTGTGCCGCTGGTGTCCTGCCAGCTAATTTCGTAAGCAGGTACCGCTTCATGTACTTCATCAGGAGAGTAGTGTTCTAACAACGTGTCGCGTAAGAACGCGTTATCGAAGTATTTACTGTAGCGATACGATTCGTTGAGTTTGCCGGGAACATCGATATTTTTACGTTTTGCTTCGACCACTGCGATAGGCTTAAGGCCCACGAACAGAACATAATCCGCAAAACCTTGCTTCCCGGTTTCATCTTTGCCAGTTGGCCATTCGGCAATGGCTTTATTTACACCCGGTTCTGGACGCTCACCTTTGGAGAAACGTAACGTTTTACTATCGGCCTGCCAGCCCGCTTTACGCAGTTGGGCATCAATCAGGAAGCGGCTTTCTTCCTCGCTGAGATTCAGTGTGCGCTTGATAGCCTGGTCGGTAATCTCTTTATGATATGCCTTGCGTTCCTGTTCGGTTTGTTTTGCTAACTCGGCGTTTTTGGCGGCAAGTTGCGCTTCCAGTGCGGCCACGCGTGCTTTGGTTTGTGCTTCGGTTTCCTGCTGTTTGCCTTCGAGGACGGCAATGTAGCCGTTGAGTGCAATTAATCGTTGCTGCTGAGCTTCCAGTTCTGCCTGGCTTTGTACTTTTTCCTGTGTCTGCTGTTCCAGTTGCTGTTTGAGGGTGAGAACTTCGGCGTGGTAGCGATCCTCACCGTGCTCAGGCAGCACAAAAACCGGCACAGGAAAGTCGTAATCTTTGGTTACCAACCGGTAATACCAGACGGCAAGACGGAAACCCAGGCGCAGGCACATCTGAGCATCATCCAAATCATTATGGTATTCGTGGACGGCCTGGTTACCAATTCGGCGCAATTTATGGAATACAGAAAGGATGTTGTCATCAACAAAGGAAATTTTGCCCAGTTCACGCAGAAGATCGTGTTGATTCTCACAGAGGGGGATATCCAGCAGCAGGCCAAGGTGTTTAGCCGTCGCTTCGCCAAACATACGCATTTTCACCAGTGCGGTGTTGGGATCATCCGGGTAATTATTTTCCGCCGCACAGGCGATGGCATAGGTGAAATCGTTGACGCCCTTCAGGAACTCAAAATTGGATTTAGTCATCATTAGGTTTTAATCCATCGCTGTGCGAGCCTATCCATATATTTAAGGCTCATAACTCTTTATCTTAGCTTTCCACATCTTCCCGGGCAATGACCAACGTCACAGCAACTGACTAATTCTTAAGGGTTCGTCTATTTTGTAGTGTTGTACTAAACACAAAAAGTCCCAAACTCTTCAACCAAGTCAGCTGACCATATCGAGCGTACACTTTTAAATTATAAAATCGATAAATAATTAAATCATTTCAACACATTACCATTATTCCCAAAATCAAACGGGCTAACCCCTTTCTCCCGATTCGCATCCAGATAATCAGCCCACCACTGCAGCATTAACCTGCGCTCTCCCAGATGCTCTGCCTTGTGGATGTAAGCTGCTCGCACAGAGCTACGCTCCTGATGGCTCATCTGCCGCTCTACGGCATCCCTCGACCATAGACCCGATTCAATCAATGAGCTACAGGCCATTGTCCTGAAACCATGCCCACACACTTCCTTTTTCGTGTCATACCCCATCACTCGCAAAGCCTTGTTAACCGTATTCTCACTCATCGGCTTACGAGGATCGTGATCGCCAACGAAGATCAGCTCTCGGTTCCCATTCATGCTTTTGATCTTTTCCAGAATAGCTAAGGCCTGACGCGATAAGGGAACAAGATGAGGTGTCCGCATCTTTGAACCACGCTGAGAATGTTTAACACCTTCCAGCGGTTCACGCTCTCCGGGAATCGTCCACATAGCCGTTTCAAAATCCACTTCTGTCCAGCGAGCAAAACGTAGCTCGCTCGAACGGATGAAAACCAGTAACGTCAAATCCACAGCTAACCGCGTTAATGGTCTGCCGGTGTAGTTATCAATACGATGGAGTAACTCAGGAATGCGGTTGAGATCTAGCGCAGCGCGATGCTTTCGTTTAGCTGTTGCGATCGCACCAGCGATCTCTTGTGCAGGATTGTAATCAATTAAGCCGTTCTGTACCGCAAAGCGCATTATTGCCGTTGTTCGCTGTTGAAGACGCGCAGCCACTTCAAGGCGTCCTGACTTTTCCACGGCTTTAATTGGAACCAGTAAGTCACGAGTACCAATATCTTTGATATTTCGCTTCCCAACCGAAGCAAATAAATTGTCTTCCAGGCTTTTCAATACACGAGCGCTATGCGATGCCGACCATTTCTGGTTGCTGGCATGCCAGTCTCTGGCAACCACTTCAAACGTTATCGCCTCTTGTTCCTGCTCGACTTTGACGGCTTTCTTGTTCTCACTGGGATCGACGCCGTTAGCTAACAGCTTACGGGCTTCATCGCGACGAGCCCTGGCATCCGCCAGCGAAACCTCGGGGTATTTCCCTAAAGCCAGCATCTTTTCTTTACCGCCAAAACGATAACGCAGCCGCCAGTATTTTGAGCCATTCGGGTGAACCAGCAAAACCATACCGTCGCCGTCAGTGAGTTTATAGGCTTTTGCTTCAGGCTTAGCCGAACGAACCTTCACATCACTCAGAGCCATGATGAGTATCCTTTCAAGGGTTCTGTGTGGGTACAAACATTATCGAACCGGAATATACCCGCAGTTGTACCCGCATCAGTAAGTTGATGTAGATTGAATCAGGTTGACTTAGGTTGAATGAAAAAGCGAGGAAAGCCTTGCGGATACTGGATTTCAGGCACAAAAAAAGACGTCCGTTGACGTCTATTGATGTTCCGATGGTGCCGAAGGCCGGACTCGAACCGGCACGTATTTCTACGGTTGATTTTGAATCAACTGCGTCTACCGATT
>OKVG01000589.1_pt1 | contig 24151 bp, 23 predicted proteins | sample 1606981 | NCBI WGS metagenome assembly OKVG01 (sample SAMN03281018, study PRJEB24777) | human gut metagenome | isolation source: fecal sample PR128 from 1 month old male Malay infant, vaginal delivered... | reverse complement strand
AAAGAACTGAGATAAAACCATGCCAAAATTCGCTGCAAATTTATCCATGCTGTTTACCGAACTGCCGTTCCTGGAACGCTTTGCCGCCGCTGCCCGGGCGGGATTTGAAGCCGTTGAGTTTCTGTTTCCCTATGAGTATGCCGCCGGGGAAATCAGACAGCGCCTGCAGGAGAACCAGCTGCAGCTGGTGCTGTTCAATACCCCACCCGGCGACGTCAACGCCGGAGAATGGGGGCTCGCCGCCATTCCCGGGAGAAGCGCGGAGGCCCGACGCGATATTGAGCTGGCGCTGGAGTATGCCTGCCAGCTCAGTTGCCCGCAGGTGCATATCATGGCCGGCGTGGTGCCGCCGGGAGCGGATCGCGCAGACTGCGAGGCCGTGCTTATCGATAATCTGCGCTACGCCGCGGAGTGCTTTGCCCGCCACGACAAGCGGATACTCATCGAAGCACTGAATCCGCAGACCAAACCGGGCTATCTCTACCACAGTCAATATCAGACGCTGGCGATGGTGAAACGGGTCGACAGGCCGAACCTGGCGGTGCAGTTAGATCTGTTTCACGCGCAGAAGGTGGACGGCAATTTAAGCCATCTTATTACCGAATATGCCGGCCAGTATCGCCATATTCAGATTGCCTCCCTGCCCGACCGTCATGAACCGGATGAGGGCGAAATAAACTATCCGTGGCTCTATGCGCTACTGGATAAAACCGGTTATGACGGCTGGATCGGCTGCGAATATATCCCCCGGACAGACACGCTTTCCGGGCTGGGGTGGTTCTCGCCCTACCGGAAAAAATAAACGCCGTTTTCTAAAAAAATAACTCTCTGTACACCTGTTAATACCCGAGGCAAACCTATGTCGACATCGGCGCTGTTACTTATTGCGTTAGCCAGCGTAGTGCTGTTGCTCCTGTTAGTGATCAAAGCGAAAGCACATCCTTTTGTGGCGCTCCTGATCGTCAGTCTGCTGGTGGCATTCGCCACCGGCATTCCGGCAGATAAAATTATAACCACCATTGAAAAAGGCATGGGCGGCCTGCTTGGCCACATCGCCAGCATTATTATTCTGGGCTCAATGCTGGGGGTACTGATTGAAATGTCCGGCGGCGCCGAATCGCTGGCGAAAACGTTGACCGGCGTACTGGGTGCAAAACGAACCATTGCCGCCTTAACCATCGTGGCTTTTATTCTCGGCACCCCGGTCTTTTTTGAAGTCGGCTTTATCATCATCATTCCGTTAATCTACGGCTTCAGCAAAGTCGCCCACGTATCGCCGCTGAAGTTTGGCCTGCCGATGGCCGGCGTGATGTTAACCGTCCACGTGGCGCTGCCCACCCATCCTGGCGCAGCGGCTGCGGCAGGCATTCTGCATAGCGATGTCGGTTGGCTGATGCTGGCGGGGATTGGGGTGTCGGTGGTCGTCGGTATCGTGGGCTATTTTGTCGCCCGGTTTATCAATCGGCGCCATTATCATCTGTCGATTAACGTGCTGGAGCAGCAACAAACGGCGGAAGTACCGGATCTCTCGGTTAACGCGCAGCAGACCCGTCTGCCGCCGCCGAATGCGCTGGTTATCGGTGGGCTGATCGTGGTGCCCATCATGCTGATTGTTTCCGGGACGCTGTGTCAGGCGCTTCTGCTGCCGGAAAACGCGGTTCGCCAGCTGATGACCGTCATTGGTACCCCGCCGGTCGCCCTGCTGATCTCCCTGGGCCTGGCCAGCTGGACGCTGGGCATCCGTCGGCGGATGAGCCTGAAAAAGCTGGGCGAAGTCACCGGCAGCGCGATCCCCTCGTCGGCGGACGTGATCCTCGTCGCCGGCGCCGGCGGCGCCTTTGGCGGCGTACTGGTCGCTTCCGGCATCGGTAATGCCTTAGCCGAGGCGCTGGAGACAATACATCTGCCGCTGATGCCCGCCGCTTTTCTGCTATCGCTGGTGCTCAGAGCCTCGCAGGGTTCGGCCACCGTGGCGATCCTCACCACCTCCGGTCTGCTGTCGCAGGCGGTTGTCGGTCTGGAGCCGCTGCAACTGGTGCTGGTGACGCTGGCGACCTGCTTCGGCTCGCTCGGGCTGTCGCACGTCAACGACGCCGGATTCTGGGTCGTCACGCGCTATCTCGGACTCTCGGTGCCAGATGGACTCAAAACCTGGACCGTCTTGACAACCATCATGGGGGTGACGGGCTTTCTCATCACCTGGCTGCTGTGGTTTGCGCTTTGATGTTAACCTGGGTGGCTCCGGCCACCTTAACTTCGCCCCGGCACAGGCCCTGACCCACTACCGCTGTCAGACCGCAGACCCGCTGCCGACAGCGTCACCGGGATAAAATAGCGTACGCGATAGCGCCTGTCCCCTGCCTCTTCGCCTTCCGCATGGCGGGTTATAAAACATTCAATGTCATAGCCGTCCCGACGACTTACCCCCAGGGATGGCAGCAGCTCCATATACAGATCGCTGGATAAACGAGCATAACGTGACCAGCTGCCGTAGAATTCAACCCCGACATAAAGCCCTGACCGGGTGGTCAGCGAGCTTTTCATGGCCAGCGCGGGGGGCAGCTTTCCCGCCTCATGACAGCCGACAAAAGCGTTAACCTCGACGTTAAGCTCATTTTTACTCGCCGCGGCGTAGTCGGAAAGTACGGAAAGCGAGCCTCCGCCAGCGGTGAAAAAACGGTCAACCTTTTGTCTGATGCTCGTCTTAGCGGTGCTTTGCAACACCAAATCCGACAGGCGCAGTTCATACTTCATCGGATAGCCGTAATAGACCTGTTCCGGAAGAGAAAAAAAACGAGCCAGAGGTAGGCTCTCTCCGTCCGGGTGAAACTTTTTCAACAGCTTTGCCGTGTCCCAGTGCGCCGCGCAACGGTATTCACGTGGCGAGAGCGAAAAGCGCTTCTTAAACTCCCGGGAAAAGGTCTGCGGCGAGTCATAGCTTAACTGCCAGGCAATAGCGGCGATCGGTTGCCGTGTTAAGCGCAGACTGACCGCTGCGATGGTCAACCGCCGCAGACGAATATACTGCCCGATGGGTAACTGGCCATACTGGTAAAACACGTCGTACACAAACCGACGTGAATAGCCCATATACAGCGCCAGGTCATCGATCGCCGGGTTACAATAGATATTATCCTCCAGCCACGCCAGCATTTTCAAATAGAGCATCTGCTTCATAAGTACGGCATACATCCTGTATTCTTGTCCTCCGCTAATTTTAACAACAGAGCGCGGCTATCACTAAGCTTTTTATGCATCGCAAAAATAAAAAAACAGGAAACGGCTTTAAATAGTGAAAAACATATGCTTAAGGTTTTGTTTATTAGGAACTTTCGCATATCAATATACCGTTATCTCACTTTCCCCACCAGATATTGCATTAATGGAAAACATCCCTTAGATTACCACGGCTAAAAATAGTACCTGCATCATCATTATATTCTTTAATTTATCCAGATATGTTTTTAATGCCCACAGGGAAGTTATATGACTAATTTTTTGTTCAATATAAAAAATCACTATTTGCGAGTCGCTATTGCTGAACTGGTTGATGAAGCGATGAAGGCCGCCGGGCGGCCACACTATCAGTTTTCTCAACAATGGGATGCAGGATCGATGGCGCAAGCTGATGTGATATTTACGGAAATGGTCGCGGGGGAGTGGTACTTGTGCCAGGATCTTTTTCAGCATGCCCCGGAACAATATACGCTTTTTATTTTCCCGGACAATGAACACGCTACCGTAGATGAGGGTTTACCGAATTGTCTGCAGCATGTGGTGTTTATGCCGCCTCACGCTCGCGTTCAGCGGCTGAAAGATGAGATAGCTAACGCCATTGAGCGTCCGCTGCTACCGCGGCAAGACCCGCCGTTCAATCGTCTGCGGCGTTGCATTAATTGCGCCTGCAGGTCGGTCAGCGACGCGCAAACCAAAGTCATTTACGCGTTCAGTATTGGCCTGAGCCCTCATGAAGTCGCCGCTGCGCTAAATATTAGTCCCAAAACGATTCATTCACATAAAAAGAATATTATGAGTAAATTTAATTTGAATAGCCGTCAGCAGTTTAACAACCTTGTGCAACTGCTCGCCAAACGCTGATACAACTCGTCATTTTATTCTGTCAAACAATCATCTTCTGGAACGGAAAACATACCGTCTCTTGCGCCTTTCCTGAATATAGGAAAAGCCACTCCATAAAGAAATGATGGGACATAAAATCAGACACAAAATAATAAAGAAGTCGCTCATATCAAACCTGACAAAAGAATTTAATTTAGAGTGATAATATTCACTCAATTATATTCAGGCAAGACCAGCGCCTCATTTTTGAGAGTGGGAAATAGAATGGTAGGATAATTCCTGGTAGCGAATATTAACAGGTAAAATAAGACGCAGCGCCAGTGTCTGAGGAGGGAATGAGAGGCCTGTTAGCGTCTTTTTGCATTGAGGATGAGAAAAAGATAGCCAAATGTGTAATTCCCTGTACAGTGGAGGGAATCACAAAGTGAAGCTCGCGTTCCGCGTAGCGGACATCACGGTTGGTTGAATGTTTGTACATATCAGCCTCGCCCTCCTTTAGGGTCAGGCCATACTCATCTTGCATGCTGAGCGCGGATGTTCTTACGCCGCGGGAGCGATCGTAACAACTATGCTAACCACCCTGATTTACCGCAGCCAGGTTCATCCTGACCGCCCGCCCGTCGATCTCGACGCTTTAGTCCATCGCGCCAGCAGTAAAAATTTGCCCCTTGGCATCACCGGCATTCTGCTGTTTAACGGCCTGCAGTTTTTCCAGGTCCTGGAAGGGACTGAGGAGGCACTTGAGTCGCTGTTCAGCGAAATCCAAAGCGACCCGCGTCATCGCGACGTAGTGGAGCTGATGCGCGATTACTCAGCCTACCGACGTTTTCACGGCACCGGAATGCGCATACTGGATCTCCGGCTGTTTGAAACCGATGGCGCGCTGGAGGAAATTCTGCGCTTTAGCACGTTTGGGGTCACCGAACCGGTCAACGACCGGATGTTCCGGCTGCTTAGCGCCTTCATTGCCGACGGCGGCCGCTATTGCCTGCCCGAGCCGCTGCAGCCCTCTCGCTGGATGATGATGCCCGCGTCAGGTACGGCCGCGCCGCAGCACCTGCCCGGTCAACCTTGCCAGTTTGCTCTGCAGGCTATTGTCGAGCCGGCTAAAAAGCGAGTTTCTTCCTTCGAGGCTCTGATCCGCAGCCCAACCGGCGGCTCTCCCGTGGAAATGTTTGCCGCCATTGCGGCGGAGGATCGCTACCGTTTTGATCTTGAAAGCAAAGCGTATGCATTCGCTCTCGCCGGCCAGCTGCCGCTCGGGAAACATCAGCTGGCGATTAACCTGTTGCCCGGATCGCTGTATCACCACCCTGACGCCGTAGGCTGGCTGATGGACAGCCTGCTGGCGGCCGGCCTCAGACCGGATCAGGTACTGATCGAGGTCACCGAGACAGAGGTGATCACCTGCTTTGACCAGTTCCGCAAGGTGCTCAAAGCCCTGCGCGTCGCGGGCATGAAGCTGGCCATCGACGACTTTGGCGCAGGTTATTCCGGCCTGTCGTTACTGACCCGTTTTCAGCCTGATAAAATCAAAGTGGATGCGGAACTGGTACGCGATATCCATATTAGCGGCACCAAACAGGCGATTGTCGCCTCGGTCGTCCGCTGCTGCGAGGATCTTGGCATTACGGTGGTGGCTGAAGGTGTCGAAACCCTGGAGGAGTGGTGCTGGCTGCAGTCGGTGGGCATTCGCCTGTTTCAGGGCTTTCTCTTTTCCCGACCCTGCCTTAACGGCATCGGGGAGATCTGCTGGCCGGTAGCGCGCCAGGCAATGGACCTGTAAGGCCGCGCACCCGGGCATCGTCACTGCCAGTGGGGAAGCTTTTCGCTCAGCGCCGCCAGGGCATATCGTACCGCTTTCGCCACCACGGTCTCACAGTCGCCGGCAAAGCACATCCGTTTGGTTTCAGTCTGGCCGCGAAAATTCCAGGCAAACCATACCGTGCCGGCGGGGGTACCATCTTCCCCGCCCTCCGGTCCGGCGTAGCCGCTGACGGCGATGGCGATATCGGCCCCGGCGAGCGCCAGAATACCAGAGGACATCTCCTGAACGCAGGCTTCGCTGACGGCGCTGTGTACCGCCAGGGTTTCCGCGCGAACCTGCAGCACGTTGCGCTTGGCTTCATCGCTAAAGGTCACTACGCCGGTATCATAAAATGCCGCGGTATCCGCCTGGGCACAGAGCGCTGCCGCCAGATTCCCTCCGGTGCAGGACTCCGCCGTGGTCAGTCGCCAACCGCGCGCGATCAGCGCCCGAGCCACTTCAGCGGTTAGTTCATGCGTACTGTTTGCGTCGCTATCGATCTCGTCAGTCATTCTTCCTCCTCGCCGAAATTGAAAGAAATAGCAGACTCACTGCGTCTGTTAACAGAATAGCATATCGATTTCTTTGTCGTCGGGAGGCCATTTATATTTTCAGGGAGAAAGGATAAAGGCCCGCAGGGCGGGCCTTTAAGGTAACATCCTCGGAACAACGGTGAATCAAACTTTATGTTCTATCACGCGCCCCTGATTCTCGATCGCAATTTTACGCGGTTTTTCGCTCTCCGGGATCTCCTGGTGGATGGCTATTTTTAAGATGCCGCTATCCAGCTGCGCCTGATTAATTTGGGCGTGTTCAGGAAGAGAGAAACTGAGCTGGAAATTAGCGCGGCGGATACCTTTATAAATCCAGCGTTCACCGCTGTCTGTCGAGGAATCGGTTTCCTGGCGTTTCCCGGAAATATGCAGATTCCCCCCTACGGTTTCTATTTCCAGCTCATCATCTTTCCAGCCAGGCACGCTGACGCTGAGCAGGAAATTGCTGTCGTCGACTTTCTGTAAATCATAAGCCGGTAAAGTGCCCACCGGCGTATCGCCCGTTAACTGGCTGAAAAGACGGTCAATACGATTAAAGCGATCGGCAAAAAGAGAATCAGCAAATACCGGGAGTGCTGACAAGGTTTTGAGTGCCATAATTAACCTCCTGAATATCCATTCAAAAGCTCAACATAAAGGCAAGCATTGCTTGTCCGCTATATAAAATAATATCTAAGGCGCGTTTTTCAAGACCCGAAATAAAAATTTTTTCTTCGCCAGCCTCAGTTAAAAATAAGCATGCCGGTGGCGAAGTTACCCCCGCCCGACGGCGGGGGCTGTGGCGCTTCTGAGTCCCATAACTGATGCTGTTTAACATTCAATAAACAGAAGCGACATGTATATATAACTTGTTTAAGGGGATGTCAACGTCCGAATCGCTCCCCCTTTGCCGTCGTGTATTCTCCCCTTGAACAGCGCGGTTAGCAACCCGGCTGCCTGTCAGGGTCCCCTTGCCAACAGCGGCGCTTCGACGTGGCATTCGCCTTGTTGCCGTCAACCGGACGCCGCTGGTGAAAATATACCCGGCCGGGTAAGGAACCTTTCATCCGACACCGTGCCTAATGATCTGCATACGCACTTTCTGAGGCACCGCCATGACCAGCATTTTTATCTCAACCACCCTGTTCGCCCTCTTCGCGTCGATGTTGATCGGCCTGGGAATGGTGTGGAAAAGCATTTCCAACAATCCTGATAACTGATTCTGTTGTACGCCGTTGCTGTTCACCCTCCGCAGCGGCGGGTCTACCCCGCCCCTTTTTATCAATGACCACCCCAGGTTTCGCTCAGGCGCAATCTCCTCAAGGACCCGCGCCTGCAAAAGGTATTTTTGAAAAAGCAATTCATACAGTGAATAAGTAACTCTGATTAATATATTTGAGACCAGAATTAACGCATGCAATATAAGCAATTTAAGCAGTTTGTGCCAAATTAGCGGTCATGCCCGCGCAACGCTAAAAAATAAGCCATTGATTAATATACCATTAATTTTACTCGCCAGCTCAAAGTCCAAAATTAGACTTATTGCATTTGTTGATTATTAGAAATATCCTAAAGGCATACGCATTTAATGTTCTCCACTTTAAATGCATGACAACTTTCACGATCGCCATGACTATGCCTGATATTTTAATTAACACTGAAAACATATTTCTTAATCGCGGAATTTGCGAACTGCTTAGCGAGATCGCGAAAGAAGAACACATCCGTGAACCGTATTCCGTTGTGGACTATTCCACAGATATATTAGGTCCGATTGATATGCTGTTCACAGAAATGGCCGCTGGTGAACATTATCTATGCCACCCGTTTTTCAAAAAACTTCCTCCGCACACGTCTATTTTTATTTTCGTCGCCACCGACAGCGCTTTGCAGGTTGAACAGTTACCACTTTGTCTACGCGATGCCACTTTTATCAGCATGAACAGCGACTTGCGCCGCGTAAAAAATCAGATTGCAAAACGTCTGACGGAGTCGACAACATCTAGTTGCGGTGGGCTGGAAAAAGACAGCAGACGCTGTGTCAAATGCCCTCGGTTAACCTTGACCAAATCACAACTTTATATTATCGATGCGATCAGAACGGGAATGAACAATCAGCAGATAGCGCAAGAACTGGGCATCAGCCATAAGACGGTCTTCTCTCACAAAATCAATATTATGAAAAAATTCCAAATAGCTACCAAACAAGAGTTAACGAGATTCTCATCTGTTGCTCTTGCGCTTTCCGCAGGAAGGATCGGTTAACGTCGGAATTTATTAAAGCGCATCTTCATTTTTCTTCTTTCTCTAACATAGGACAGGCCAAAAAACAAAGATGTAAACAATAACACCACCGCCAGGACTAATAATAGTAAGTTACTCATAACAACCTTTTAAAAGATAAAGATGACTTTTTAAATAATAAGGGGTGGATATTTTCAAATACAACCCAGCGACAACCATTTCAAACAAAGGTAAAACTCTGTGCGATAATTCTGAAAGATAATAAAAAGAGTAAAAACGATTTCCTTTATCAGACAGGCGTTAGGGTAATAACGATGAAGCATAAACGGACAATGCCAGGCCTAACGCCCAGCGTGTACTGTCGCGACGTCAGGCAAGATGATGGCCTGAAATAATGGTCTACTAACGTGGAAGGAGCGTGGTATTTGGGCAGGAGAAAACACCGTTTTGCAGCTGATCTATACTGTTAGTCAGACATCACGCTGGAGGTGGCTATGTGCGGACGTTTTGCGCAAGCGCAAAGCCGGGAGGAATACCTGGCGCATCTCGTGGAAGCGACCGAACGAGATATTGCCTGGGACCCGGCGCCTATCGGGCGCTATAACGTCGCGCCCGGGACAAAAGTTTTACTCCTCAATGAACGCGATGAGCAACTCCATCTCGATGCCGTTTACTGGGGCTATGCGCCAGGATGGTGGGATAAACCGCCGCTGATTAATGCCCGGGTTGAGACTGCAGCCTCCAGCAGGATGTTCAAGCCGCTGTGGGAGCACGGACGGGCGATCTGCTTCGCCGACGGCTGGTTTGAGTGGAAAAAGGAAGGAAATACAAAGCAGCCATACTTTATCCAGCGTAAGGATGGCCAGCCAATTTTTATGGCCGCGATTGGTCGGACTCCGTTCGAACGTGGGGACCATGCCGAAGGATTCTTGATCGTGACGGTCGCCGCCGATCGCGGTCTTGTCGATATTCATGACCGTCGGCCGTTGGTCCTGACGCCTGAAGCCGCCCGCGAATGGATGAGGCAGGATGTCACCGGCGCGGAAGCGGCGGAGATTGCCAGCGACGGAGCCGTTTCCGCCGACGATTTTACCTGGCACCCGGTAACGCGGGCGGTCGGCAATGTGAAAAATCAGGGGCCCGAATTACTTGCCCCTCTCAGCCCATGACAAACGTAATCAAAGCGGCGGATAACGCATCATGTTCAGCGAAGAGATAATTAAATTTTATACCGCCCTGGAGTAGTGCCGAACATCCGACGGAACAAGGCTATGAAGGCACTCACATTGTCATATCCCAGATCCAGCGCTATCGCCGTCACTGGCTTGCCGGCAGCCAGAAGCTCAAGAGCCCTGAGTAAGCGTATCCGCTGTCGCCATTCATTGAAGCTAAAACCCGTTTCGGCTCGGAATCGTCGCGTGAGCGTGCGTGATGACATGCCGGCCCAGGCTGCCCATTCTTCCAACCTGCGCCCGTCGTCCGGGTTTGCTGACAGCGCCTGCGCGATTCTGAGCAATCGGCTATCTTGCGGCATTGGAAGCCCAAGATTAACCCTGGGAAGGGAACCAATTTCATCAAGAATAACGCCAGCTAAACGTTTTTGGGACGCAGTAAGCTCTACACCTTGCCATGCAGCCGCTCGCGTTATCGCTTCACGCAGCAGATTTGTCATTGAGAGAACAGATGGCTTATCAGGTAGCTCGCCACAGGCTTTGGCAGAAACATAAACACTCCATCCTGAATATGGACCGTGCGAGCGCAGGCCGTGCGGAATACCTGGGGGTATCCAGACGGCATGTGTTGCCGGTACCACCCAGCGACAATCACCGCCATCGACCGTAAGTAGCCCACGTATGGCACCGATTAACTGCCCACAGCTGTGATGGTGGCGTGGAGTCTCCCGTATTACCTCAGACTGACGTACCGCGACGAGTAAAGTGGGTCCCTGGGGTGAAAACACCGGTTCGAATGGAATCAATGGATCGTGCATATTGGCGTGTTTGAGGTGTTTAATGTCTTTTATACCGTACTGAAGCCAGTTAGTCGATTGTAAAGTATTCATCACTTTCACAGAGGACTAACCATCAAAATGATTACTATTACCAGGGTATTGGATGACATTATCAACCACCAACAGATACCACTGGATCGGATACTCAGTCGCTATTTTAGTCCCGGTTATCGGCAGCGCACTGATAACAAGTGGGAAGGATTAGATGGCTTTGCTCAGCATGCGCGTAGACTCCGGGAAATTATCGCCTTCGCTAAAATTGAGTTACATGACGAACTTCGTAACGGGAATCTTTATGCCACAAGGCATCGCGTTCTGTGCACCAGGCGCAGCGGAGAAGAGGTGGACATGGAAGTTTATATGTTCGCTGAAATAGATGATTCCGGGCGCTTCATTCGTATCGAAGAAGCCACGCTAATGCTTAAAGGGAGAGAGAGCGATAAAGATTTAGGCAGCGTGAGGTAAAAGAAATATAAGGTTACGACTAGATCAGACAAAAAACCGGGCAGCGCGCCCGGTTATCTTGTCAGACTAAAATTGCCCTACGCACTCAACCCGCGATTTTTCAGCATCGGCTCAATCTGCGGATCGTGCCCGCGCCACTGGCGATAAAGTTCAGCTAAATCAGTGCTGTTCCCGCGTGATAAAATCGCCTCACGGAAACGCTGACCGTTCTCACGGGTCAAACCGCCCTGCTCCACGAACCATTGATAGCCGTCGTCGGCCAGCATCTGGGTCCACAGATAGGCGTAATAGCCTGCCGCATAGCCGCCGCCGAAGATATGGGAGAAATAGCTGCTGCGATAGCGCGGGGGGACCGCCGCCAGATCCAGGTTCTCTTCCCGAAGCACCAGTTGCTCAAACGCGTCCACCTCCTCCGGTAATGCCGAGGTCGACAGGCTATGCCACCGCATATCGAGTAACGCAGCAGCCAACAGCTCGCTCATGTCGTACCCTTTATTGAAGGTTGCCGCACGCAACATATTGTCGCGTAGCGCCTGCGGCATCGGCTCCCCGGACTGGTAGTGCTTCGCGTAGTGGGCAAACACCTGCGGCTGGCTGGCCCAGTGTTCGAAGATCTGCGAAGGAAATTCGACAAAATCGCGCGGCGTATTGGTCCCCGAGAGACTGGCGTAGCGCTGGCTGGCGAACAGCCCATGCAGGGTATGGCCGAACTCATGAAACAGGGTGATCACCTCATCCCACGACAGCAGCGCGCTCTGCCCTGCCTGCGGGCGGACGTAGTTGCAGACATTGTAGATAACCGGGCGCTGCGCGCGCAGAGTCGACTGTTCGACAAACACATCCATCCATGCGCCGCCGCTCTTTGAGTCACGAGCGTAGTAGTCACCGTAAAACAGCGCCATCCCTTCGCCGTTGTGATCGAAGATCTCCCAGACCCGCACATCCGGGTGATAGACCGGTATATCGAAGCGCTCAACAAAGCGCAGACCAAAGAGCTGCGAGGCCGTCCAGAAGACGCCGTCGTGCAGCACCCGCTCGAGGGCAAAATAGGGTTTGAGCTGCGCGTCATCAATGGCGTAGGCAGCCCGCCGCACCTGCTCGCTGTAGTAAAGCCAGTCCCATGCCGTCGCGCGAAAACCCCCGCCTTCGTTGTCGATCACCTGCTGGATGTCCGCCAGCTCACGTTCCGCCCTCGCCCGCGCCGCCGGGGCGATCTGACGCATAAAGCCCAATGCCTCCGCCGGGGAAGCCGCCATTTGATCGGTCAGCGCCCAGCTGGCGTAATCAGCGGCTCCCAACAGCTCAGCCTGCTGCGCGCGGATCGCCGCCAGCCGCAGTACCAGGTCACGCGTATCATGCTCATCGCCCTGCTGATTGCGGGTCCAGCCGGCGGCGAAGAGATTCTCCCGCGTTTGCCGGTCGCGCAGCGCAAGCAGCTGCGGCTGCTGGGTGGTATTGGTCAGCGTCAGCAACCAGCGGTCGCTAAGCCCTCTTTCACGCGCTGCGTCAGCCGCCGCCGCTATCTCCTCATCGCTCAGGCCAGCCAGTTGATGCCGGTAATCAACCACCAGGCCGCCGCTTTTTGCCGCTCCCAGCAGTCGCTGCTGGAACTGACTTTGCAGCGTAGCCGCTTCGGTGTTCAGTGTGCGCAGCGCCGCCTGCTGCTCGGGAGCCAGCGTCGCCCCGGCATGTACAAAACGTTGCCACGTCAGGGTCAGGAGACGATAGGACTCGCTGTCCAGCGCCAGCGCGTCGCGCTGCTCGTAGACGCTGTTCACGCGCTGAAACAAGGCCGCATTAAGCCAGATGTCATTCCCCAGCTCGGCGAGTTCGGCGGAAAATTGTTCATCCAGTGATTGAATATAAGGATTGGTATGGGCGCCAGCCATGGCGAAAAAGACCCGCGTCACCCGTGCCAGCAGCTGACCACTCTGCTCCAGCGCCTCGAGCGTGTTGGCGAAACTGGCCGGCTGCGGATTGTCGATAATAGCGCGAATTTCGGCCCGCTGCTGCCGGACGCCCTCATCAAACGCCGGGCGATAGTGGCTGTCGTCAATCACATCGAACGGCGGCGCCTGGTAAGGCAACGTACTGACGCTAAAAAAGGGGTTTCGTTCGGACATCTTTCTCTCCTGTACAGGCTAATGCTGTAAGATTAGGCCTCTCCTTAAGGGGTCGCAATGATTTCCGTTACCGGTCGCCGCCTGTGCGTGCTATGGTATGAAAACACAAAAAGCGTTGAGGAACAGTAAGATGATTATCATGGTCACCGGCGCCACCGCCGGTTTTGGTGAAAGTATTACTCGCCGTTTTATCGCTAACGGTCATAAAGTGATTGCCACCGGTCGTCGTGAAGAGCGCCTGAAGACGCTGAAAGACGAGCTGGGCGATAACCTTTATATCGCGCAACTTGACGTCCGCAACCGCGCCGCCATTGAGACGCTGATTGCTGACCTGCCCGCCGAGTGGCAGGCTATCGATGTGCTGGTGAACAACGCCGGCCTGGCGCTTGGTCTGGAGCCGGCGCACCGCGCCAGTGTGGAAGACTGGGAAGATATGATCGACACCAATAATAAAGGGCTGGTGTACATGACCCGCGCCGTGCTGCCGGGGATGGTGGAGCGCAATCGCGGCCATATCATCAATATCGGCTCTACGGCAGGCAGCTGGCCTTACGCCGGCGGAAACGTCTATGGGGCGACCAAAGCCTTTGTCCGTCAGTTTAGCCTCAATCTTCGTACCGACCTGCACGGCACCGCGGTGCGCGTGACCGACATCGAGCCGGGTCTGGTGGGCGGCACCGAGTTTTCTAACGTCCGCTTTAAGGGCGATGACGCTAAAGCCGAAAAAGCTTACGAAAATACCCAAGCGCTAACGCCGGAAGATGTGACCGAGGCGGTCTGGTGGGTCGCCACCCTGCCGAAACATGTCAACATCAACACCCTGGAGATGATGCCGGTGAGTCAGAGCTTTGCCGGACTCAGCGTTCACCGTCAGGGCTAACCGTCAGCCACCCGGCCTGCGGGCCGGGTATGGGCGGAAACGCAAAAAACGCGTAAAATAGTGCGCATAACCCCCTAAAAAGTAACCATCAATGGCCGCAGAATCGCAACTGAATCCGACGCAACCCGTCAATCAGCAAATTTATCGCATCCTCCGCCGGGATATCGTTCACTGCCTGATCCCGCCTGGTACACCGCTGTCGGAGAAAGAAGTCTCCGTGCGTTTTGCGGTGTCTCGTCAGCCGGTGCGCGAAGCCTTCATTAAGCTGGCGGAAAACGGACTTATCCAGATTCGTCCCCAGCGCGGTAGCTACGTCAATAAAATCTCATTGTCGCAGGTGCGTAATGGTTGCTTCGTCCGCCAGGCGATTGAGTGCGCGGTGGTTCGCCGTGCCGCCGGCATGATTAACGAAGAGCAACTTTATCAGCTGGAACAGAATCTTCACCAGCAGCGTATTGCTGTTGATCGGCAGCAGTTAAACGACTTTTTCCTGCTCGATGATGAATTTCACCAGAAGCTGTCGATTATCGCCGACTGTCAGCTGGCCTGGGAGACAGTGGAAAATATTAAAGCCGCCATCGATCGCGTCCGCTATATGAGTCTGGACCATGTCACCTCTCCGGAGATGCTTCTGCGCCAGCATCATGAGATTTTCACCGCGCTGGAAAAACGCGATGCCGAGGCGGTAGAAAAAGCCATGAGTATCCATTTGCATGAAATCAGCGAATCCGTACTGCTGATTCGCCAGGAGAACCGCGACTGGTTTAGTGAAGAATAAGAGTCAGACGGCTGCCGGCATGGCCGACGCAGCCGTCGTCATTGAAGGGATTATCTAACGACCAATACCGGCGTTTTGGCGTAGCGCAGAATTGACTCGGCGTTGGAGCCCAGCAGATGGGTGGAGATCCCCGGTTTGCGGGAACCAATCACAATGACATCGAACTCTTCGTTGTTACTGATAGCCAGAATTTCGTCACGCACGTTGCCAAAGACTACGCGGGTATGGATCCGCGTCATGGGGATGGCGAACAGTCGCGCCACCTCGCGCATTTTTTTCTCCGACTCTTCTTCCATATAGGCTTCAAACTTACGAATATCCGCCGTAAAACCGCGCAATAGCGAACGGCTGCTGTTCGGCAGAACGTTGAGCAAGGTGATCTCGCCATTTTCGGCCGAAGCGAGAAATTCCGCGTGACGCACCGCTTTATCGCTTAAATCCATTTCAAAGACATCAACAGGCAATAAAATTTTTTTATACATGGCCCGTACTCCTTTTGCAGAGAAAGTTCTTTTTCAATAACTTAACTATGCCATTATTGCGGTGAAATACCAGTCATTGTTCGGAAAAATAACAGCTAATTATCTTTAGTAAATCAGGGAAATATAGAGTTATGTATAGACATTGCGTTCGATCATATTCTGCGTCTGCTAAAACCGATCGCTAGCAAAAAATAGACATCAGCGGAGTATCGTAGAAATAACTGAAGAGCCGGTGTCGACCCCGGGACCGACACCGGAAAAAGATTATTGCGCGGCGGCCCACGCGGCGACGGTAGCTTTAGCCCCCTGCCGCTGCAGCGCTAAGTAGGCGCGGGTCACCGCCGTGACAAAGCGTGACTCCTGCGGCAGTTCGACGCCGAAAATCGCCTCAATACCCAACAGCGCTTTGACTCGCGCTTCGCCATCGGCGCTGGCAGCCACCGCTTGCTGGATAACCGGCAACAACGGGTCGCATATCTCGATTGCCTGGCCCGCATCGTCAACGCCGCCAACGTAGCGCATCCACCCTGCCACGCCCAGCGCCAGCAGTGTAAAATCACGCTGATGCACCAGATGCCAGCGTATTGAGTCCAGCATGCGCTGGGGCAACTTCTGGCTGCCGTCCATGGCTATCTGCCAGGTGCGGTGCTTCAGCGCCGGATTGCAGTAACGGTCAATCAGCAAACTGGCATAGCGTGACAGATCCACCCCCTGCACCTTCAGCGTTGGTGCCTGTTCGTCCAGCATCAACGACAGCGCCGCGCGACGGTAGTTATCGTCCTGCATACAGTCGTTGATATGCTGATAACCGGCCAGATAGCCGAGATAAGCGAGGAACGAATGGCTACCATTGAGCATCCTCAGCTTCATCTCTTCGAAAGGCACCACGTCGGCGACCAGTTCCGCTCCCGCTTTCTCCCACTGCGGACGTCCGGCAACAAAGTTATCCTCAATCACCCACTGACGGAAAGGTTCGCAGGCCACCCCGGCCGGGTCGCGCACCCCGGTCAGCTGGGTAATTTTATCGAGGGTTTCGGCAGTCACCGCCGGGACAATCCGGTCCACCATCGTCGACGGAAAGGTGACATTCTGCTCTATCCATGCGGCAAGATCCTCGTCCAAAGCCCGGGCGTAGGCGCAGACGACGTTGCGCATCACGTGACCATTTTCCGGCATGTTATCGCAGGACATCACGGTAAAAGCAGGCAGGCCGGCCGCCCGGCGGCGAGATAAGGCCTCCACCACTACCCCCGCCGCCGATTTTGGCTGGTGCGGGTTATGCAGATCGGCGGCGATCAGCGGGTGATCGAGCTGCAGTTCGCCGCTGGCTGGCGAATGGCAATAGCCTTTCTCAGTAATCGTCAGGGAGACAATGGCCACCTGTGGCTGGCACATCGCCGCCAGCACCGCTTCGAGACCATCAACCCCGGCGTGCAGCGCCTGCTTCACCACACCAACCACGCGCGCGGTCCAGGCGTCGGCGGACATTTCGGCGACGGTATACAGCAGATCCTGCTGCTGGAGATCGGCGATCTGCTGCTCGCCGCCAATCAGATTAACTTCGGTGTAGCCCCAGTCGCTGCCGTGCTCGCTGGCCAGTATATCGGCATACACAGCCTGATGAGCGCGATGAAACGCGCCAAAACCAAGATGAACGATACGGGGGATCAGTGCGCTGCGATCGTAGGTCGGCAGCGTGGCGTTAGCGGTTAAGAGGGTGTTTTCCATGATGACTCTCGTTGTTATGTAGCCCATCAACCATTCTCGGGGAGAACTCTCGAGGAGAATGCCTTTGTGCCTCAACCATCTCACGCAATTGGTATAACATCTTTGATTTCTGTCAACTACCATACAAGAAGATCTCGCCTGATAAAGCACGGGGCACGTGGCTGCAATCGCCGCAGTGACAGGATAGCGCAGGTAACGGGAGGAGAAGAACATGGCGGCCGCGCGTCCCTGCGGGCCTGCTGTTGACGAATCGCCGAGCGTTGCTAATCGATGCGAGTTTTGACGATAAAGAAGTAGCACAGCGCCCCGGCAAAGGTCACCCCGGCGGCGATCACCAGCGCCAGATTGAAAGAGTGAGTCGTATCCACTACCCAGCCGGTCACGATCGGCGCGAAAGAGGCAAACACAAAGCTGCCGAAGTTCTGGATCGCCGCCACCGAAGCCACTTTATGCTCCGCCACCATTACCTGCACCAGCCCCCAGGCGGACGTCCCGGCAAAATGAACGCAAAACAGCGCCATGGAGATAAAAGCCACCGCCTGGGCTGGCGTGGACGATTGCACCACCAGCAAGGTGCCCAGCGCCGACAGCACCAGACCGATAACAATCGCCGTTTTGCGGGTTTTCGCCTGATCGTAGCCTCTGCGCGCCAGGGCATCGACCACCAGGCCGTTGACCCACATCCCCACCGCCGCGGCAAGAAACGGGATCGCCGCCACCCAGCCGGTACGGGCCAGGCTTAACCCCTGCTGCGCCTGCAAATAGCCGGGCAACCAGGCGATATACAGCCAGCCGGTGTAGTTCACACCGGAAAAGCCGAGGATCATCCCCCAGGTAGTCCGCCGTTTAAACAGAGCCAGCCATTCGCTAAACTTCAGCGCCGGGCGGGCCGCCTCCTCACTGGCCAGATACTGCTGCTCCTCCTCCTGCAGGGTAAACTGCCGACGGTTACGGTAGCCCACATACCAGCACAGGCCGACCACGATCCCGGCGAAACCAATCACCACAAACATCGTTCGCCAACCCCAGGCCAACTGCATGATGACCAGGGCCGGCGGGGCGATAGCCTGGCCCAGCACCGTCGAGGAGTTGAATATTCCCACCGCCGTGCCGCGCTCTCTTTGCGCATACCAGTCGTTGATCGATTTCACGCCGGCTGGCATAAACGGCGCTTCGCCGATCCCGAGGCCAATGCGCAGCAGAATAAAATGCGAGAACGAATTGACCATCCCGGTCAGGGCCTGCATCGCGGACCAGAAAATCAGCCCGGCGCCCAGCACAATCCGTGGCCCCAGGCGATCCAACAAAATACCGGAGGGCAGTTGCGCGAAGCCGTAGGAGAGCGAAAAGGCGGAGAGCAGCACCCCAAACTCGGTGGCGCTAAGGCCCAGGTCGGCGCGTATCGCCTCCCCGGCGACGCTCAGCGAAGAGCGGTCAAGAAAGTTGACGATACCGGCGATAAACAGCAGCGTCAGGGTGATCTTCTGCACCCGACGGATGCGTAACGGCGTCGCCCCGGTCCGGGCGGCAAGAGTCTCGATAGCCATCGTTGTTCCTTACAGAGTCATATGAAATAGGATGTCTGATAAGTAAGGCAACAGGTCGACTACCATACAAGAATTAGGGTTGAAAAAAGCGGCAGGGATCACACATGACGGGCTTAGGCCCGTCCCCACCCCGCCACGATGATTAGCATACCGCACAGGGCGATGGCCGCGCCCGCCCAGTCATAATGGGTTAATTTGACCCCATCAACGACCCGCAGCCAGAGCAATGCGGTACAAACGTACACCCCACCGTAGGCGGCATATACCCGCCCGCTGGCGGCCGGATGGAGCGTCAGGAGCCAGACGAATAGCGCCAGCGCCAGGGCGGTGGGGATCAGCAGCAGCGGCGTTGCCCCGCGCTTGAGCCATAGCCACGGTAGATAACAGCCGACGATTTCACACAGAGCGGTAGCAAAGAACAGCAGCGTTGTTTTGAGCATTAAAAGATTCGTAAAAGAGACAAAGCGTTGAACCATTCTACGCGATAATGGCCTCTGCCCCACGCTGTTTTGCCGGCTATGCCCGACAAAAGAGCTGTAGTAAACTGAACCTGAGGGTTAACCCATCACTTAAAGGAAATCGTGATGAACATGACACTGAACAAACGCTGGTGCCTGACCGCCATTCTGGCGTTAAGCGCTGTGGTCTACACCTCCAGCTCCTATGCCGCCACCGACCGGCTGGTGATTGAATCTGGCGACAGCGCGCAGAGCCGTCAGCAGGCGTCGATGGAAAAAGAGCAATGGAACGACACCCGCAGCCTGCGCCAGAAGGTGAACAAACGGGCGGAAAAAGAGTGGGATAAAGCCGATGTCGCTTTCGACGCGCAGGATAACTGCCAGAAGAGCGCCAACGTCAATGCCTACTGGGAGCCAAACACCCTGCGCTGTCTTGACCGTCGCACCGGCCGCGCGATCAATCCCTGAGCCGCTCCCTGACCACGCTGGCGCCTGCGGGCGCCGCCTTTCTGTAATCCCTTTCCGTTTTGACCACAGGAATCTCCATGACCGACGCGCTACACGTCAAACTCCGCCCGCTTGAGCGCGAAGATTTGCGCTTCGTCCACCAGCTCGATAACAACGCCAGCGTCATGCGCTACTGGTTTGAAGAGCCGTACGAGGCCTTCGTTGAGCTCTCCGATCTGTACGACAAACATATTCACGATCAAAGCGAGCGCCGCTTTGTCATCGAATGCAATGGCGATAAAGCCGGACTGGTGGAGCTGGTTGAAATCAACCATGTGCACCGCCGGGCCGAGTTCCAGATCATCATCTCCCCCGACTTCCAGGGAAAAGGTCTCGCCACCCGCGCCGCACGCCTGGCGATGGACTATGGCTTTACCGTGCTCAATCTGTATAAGCTGTATTTAATCGTTGATAAAGAGAATGAAAAAGCGATCCATATTTACCGTAAGCTCGGCTTTATGGTCGAGGGTGAACTGATCCATGAGTTTTTCATTAACGGCGAGTACCGCAACACCATCCGCATGTGCCTGTTCCAGCACCAGTATCTGGCCGAGCACAAAACGTCCGGGCCGTCCCTGCTGAAGCCGACGGCTCAGTAATAATCGATACGGTTTTTAATGGTGTACTGGCGGGTCAGCGGCGGCTGGACGCTTTCATCGATCACCTGCAGCTCACAGCTCAGCGGATTGTCGTGATCGTCGTAGTCGCAGGTCTGACGCACCGAGCCCAGCGTGCGATCGTTGAAGGTGCTGATGGCGGTATAGTCCAATTTCTTACGCGGATCCTTTGACGGCGTTGAGGCGACGGTAAATCGCTCCTCTTTGGCGGTGGTGGTTTTTCCCAGCGGATAGCCATCGCTGTCATAGCGGTAGGTGGCGGTGGTCTCTTTGCCGCGTGCGCTGATAATAAAACCGTTATCATCCGTCTCCCAACTCACCCCGGCGGCAGGCATCTCCGCCAGCTGACACTTGCCCTGCAGGCGCAGCCGCTTCTCGTGGGTGCGCCCGTCGACGTAATAGTTGGCGTCCAGCAGCAGCGTGGCGCCGGTTTTGTTCTCCACATCTTCCAGGGTCAGCAGATCGAAACACCCTTCCCTGGAGAGCTGAGCGCTCACCTTCTTGACCACCACATCGTGTTCATCCAGCAGCGTCTGGCTAAAATCTTTCACCGGCCCGCGCAGGGGATCAAACTCAAACTCATTGGAAAAACTCGCCATCTCCGGGGTGAAGGCGTCCGGGGCGCTTTTACGGTCGCATGCCGTCAGCAGCAGCGCTGCCGGGATCAGCCAATACAATCTTTTCACAGACGATTCCTTTTGTGTACATCCGATCATATTAGCAAATACAATTGTTTACACCAGTTCTGCTATGCTTAAATCTGGATAACATCGATAAGGAGCGTAAGATGAAACTATCCCTCTGCACCGGCGCTGCGCTACTGCTGTGCTCCACGGCCGTACTGGCGGCTCCCGACTCCTGTGAACGGGTCAAAAGCGACATCCAGCAGAAGATCATCAACAATGGCGTACCGGAAACCGCCTTCAGCCTGGCCATTGTGCCAAACGATCAGGCAGACCAGCCCGGGGTTCAGGTGGTCGGTCATTGCGCCAACGACACCTTCAAAATCACCTATACGCGTAACAGCGACAGTCCCGCCGAAAACGACGCTCAGTAAGCCCTCTTCGGTTTCAAATGAAAGATCTTATCCCTGCATTGACCAGGGATAAGGTCTACTGGCTACCCATAACGTATTATCGCTCACCCCTGCGTCTGTTAATGGCACAGCGGCCCTTCTCCGTACAACATAACGATCATGGAGTGAGCAATGTCGAATCAGGAATCTCCCGGCGGCGTCAGCCGACGCGCGCTACTCAAATCCACAGCCCTCGGTTCCCTCGCGCTGGCCGCCGGCGGGCTTACCCTGCCCTTTACGCTGCGCCGCGCCGCGGCGGCGGTACAACAGGCTACCGGCGACAACACCCGCATTGTCTGGGGCGCCTGCTCGGTTAACTGCGGCAGCCGCTGCGCCCTGCGGCTGCACGTGCGTGATGATGAAGTGGTTTACGTCGAAACGGATAACACCGGCGATGACCGCTACGGCGACCATCAGGTCCGCGCCTGCCTGCGCGGGCGTTCGATTCGCCGGCGCATCAATCATCCGGATCGCCTTAACTATCCCATGAAGCGCGTCGGCAAGCGCGGAGAAGGCAAATTTGTCCGCATCAGCTGGCAGGAGGCGCTGGATACCCTCGCCGACCGCCTGAAGAGCGTGGTAGCGCAGTATGGCAACGAAGCCGTATACATTAACTACTCTTCAGGGATCGTCGGCGGCAACATCACCCGTTCGTCGCCTTCCGCGTCGCCGGTGGCGCGTTTAATGAACTGCTACGGCGGCTCGCTTAACCAGTACGGTACCTACAGTACTGCGCAGATTGCCTGCGCCATGCCCTACACCTACGGCAGTAACGACGGCAACAGCACCTCGGATATTGAAAACAGCAAGCTGGTAGTGATGTTCGGCAACAATCCGGCGGAGACCCGGATGAGCGGCGGCGGCATTACCTGGTATCTGGAGCAGGCCCGCGAGCGCTCTAACGCGCGAATGATCGTCATCGATCCGCGCTACACCGATACCGCCGCCGGTCGGGAAGATGAGTGGATCCCCATTCGCCCCGGCACCGACGCCGCGCTGGTGGCCGGTATCGCCTGGGTGTTGATTAACGAAGATCTGGTGGACCAGCCTTTCCTTGATAAATACTGCGTTGGCTACGACGAGAAAACGCTCCCGGCCGGGGCGCCGGCGAACGGTCACTACAAAGCCTATATCCTCGGCGAGGGCGACGACGGGATCGCTAAAACGCCGCAGTGGGCCTCGCGTATTACCGGTATCCCCACCGATCGCATCATTAAGCTGGCGCGCGAAATCGGCATGAGCAAGCCGGCCTACATTTGCCAGGGCTGGGGGCCCCAGCGCCAGGCCAACGGCGAACTCACCGCCCGGGCGATCGCCATGCTGCCGATCTTAACCGGCAACGTCGGCATCAACGGCGGCAATAGCGGCGCCCGCGAATCAACCTACACCATCACCATTGAGCGCCTGCCGGTGCTGGAAAACCCGGTGAAGACCGCCATCTCCTGCTTTACCTGGACCGACGCCATCGCGCGCGGTCCAGAGATGACCGCCAGCCGCGATGGCGTACGCGGAAAAGAGAAGCTGGATGTGCCGATCAAGTTCCTGTGGAACTACGCGGGCAACACCATCATCAACCAGCACTCCGACATCAATAAGACCCACGAAATTCTGCAGGATGAAAGCAAGTGCGAAACCATTGTGGTTATCGACAACTTTATGACCTCGTCGGCGAAATACGCCGACCTGCTGCCCGACCTGATGACCGTTGAGCAGGAGGATATCATTCCTAACGATTACGCCGGCAATATGGGCTATCTGATTTTTATTCAGCCCGCCACCTCAGCGAAGTTCGAACGCAAACCGATTTACTGGATCCTAAGCGAAGTGGCGAAACGACTCGGCGACGACGTGCATCAACGTTTTACCGAGGGACGTACCCAGGAACAGTGGCTGCAGTATCTGTACGCCAAAATGGTGGCGAAAGATCCGGCGCTGCCGGCCTACGAGGATCTGAAGCGAATGGGCATCTACAAGCGCAAAGACCCGAACGGCCACTTCGTCGCCTATCGCGACTTCCGGCGCGATCCTGAAGCGCATCCGCTCAAAACCCCGTCCGGCAAAATTGAAATCTACTCCAGCCGACTCGCAGAGATTGCCGCCCGCTGGCAGCTGGAGAAAGACGAAGTTATCAGCCCGCTGCCGGTCTACGCCTCCACATTTGAAGGCTGGGACGATCCGCTGCGCAGCCAGTATCCGCTGCAGCTGTTTGGTTTCCACTATAAAGCGCGCACCCATTCCAGCTACGGCAACGTTGATGTATTACAAGCGGCCTGTCGCCAGGAAGTATGGATCAATCCGCTTGACGCGGAAAAACGCGGGATTAAAAACGGCGATATGGTGCGCGTTTTTAATCAGCGCGGCGAAGTCCGGCTGCCGGCGAAAGTGACGCCACGCATCATGCCGGGGGTCTCGGCGATGGGCCAGGGCGCCTGGCACGACGCCAATATGACCGGAGATCGGATCGACCATGGCGCCTGCATGAATACCCTGACCACCCACCGCCCGTCGCCGCTGGCGAAGGGGAATCCACAGCATACCAACCTGGTCGATATCGAGAAGGTTTAAGGAGTAAACCATGAGCACGCAATATGGATTCTTTATCGACTCCGCTCGCTGTACCGGTTGCAAAACCTGCGAACTGGCCTGTAAGGACTACAAGAACCTGACCCCGGAGGTCAGCTTCCGCCGGATCTATGAATATGCCGGCGGCGACTGGCAGGAGGACAACGGCGTCTGGCAGCAGAACGTGTTTGCCTATTACCTCTCCATCGCCTGTAACCACTGTGAAGATCCGGCCTGCACCAAGGTCTGTCCGA
>OKVG01000570.1_pt1 | contig 24817 bp, 19 predicted proteins | sample 1606981 | NCBI WGS metagenome assembly OKVG01 (sample SAMN03281018, study PRJEB24777) | human gut metagenome | isolation source: fecal sample PR128 from 1 month old male Malay infant, vaginal delivered... | reverse complement strand
TTTTATATTTTGTATTTGAAAATCAACGAGTATTGTTTCTAAGTCATTACAATCTATATTATTTTCTAACTGCACCGCACCTCTTATATTGCATTTTGTAAACTAATACCGCACATATAATCCTTTCCAATGATGCAATAACAACTAACTATACGTTTCATGAGATAAACCTTTTAATAAAAATGTTACATACTACAAACAACTGGCGGTATTAGTTTAGAGGATGTAATTGCATATTGAAAACTAAAGCTATATATGTTCCATTAAGAACCGAGCATCTTGGTTAGTGATAAATACGAGTGCTAGCAGTGATTACAATTCATATGCTCGTGTTGGTGAGAGCCAACTATATAACTTTGGTTTTGAATATGCAATAAAAATGAATAAAACTATCACATAATGAGGTATATCCACGGCGATATATCTCATTTTTTGTATAAAGTTATCAAAAGGGGAGAAATGATGACTGATATATTGTGTTGTAAAAGCAAATGCTTAAACAACAAGAAAGGAAAATGCACGGCTAATGTCATTGAGTATGACGGATTATGCCAAACGTACATTACACAGGGAAACGCAAGCAAAAGTGCATGCGGTTTGTGTGTACGATCTAATGGAAAGCTAAAGCGGAAAGGTGGTGAAGTACTAAAATGATTAATGCAATTAAACAATTCATTAAGGATAGAGCATTATTTAAACGTGCAGCACAAGACCTAGATAACAAAGACCTACAAGCGAAAGCGAAATATGCGTTTGAGCATCGTGAAGATAACTTGTTTAGCCTTATTGATTGTCTAGCTATTGTGTGCGGTGCGTTGATTGTAGTCGGTATTGTGTGGTGCTTAATGTGAATTATCAACCAACAATAAAGAAATTACTTAAAGCATTACAGATGAACGGCAGGCGGTATGTAGTTGATGTAAGGCAATCATGGAGTAAATATGATAAGCCTTGTAAGGTGTATATCGTCAATCGAATGTACACAGAGGAAGAATACATACTGACATTCCCTCACAAGTACAAAAAGGGTAAGACCTTTAAACAAGGACAACTCTATAAGAAAGAAAGTGAGTATAGCAGTACTAAGCAACATGAAGTACTGCTATTTTTAGTTAGAACATATAAAGGTGGTGATTGATGTATGAATGACACAAAGTTAACTGACAAACAATTACTATTTGCTACTGAATACATCAAGACCGCTAATGCTACACATGCTGCATTAAAGGCTGGATACTCAGAGAATAGTGCAAGGCAACAGGGAAGTAGATTGTTGTCAAATGCTAACGTGAGCCAATATATACAATCTCACATGGAAAAGAAGAACAAATCTACAATCGCAACTGCTGATGAAGTGTTGGAATACCTAACTAAGGTTATGAATGGGGAAGAAAAAGATGCGTTCGGATTGGATACATCGATTGCAGATAGAACTAAAGCAGCCGAGTTGTTGGGTAAACGGCACATGCTATTTACTGAAAAGGTGAAACTTGATGCAGAAATAGAGATTGATATATCTGACCGCATGAAGCAAGCAAGGGTGAAATCAGATGAAGTACAACAAGGCACAACTGATTGATGCGTTGGGTTCGTTCACGCATGATCCATTAGGCTTTGTATATTTCGCTTTCCCTTGGGGAGAAAAAGGAACATCACTTGAAAACTTTGACGGCCCTGACGAATGGCAAGTTAAGACTTTTAAGAAAATAGGCGAAGAACTACGTAAGGGAAAGTCATTAGCTAAGGCGATACAAATTGCAGTTGCATCAGGTCATGGTATTGGCAAGTCCGCTTTTTCTTCATTGCTGATATTATTTGCTATTGCTACACATGAGAATACAAGAGGGGTAGTTACCGCTAATACTGATACACAGTTAAGGTCTAAGACTTGGGCGGAACTTAACAAATGGTACAACCTGTTTATAGGTAAAGAATTATTCACCTATACGGCTACCGCATTGTTTAGTGCTGATAAGCAATATGAAAAGACATGGCGGATAGATGCTATTCCATGGAGTGATAGCAACCCAGAAGCCTTTGCAGGCTTGCACAACCAAGGGAATAGAATACTAATCATATTCGATGAAGCATCCGCAATATCCGATAAGATATGGGAAGTAACAGAGGGGGCTTTAACCGATAAGGAAACAGAGATTATATGGTGTGTGTTTGGTAACCCTACACGTAATAGTGGTAGGTTTAGAGAATGTTTTAGAAAGCATCGTAACTATTGGACTACATATCAAATAGATAGCCGTACTGTTAAAATCTCAAACAAAGCTAAATTGCAAGAATGGGTGGATATACATGGTGAGGATAGCGACTTTGTAAAAGTGCGTGTAAGAGGGATATTCCCTAGTGCATCTGATACTCAATTCATATCAGCCTCAATTGTAGATGAAGCACAGAAACGAGTATACAAAGTAGGACAGTTTGATAACCTACCAACGATTATTGGCGTAGACCCTGCATGGACTGGTGGTGATACATTAGAAATCGTTATGCGTAATGGTTACGCTATGAAGTGTTTAGCAACCATTGAAAAGAATGACGATGATATGCGTATGGCCAACCTAATAGCACAGTTTGAAGACGAATACAAAGCTGATGCAGTATTCATAGACCAAGGTTACGGAACTGGTATTTATAGCATCGGTAAGTCAATGGGTAGAAAATGGCGGTTGGTTGCCTTTGGTGGTGCATCGCCTAACAATATGTACCTCAATATGAGAGCGTACATGTGGGGCGAAATGAAAGAATGGCTAAAAGAGGGCGGTTCGATTCCTAATGAGCAAGGATTGTATGATGACCTCGTAGGGCCAGAGGCGATCATTGATAAGAACGGCCGAATACAACTTGAAAGCAAAAAGGACATGAAAGAGCGTGGCTTACCATCACCGAATAAAGGCGACGCATTAGCCTTGACCTTTGCATTTAGGGTCACTAAAAAAGTAAATGGCAATCACAGAAGAGTAGCGAATACAGAGTACAAACCATTTGGGTAAAGGGGGAATGTGAATGTGTATGAAAGCTAAAACACCAGATATTAAGCAACCAGCACCATCGCCTACACCAGTTGCACAAACTGATGATATGGCACAAAAAAGAGATGAGCAATGGTTCACTGATAAGAAGCGCAAGAAAACTGGTTATGATAGTACCATCTTGGCTAGTGCATTGAGCCAAGCTACAGGCAAAACAACATTAGGCGGTTAATATGAGTACTATCTTATCAAGTCTAGCAAGGCAACCGACAGAAAAGCCTGTAACCAAACCAAAAGACTACAAGAAAATAAAAGCTAAATTCAATCAGATGTTCACCAATCGTCAAAAGTACGTTGAGAAATGGAAGATGATTAGAGATTATCAGTTGCCATTCCTTGGGGTATTCGATGGCGAACAAGACCAATCGAAACTATATACCGATAAAATCCTTACTGGTATTGCATGGGAAAGTTGCCAGATATTTGCCAGCGGTGTAATGAGTGGAATGACACCGCCTAGTCGCAAATGGTTTAAGCTAACCATGGAAAATACGGATATGGCAGCAAATAGCGATGTAGCAAAAGTATTAGATGAACGTGAAGAAATATTGTATGCAGTATTTGCAAAATCCAATTTCTACAATGTGGTTCACCAAGTCTATATGGAACTACCATTCGGACAAGCGCCTATGTCTATCATGCCAGATGGTAAAGTTGGTGTACGTTTCACATCGTATCCAATCGGTACTTACGCATTAGAATGTAATGCTAATGGTGAGGTTAACACGTTCGGTAGAAAGTACAACATGACTTGCGACCAACTCGTGGAAGAGTTTGGATATGATAACTGTACCGAAAAGATTAAAAATGCATACGATGACGGCAAGGGTAATGCAACTGTATATACTGTTTGTTGGCTGGTGTGCGAAAACAAAGACCGCAACGGAAAACTAGGTAATAAGAACATGCCTTATTCCTCTATTTACTGGGTTGAGGGGAGTAGAGAAGATGAAATCTTGCGACATAGTGGCTATGAAGAATGGCCTATTCCGATTGCACGGCACACTACACATGATCTAAATGGTTATGGTAAAGGTAGTGCATGGTTCGCACAATCTGATGCAATGATGTTGCAGAAGTTGGAACTAGACAGACTAACCGCTATTGAGTTAGGAGTAAAACCACCAATGGCCGTTACATCAGATGTGATTGGTAGTGTATCGCTATTTCCGGGCGGTATAACAGAAGTAGATACAGGTGGCAAGGTTGAGCCTATCTTTAATGTAGGTATCAATCTTGATTGGATTATGCAACAAATCATTGAAGTTAAAGACAGTATCAAGCGTGCATATAGTGCTGACTTATTCCTAATGCTCGATAACATGGACAATGGACAAATGACGGCAAGGGAAGTCATGGAACGCACGCAAGAGAAGTTACAACAATTAGGGCCTGTAGTGGAACGGCTACTATCTGAATTTCTTAATCCGATTATCGAACGTACCTATGCGATATTAGATCGTGCAGGTGTGTTTCCGCCAATTGATGAACTACTAGCGGAAGAGTTAAACGGCCAAGATGTGAAAATAGAATACATCTCGCCATTGGCGCAGGCGCAGAAAGTATCTTCATTAACATCGATTGAACAGTACTTTGCGTTCCTTATGTCGTTAGCGCAGGGCAACCCTAACATTCTACAAAAATTCAATTTTGAAGAAGCAGCGGATTATTATGGTGTTAACCTCGGTGTACCTGCAAAAGTAATTGTATCGAATGACGAATATCAAGCTAAGATGCAAGAACAACAACAGGCACAACAGGAACAAGAGGAACAAGCACAAATGATACAAGCAGCACAATTAGCACCTCAAATGGCTAGTGCGGCCAAACAAGCGACTGATGCAGCAAATGACGGAAACCCTGTAATGCAGCAGTTAATGGGAATGGAATATTAGATGAAACAAAAAAGAGATTATATGCGAGAGCGTGATATTGAAGCGCTAAACCACGTACTGAGTACTGAACTCGGTAGGTGGTTTTTTTATCGCATTCTTGACCGAGCAAAACTGAATAGCCAATCTTTCACAGGCAACAGTACAACATTCTTTAACGAGGGAATGAGGGCTGTTGCTATTTTATTACAAAACGATTTAGGAAAGATTGGCGATGGAATAGAGGGTGTTAAGAAATACCATCTAGCACAACTCGAAAATATTCAGATGCAGAAATATTTTAAAACGCTTGAAGAAAACGAATTAAAGAAAGGTGAATAACCATGGCAGAAGAACTAGAACAAGGCACAAACAATAACACGGATAGTGCAAATGGTGGTACACCACAGGACACGAACACACAAGACCAACAAAGTACGATTTTAGGCGGTGGCGGTGATACTAACACCGACCAACCTGCAGAACCTACTGTGTATGATTTCTCAACTGCATTTGAGGGTGGCGAAGTAGACCAAACCATCGCAGATGAGTTTTCCAAAATGCTAAATGGTGTAGGTGCTACGCAAGAGCAAGCATTAGAGATGGCTAAGTTTGGTAATCAATATGCAACCAATCTTGTAACGGCCTATGAAAACCAAAAGCAAGAAGCGCTCAATGCACAATACAAAGGTTACGCAGATAACGCTCGTGAGGTATTAGGGAGCAAATTCGATACTACTGTTAGCCAAGCGGCCGCAGGTGTTGAAGCGGTAGAAAAGACAATTCCTAATATCCGTGAAATCCTAGCTGAAAATGGCTTGGGTAATCGTGTAGAAGTAATTCAACTATTCGCACATATCGCTGGTATGGCAAGTGAAGATAGTAACGCAGGGAACAACAGACCTGCAAATAATCAATCTGACGAAGCTATTAGACGGAATATGTATCCGTCCATGTTTAAAGATTAAAGGAGATTAATTAATGGCTACAATTGGAACTAACAATCCTACATTATTGGATTTACAAACTCGTATGGATCCAAATGGTAAAATTGCACAAATCATTGAGCAATTGAACCAAACAAACGAAATCATTCAAGATATGACAATGATTGAATGTAATGATGGTACATCTAACAAAACAACTGTACGTACTGGCTTGCCTGAGGCTACATGGCGCATGCTTTATGGCGGTGTACAACCTAGCAAATCTACTACAAAACAAATTACCGATACTTGCGGTATGTTGGAGGCTTACTCCGAAGTAGATGCTAAGTTGGTTAAATTGTCTAATGACCCTGTAGCATTCCGTGCTACAGAAGATGCTGCATTTGTTGAGGCTATGGGTCAAGAAATCGCACGTACACTTTTCTATGGTGATGAAAGTACACCTGAAAAGTTTGTTGGTTTATCCGCACGTTTTAATACATTAGACCCTAAGAAAGCTGATAGCGCTAAAAATATTATTGATGCAGGTGGTACTGCTAACCTTGCCTCTATGTGGCTCGTAGGTTGGGGTCCTCTTACTGTACATGGTATTTATCCACGTGGTACAGAGGCAGGTTTACAACAAGAAGATAAAGGTAAGACTACAATCACTAAACCTGACGGCTCTTTGTTTGAGGCATATCGTACTCACTTTGAACAAAACATTGGTTTGTGTGTGCGTGATTGGCGCTATGTAGTACGTATCGCTAATATCGATATGAAATCCATCAAAGAAGATATTTCCGCAGGCCCTAACTTAATTAATTTAATGATCCGTGCAGAAGAAAAAATGCATAGCTTAACAGGATGTAGACCAGTATGGTATATGAACCAAGAATTGCGTACATTCTTACGCTTGCAAAAGAACAAAGTGCATGGTTCTACTATCACAGAAGATATGGAAATGGGTAAAATGGTTACTCGTGCAAATGGTATTCCTGTTCGCAAAATTGATGCATTGCTTTCCACCGAAGCACGTGTTACTGCATAGTAGAGAGGAGAAAATACATGATTATCGATACTTTAAATACATTCCATTGGAAACGTGAATTATCTGGCAATGTCAGCTCCGATGTTATGATTACTAGCGGTGATGCTGACCCTAACTTGTGGTTAGTTGTTCGTGTAGACAAAGCATTAACTGGTACTGCATTGATTAACGTATATACATCTGATACAGAAAACATTGCTAACCCTGTATTGTTGCATGGTATTACATTACCAGCCAATGCACCAGCTGGGTACGAATATAAAGTGCGCTTGGCAAATGGTGTTAAACGTTATACACGTGCTAATGTCAACAATGCAACGGCTGGCACAATTTCTGTATTCTTAACTAGCGGTATCACTAGCAAATAGGGGGTAACATGGAATACATTGCAAAAGTAACTTTGTATCACAATACAAAGGGTTTAATTGAAGAAGGACAAACAGTAGAACTTACAAAAGAAGAAGTAGCTGAATACGATAAAGATTACTTCAATGATTTGTTTGAAGCTGTAGGCGCAGAAGAAACCGAAGATGGCGAAGAAAAGCCAAAGACTAAATCTAAAGGCAAGAAATCGGAAGAAACTGCTGAATAACAGAATGAGGGGTGCTTATGCATCCCTCTTTTTCATTATAAAGGGGGCAATATGACACCTACTGATATTTGCAACATGGCTTTGTCATTAATCAATGGCGGTAGGATATACGGCCTTGATGAAGAAACAGAAACGGCTAGACAATGCAGATTGCATTACGATGCGACACGCAAAATGCTACTTTCACAATATGAATGGAATTTTGCACGAAAGCGTGAAGAGTGCGTACTATCTGAACATAAACTAGCTGGCTATGAATTTGTTTATGCGTATCCTGAAAAGTGCTTACGTATTTTAGGGGTTATTCCTAAAGGTGAACGATTTAAAGCGGAAAGCCAAAAGGAATATGATGTATTCACATTTGACGATAACACAAAGTACATAGTAAGCGATGTACCGCTTGCGTATATCGATTACGTGTACGATGTGCAAGATATAGATGTATTTAGTCCTGTATTTATTCAAGCATTGAAGTCTAAAATGGGTTCTGATTTAGCTATGCCATTAACTGGTAATAGTGGCTTATTCGACCAGTGCTATAAACTCTATCAAGCAGCAACGCAAGAGGCCAAGAGTTTGAGTGCTAAAGAGCGTAGGCAAGATATGCCATATACTTCTAACTATGTAAAAGCAAGGAGTTGGTAGTTATGAAACCAATGTATATATCACAACTTGCATTTACAACTGGTGAGATTTCGCCTGATGTATCTAGGCGGTTTGACCTAGATCAATTTAAAAGTGCGTTATTGTTAGCAGAAAATGCAGTCATTAGACCTTACGGCGCAGTAGCTAGACGGCAAGGTTCAGAATATATAGGGCAAGTCAAAAACAAGGATAAGTCTACACGGCTATTTGAATTTACGGCCGAGAAGAATAAATCATTCTTGCTTGAAATCGGTGAACGATATATCCGAGTGTGGCGAAATGGTATCTATACAGGTATCGAACTAGAAACACCATTTGAAAGTGATGTAGTTGATAAATTGAACTGCATCCAAAGTGCAGATATAATGTTCATTTGTAGCGGTAAATATCCAGTCAAAACACTATCACGATATAGCGATACAGACTGGCGGTTTGATACATATAAATTGTCAGAGCAACCATACGGCGAAGGAAAAATCGATAAAGAAAGTACTGTAATCTTGAATGGCGATCCCTTGACCGCCACAAAAGATATATTCAATGCTGATATGGTTGGTTCAGTCATGCAGATTGAACATTTTGTTAAAGCAGTAACAACCAGTAAAACGGGCGAAGTAATACAACGTACTGAATATGTTACACGTGAAAGACACGGCGGATACAGTAGACTTGTTGGTGAGGATTACAATAATATCAATTACGATGTAGAACAATTCAGTAGTGATGAGGATTTATCGTGGAAATTCACATCGCATGGCACATGGAATGGTACTGTTAAAATCCAAATTAGCAATGACAATGGCACTACATGGAAAGATTACAGGATATATACATCCAACAATGACTACAACGTAACCGACACAGGCAAGGTTACACCTAGTGCTAGATTGAAAGTTGTATCTGATTTGAAAGGCGGCAGCGTTAATGTAGATCTATCACTCTTGCCACATTCTAACTATGGTGTAATTGAGATTAAAGAATTTGTTGATAGTAAGCACGTTAAAGTAAATGTATTGAATAGCGTTGTAGAAAATGAAGCTACCTCTAAATACAGATTTGGACAATGGGGCAAAGGCCTTGGTTATCCTCGTGTATGTACGTTTTACCAAGATAGATTTATCCTAGCATCTAGTACTCAGTATCCTAACTACATATGGTTTAGTCGCACAGGCGATTATTCAAACTTTGGTGTAGAAAAGGTAGGCGGTACGATTACAGATGATAGTGCAATCACACTACCTGTAATTAATCGCAAAATGTATGACATTAGACATTTGATACCTGCTAATGACTTATTGATTTTAACCAGTGGTAACGAATGGATAATTGATGGTTCTAAAACAATCACACCGACTAATTGTAATCTACGGACACAAACCCAACGTGGTGCATCTGAATGTGAGCCACAATACATAGGGAATAGATGCGTGTACGTACAGGCTAGAGGGTGTGTAGTGCGTGATTTAGGATATTCCTATGAAAGCGATAACTACACAGGGGCTGACCTAACTCTATTCGTCAAGCATTTAACCAAATATAGAAATTTCATCACAAGTGCTTATGCACAAGACCCTGACAGTATTGTGTATTACGTAGCAGATAATGGCACAATCAACTGCTTAACCTACATTCCAGAACAAAAGGTGTATGCGTGGTCGCACTTCACTACAAAAGGCAAATACAAATATGCTGAGAGCGTGGCAGAGGGTGAGCAGGATAGCTTATATGTAATCGTTGAGCGTGAATTTAAAAGCGGTACAGTAATGTGTATAGAACGATTTGAACCGATGTATAACGCTGATAATAACAACGTGTACATGGATTGTTATATCAGACAAACCAGTACAGAGAATATCAGTACTATCACAGTACCTCATCTGATTGGTGAGGATGTACAAATTGTAGTCGATGGTAGAGAACGACCAATTAAGGAAGTACCACCTACGGCGATCATTAACATTGACGGAAAAGCACATAGCGTAGCCGTTGGTATTAACTACACTACACGATTACGTATTCCGAGTATTGAAATGCAAATACAAGATGGTACATTGCAAGGTAGACAATTAACAATGAGTAGACTATCAATGAATTTATTAAATTCGTTTGGTGGTAAAGTCGGAAGAAATTTCAACCATATGGATGATATTTCGTTACCGCCACTCAAGTTATATAGTGGTGATAAGGTATGTATATTGCCAAAATTCGATGGAGTGTACTCAACGGATGCATCTGTATGTATTTTGCACGAAAAACCTTATCCATTTAACCTTTTGAGCGTTACAAGAGAGGTAGAAATAGGCGGAGGATTCCCAAATGTTACAGGACTTTGAGATTTGCCCTGTAAGGCACGTTTCATTAATTCATGACTTATATATCAACTTACGAGCCATAGACACCTTAGAGGTCAATATAGCGAACAAAAATTTCCCAAATTATGAAAAAAATGATTTTGTAAAGGATATATGTAGTGATGACTATGAAAACCACATTGTAATTGAGAATGATGTACCAATAGCCGTATATGGTATTTCAAAAAAACCAATTAACGGAATGTACTGTATTTATTTCTTGGGAAACAAGATACTAGATACCGATTTGAAATTACAAAAGGAATTTCTAAAGAGAAGTAACGCAATCATAAAAGAGTGGTTATCCACTCATGAATGTTTATTCAATTTCATACATAAGGAAAATAACCGCTCGAAGCGATGGCTTACATCACTGGGAGCGGTTATTCATTCTGATATTACACACAACGGAATGGAACTATTTACATTGAGAAAGGGGGATGCGAATGTGTAATCCTATTGCATTGATGGCAGGTCAATTGGTTACTCAATTATGGGGTCAACACCAACAAACCAAAGCACAAACCGCAATGTATAACGCGCAAGCACAAGCAGCGGAAGCTAATGCACGAATATCTGATAGGAAACAACAGGATATTGCCAATCAAGCGCTACAAGAGCGTGATAAGATGGACAATAAAATGCGGTTAATTGCAGGTCAGAATACGGCAGAAGCAGGCGCTACAGGGTTATCCATGAGTGGTACACCATTACAATTAATGGCTAGTAGCTATGATGAATACAACAAGGATATTAACAATTGGGAAACTAACAAGAATAATAGTATCTACAATGAATATCTTAATGGGGTTAATTATCGCAATGAAGCTAGTAGTGCAAGAGCAGCTGCATCTAATGCGAAAACGCAAGGGCGATTGCAAATGCTCAGTACTATCTTGAGTGGTGCATCTAGTATATATGGGATGAAACAACAATATGCAGGTGGTAAATACACAACTCAATATGGCGGTGATGTAAATGGGGTAAAAGAAAGACCAGTTAAAACAGTTAAGAAAGTTTGGACTTTTAACGGCAGGTAACTATGAAATTAGTTAATTATGAACAAAATGAAAGATTGAATACAGTTAATGGTGAGTTTAGACCAACAATCAATGCGGAAGCATATGGTGTTAACCAAAACGGAATTAACACATTTGCAAAAGCATTGGATGATGCATCTAAAACTTGGCTTGAAATCGACAAACAAAAAGATTATATCAATGCTACAAATGCTATTAATGAATTTAATCAAAAAGTAACTGAATTAAAATTTGATAAAGATAAAGGGTTAATGTACCAAAAAGGTATGAATGCGCAAGGGATACTACCTACATACCTTGAAAGTACACAAAAATTCCAAAGCGAACTTGCTGCTAAATATAACTTACGTACAACTGATGCGGTAAACGCTTTCAATAAAGCGGTTGAAACATCAAAAACAAACGATTTAGATGGTATATCTAGGTACATGAGAGGTCAGTACGAGGATGCACTAAGCACAGCCACACAAAATCAAATCAATAACTTGAATAACAATCTGTTACAAACGGGTGATGTTAATCAACAAATGAAAACATTAACATTAACAGGCGATTTAATAGAAGCAACTGGTAAACAATTAGGGCTTGATGATGAACAAATAGCATCTAAAAAACAACAAAACTATGATCTTAATGCTAAAACCTTATTAGATAAAACTGTTGCTGATAATAATTCAGAAACACTGGACAAGCAGTTAACTGCATTAACTGGGCTTGCTAGTGAGAATGTATTAACACCATACAGAAAAATGTACCAACAAATGGGTATAAACAAAATTGCTAACAATGAAAACGATTTCGGCGCAATTCGATTGGCTGCAGGCGATGATGTAAATCGTGGTATGGACATTATGGGTTCACGCATACGTTCGCAAATGGAAGCCAAAAACAAGGAAGCCATGCAGTCAGGTATTGGTGCTAATCAACATTTATGGAAGTTAGCACAATATGCACATAATAAGTATGGTATCAATACAGAAATTGCATATAGGCAGTTGTATGCAGAGGGAACGCTTGGCGGTGAACTCAGTAGGCTGGCAAAAGAAAATCGTAACTATGCAGGATTAACTCAATCAGAGCCTAATGGAGAAGATAACAAACAACCAGATGGAACGAATTATTACAAAGTGTATAATTCCGATGAAGAGTTTGTTGATGATTGGATTGAACACTATATTAAACCGAATGGCGCAGTCAACGCACAGAGCATAGATGAATACGCTGACAAGTTAAAAGCAGGTGGATATTATGGCGCAGATGCAGGCCATTATAAAGAATTAATGCGCAATGCACCTATGACTAAAGGCGGTCAACCTGTTTATTCTGAAGATCAGATTGAAAAGGCGGTTAAACAAGGCCGTGAAAATTATAAAGGCTGGCTGACAATGCAAATGAACATCGAAGCCAAGCAAGCTAAAGATAGAATTACTGCAGCTAAAATTGTATATAACCAATTAATAGCAAAAGGCGATTATGTAGGCGCATCATCTTATGCACATGCACAAGCGGCAGGCGCACAGACTGATATGGAAAAGGAAGCGTGGAGCGGTACAGAAGCATCAATGCGACCTAAACTTGATTCTATGTATGAAAAAGGCCTTAAATTAAATGCAAAACAAAAGTTTGAGTTGAAAAAATATGCTGAAACTCATACATACGAAGAAACCCTAGCACACGCACAGAGAATATACCCTGATAAAGTTATTGATGATAGTTTTGACGGAGTGTTACTTGAAGCGAACGATAACCGATTAAAGGCCAACAAAATTGATTTAACACCTTATGATAGCGAAATACAAAGTGCGTTGCCTGCTGACAAATCATTGCGTTCAAGTTTTGAATATGGTGTTAAACAAGAGATGTTAAGTCGTAAAGCTGACTTTGAAAGCAAACACGGCAGAGCGCCTACAGAAGCAGAAATGCATGATATATTTGAGGGCGCATTGGCAACACAAACATTACGAAGTACGGAAAAACCATATTTCGGTGATGGTGATGATTATAGCGCACCTATTAGCGCAGCAAGCAATAGAGCGATGGGTATTGTGCATGTTGAACCTGTTGGTAACCATTATGTGCGTGTAACATATCAAGATGGCTCAACAAGAGATATTTACGAAAGCGTGTATAACAACATGCAAAGAAGATATAACGATAACGGAGATTAAAAATGGCTAAACAAACACTTGAACAAGAACGGCAAGAAGCACTAGCTGTACAGAATGGCTATGTTAAAACATCACCATCTTTTAGTGCTAGTGCTGGTGTTCAGTCTAAACCTACTGGCGGTTTTACTGAGGTTGGTAACGCGATAGGTGCAGGGATAGATACAACGGCACAAGTAGTTGATAATGCTATTAATGCAATTAAGGCTATTGCAAACACACCACGCACAATGGAAGAAACTAATGCTGATGGTACAACCACATATTATCCATTTGGTAAAGCTGACAATCCATACCAAGGTTTAGAACCACTAGGACAGTCATTACAGAAAGTACTTCCTACAAGTGTTGTTAGTAATACGGATAGATTGTTTCTATACAATAATGATACCCTACGTTATAACGAAGCAGTTAGAATGGGGAAAGTATTAGATATTGACCCTGATGTAATTATGCGTGGTGATGATAAAGCATTTGAACGTGCTGATTACTTATCAAGACGAGTTGAACGTGGCGCAGTATTACAAGATATATACGATGAATTTCCTGAATTATATAAAGTGAAATATGGTTCACAAGCTGAACAATTACAAGCAATCAATAATCTACAATCAATTCGTGCTACGAAATCTACATTCGATGCAATTCAACAAGGTATTTGGTCTATGAACGATCAGATGAAGTTGGGTGATGTTGGATTTGAATTGGCACATACAAAAGACCCTGAACGTATTAATGAATTAACATCAGAAATGGAACGCTTGCAAAATAACTTGCGCAACTACCGAACACCTGACGGAACTAATCCATTACAAGAAGTATTCGGACAAACGGCAGCACAAGCATACATGATGGGTAAACAAGGCGGTACAGGTGCAATCATAGGCGGTGCAATCGGTGCGGTAATTGGTGGTTTAACTACCGATGGTGTAGGTATAGGCGCAGGTGCAGCAACTGGTGCTAAATGGGGTGGCGGTGCTGACATGGCATACGAAATGTACAAAATGTCATTTGGTAATAAATACCTAGAACTCATCAATAAACGTGATGCAAATGGCAACAAAGTATACTCTAATGATGAAGCCTATAAATACGCTATGACATATGCTGCAGTTGATACAGGTATTGAAATGGCATCTACACGTTTTATGATTAAGGGTGTAGGTAAAGTAGCGCCTAAAGCGGTTATGTCAAAAGTATTACAAGGTGCTACAAGTGATACAATCGCAACATTCAATAGGGGCATTGGTACTACTGTTGCACAAATGGCCAAAGCATCTGTTAAGGCTGGCGGTTCTGAATTAGTCGAAGAGGGATTGCAAGACATTAACGAGAAATTTCAACACAATCTTTACCGCAATGCTAATGACCCTGAGGGAGTATATTCCGTAGGTGATATGGCAGTAGGTGCAGGCGGTGCAATGCTACAAGCATTACCAGCCGTTATTGGTTTAGGCGCAATTGGTGGCGGTGTGAGTGGCATCCACACTATGAAAGCCTTTCACGAATTTCAAAAGCTAACACCAGAAGAGCAACAACACGCAATCATGGCAGAACAAAATCGAAATGGTAATGCTATTATGCAAGCATTGAAACAAGATGCATCTTCAAACAAAATGGCAAAAGAAAACCCCGAGTTGTACGGAAAAATCGTACAAGCACAGGGCGATAATGTAGGTGTATCTACTGCATATGTAAATGTTAATGAAATGGCAGAAACAGAGCAAGGGCAACAAGCCATTAAGAATATGATTGATAGCGGCTTGGTAACACAAGAGGAAGTATCTAAGAGCATTGAAGCTAACGCAGACATTCCTGTACCAATCGGGAAGTATGCACAATTAAGCGGTGGCTTGACGGAAGAAACTGTAAAGGCGCTAGAAGAAAGTACTTACTTTACTCGTGGCGGTATGTCCATGAAAACCCTTGAACGTGCAAAAGCGGAAGTTGAAGCCTTTAATAACAACCTAGTTGATGCAACAGAAAAGAAAGCAGAACGAGTTAAAGAAAGCATTATCCGTGATGAATTTGAAGATGCAAGCGATGTAGATCGTGAAGTACTAGACCAAGTATTCTCTAATCCTACACAGGTTAAGCAAGCATACAATAACTTGTACAAAAATCTAGTGCAAGAGTATCGTGAAAACTACGCAAGCGACTTTGACAACATGGACAATGATATTAAAGAAGCTACGTCAAGCGGTGTAGAGCCACAATGGCTAACTGATTACAAGTCTAATAATGGCGGTAAAGCACCACGCACTAACGCAGAACGTAGACGTGCAGCGTTTCATTCAAGCGTAGCAAAAGCACAAACTGCATTCGCTGATAATACGGAAGCACTTAATCAAAGCAATATCCATCATGCTGATATGGAACATACGCTACAACAAATTGAAAGCCTTGAACGCTTGCATGATAAGATTTTTGCCCTAGCAGATAACGATATAGCGTTACGGATGCAATTATCCAAGAGCGGCTATGAAGTGTACAACAAAGTAGTTAAAGCGATTGGCGAAAGTACCGATAGAAAACAACGTGAAACGGCAAAAGCTAATGCGTTGTTGATGGCACAACATGCTGATGTAATGGCACAATATATGCGACAAATGGGCAAAGGCGGTTATACTGCTATGGATTATTTGCGTGATAGTGTGCGTATCAACATGAATGCTGTTTTAGAAAACCAAAAAGGGTATGCACAACAATTGGCAATGCATCAAAAATTACAAGCCGATATAACTCAATGGGGGAAAATATTAAACGATTTACAAAACGGAACGCTTAAACAAGGTGTAAATAAAATAATGTCAGCACCTTTAGTGTTTAGCACAATTAAAGATCCTGACTACAAATTTACAACTGGTGATGTTTATATAACAACGAAAATGCTTAATAAAGTATTTGCCACTAAGCATGCACATAAGTTTGACTTAAATGTTATGAAACAGTTACCAGGTGCGTTATCTAATCCGATTGCAATATTCAAAAACTTTGACCCTGTTGCTAATGCATCGGTAAAAGGTGAGATTATTGCCGTTGTTGAATTAAGAGATACGCAAAATAACCTTGTTCATGTGCCATTGGTTTTTGATGTTCAAAGCGGAAGAAATAGCTATCAAACTAGGGTTAAAAGTATATTCCCTAGAATTAATACTACATGGTACTCTAATGCGATAAATAATGGCGATTTGTTATATGTTAATACAAAAAAAATAAACCAACTAACAGTCAATAACGTCCAATCAAGCGGACAAATGAGTGTTAGTTGGTCTAATATTATTAATAGTATACCAAACGAAAATGATTTAGACAAGCTCCGAAAGAAACATAATTATCAGTACTACCAATCCGCATGGCATGGTTCACCACATGATTTTGACACATTTGATTTAGGTGCTATTGGTACTGGTGAGGGTAATCAAGTACATGGTTGGGGTTTGTATTTTGCTAAAGATAAAAAAGTATCTGATTTATATAGACGTGAATTATCTTTAATTCATGATGTTGATAAAGGTACGTTGTTTAAAGTTGATGTGCCAGATACTAAAACAATGATTGATGAACAACAGTCATTAAATATTTTGAGTAAAGAAACAAAACAAAATCTAAATGCAGCAATTAATGCGTTGCCTGAACAAGAAAAAGAAGTATTTATCAATGAATATACAAAAAGTCCTTTATTTAATCACTATGCAAAAAAAGAACTTGACGAGTTACAAAGTAATTTTGACCGATTAAATGATGAGTACGACTTACTCAAAAATAAATACCTTGATGAATATCTTGAGGGAAAGCTTAGCACAATTGCACAAAGAAACCTAAATAGATTTTCCGAAAAATATAATATCGACTTAAATGCATTAAAAGAAAACCCAGATAGTATAAATGATATAAAAAAACAGCTTGATACTATGTGGTTTAATGCTTTTAAAGAAAGTGGTATGGCTGGCCAAAAGTATAGGGAAGTTTATTGGGGCAAGTATAAAAATGATTTTTCCACACTATTAAATGATGGTGGCATAAATGGTAGAGATTTTTATACGGCATTATCTAAAGCATTAGGTGGTGCAAAACAAGCATCAGAACATCTTAATAAGTATGGTGTTAAAGGTATTACTTATATTGGCGAACAAGACGGACGATGCTATGTAGTGTTCGATGACAAGGCAATTAAAGTCATTGAAAAATACAACCAATCTGTTAATGGCATGACCGAAATCATGAGCGATGGTGAACGCATTATCAGCATTTTCAAAACCGCTGATAGAAGTACATTCTTACACGAAATGGGCCATGTGTTCTTTGATGATATTCAAAAACTAGCATCTATGGACAATGCACCTAAACAATTACTCGATGATTGGAACACGCTTAAAGAGTGGAGCGGTTGGGTTGATGGTGAAAACGTAGATAACACCAAAGCACACGAGAAATTTGCACGAGGTTGGGAAAGCTACTTGCGAAGTGGCGAAGCACCAACTAAAGGACTACAACGTGTGTTCCGTCAATTCTCCAAATGGTTAACTCGCATTTATCGTAGTGTGCAACGTTTAGGCGGTGAAGTACCATCTGACATTAAAGATATAATGGCACGCATGATAGCTACGCAAGATGATATTGAAAACTACGCACATGAGCAAGCATTAGAGCAATTTGAAAATACAAAATTGTATCAACAATTGAGCGAAACTGAACAGGCACGAGTGCAAGGGTATATTGCCGATATTAAAGAAAAAGCAAAAGAACGTGTAATGCGTAAGTACATGAAAGAGTTAGACAATCGACCTATTAAAGAATGGGAAGAAGTGAAAGATTATGTACAGGTTGCAATCGAAAAGCGTTTAATCGAAGAATATCCTATCTATAAAGAACATCAACGATATCTTGCAATTGGCGATGCAGCGTTGGTTAATACTCAATACGGCAACATCGAAAACCTAAAGAAAGCAGAAATAGAAGAAACAGGGGCCACCTTTGAAGATGCTATTAAGCAAGAGATGGAACACGCAAGATCCGAATTTGTTGAGGTCAACAATATCGGAAAATCCAATGAGCAAATAGCGGAAGAAATGCTATTATCTAACCAAGGTCAAATGGCACTTACAGAAGAAGAGGCTAAACTTATTAAGCAATATACTAATAAGGATTTGGCTAACAATTGGCAACTATTAGATAAATTGCAGCGGTTAGACCCTAATAGAGAAAATCTTGATGCGGAACTAGCATCGATTGAAAAGGCAATTACTAAAGCGGAACAAATCAAACAAGATAATGCAAAAGTAGCTAAAGAATTGAACTCTACTTCTAAGGAACTCGACAAAGCCGAAGATAAAATAGAGAAATTGAAAGCACAGTTACAAGAACGCATTAATGCTGTTCGTGCAATCCGTGATGGTGGATTTGGTACTATTCCAAAATATATGGAACGTGCTAAAAGAGAATTAGGTGATTTGACCTTATCTCAAGCTAGCCAGTACAAGAAATACCAAAATCAAGCAATCAGAGATGGTAAGAATGCAGATAGAGCGTTAGCCGTTAATAAGGTAGAGGAAGCATTAGAGCATAAACAATCTCAAATGATGAATCAAGCAAGGGCTAGAGTGGCATTTGAAAATCAACAACGTATCAAGAAATTACGTACTAAATTGTTAGAACAAAATGCACGCATTACTCGTGCGAAAAACCCTGTAATGCTAGACCCTCAATTGCGGTACTTCTATACTCATATGATGTACCAAATGGGGTTGATTAAGCGTGACGGATTGATACCTACAGAGGGATTTGATGAAACGGTTATTACTAATCGACTTGACCCAGACGCAGGTATAGCAGGATTCAATACATTAATTAGTATGGATGATACTGTAAGCGGTATTTTTAATGCTAAATCACCTCGTACATTCGCTACCTTAACCGTTAATGAATTGAACATGCTCGAAGAATTAATGACTGGCATGTATCAAAACGGACGTAGGGAATATGAGCATAATAGCTTTTTAACAGAAAACGGCAATCCTTTATCTATTGATTATGTAGAACGTGATATCCTTGATAAGGCTATCGAAACATTTGGAGAAGTAGAAGAAAGCACTTTCAACATTGAAAATAGCAAGACTACTAAAAACGCTATATTCAATAAGATGGCTAACTTTGTTGAATCGTTACAACAAACCAAAACCATCTTGCGCCGTTTAGATGGTGGCAAGGGTGGCCCTGCTGAAATGTATATCTACGATACTATTAACCGTGCACGGCAACATTTCAACGAACGTCTTGAAAGTGAAACGATGCGCCTAGCTAAAAACGTAGCATTATATTCTCGTAAGGAACTCTATAAAATCCGTAACGAACGAGGCTATCAAGTAGGGGACGCAAGAAACCTCACTAAAGAGCAAGTTATGGCCCTAGCCTTGAATTGGGGGACAGAACGTAATAGACAACGTGCTATGGAGACCGTAAAAGCCAATGAGGTTGAAATAGAACGACTATTCCAAGACGTACTCGATGATAGAGACTGGGAATTTATTATCCGTGAATGGGAGCAAATCAACTCATTTTATCCAGAACGTAGTGCAGTACAAGAACGCATGACAGGTAATCCATTAAAGAAAGAAGAAGGAATTACATTTAGAATCGGCGGACGTACCATAGAGGGGCAATATTACCCTATAATGTACGACCCTAAGACTAGCGGTAAATCTTCTAATCATGAAATGGAAGATATAGCACAATCATTCATGAGTAGTAATGCTACCTTTGGTTATGGCATGAGTGCTACTAAATCACGTCTTGATAAGGTGAAAGATAAACAATTGTTATTGTCTTTAGATGTAATACCTCGTGCAATTACAGAAAGCATCAATCACATTACGATGCGTGAGGCGGTTACGGATGTAAATACGTTAATTAATCGTAAAGAATTTGCGGACTATATTACAAATAAACTCGGTGCTAGTGAGTACCAATACTTGCGCCAATGGGTACGAGACCAATGGACAACGGAAGTATCTCGGTTAACCGAATTTGACAATATGATGCAAACGATTAAGCGTAATATCTCATCTGCTGTTATGGCAGGTAAGGTAAGTGTAGCTATCCAAAACGTGGCGAATATTCCTGTGGCTATGGAACAATTAGGCGCAGCAAGAGTAGTGCGTGCGTTATATCGTGCAGGTGTAGGCGTATATGGCCGAGGTTCTGGACGGTATAACGAAACTCGTGAATTCGTATTAGGAAAATCCGTAATGCTCCGTGAGCGTGTACAAACACTTGATAAGGATATGCGTAGAGGTTTAGAAATCGGCGGTAAAGGATTTACGATTGATGGTAAATCTGTAGGCGGTTACACCATGGAACAATTAGGCGAGGCCCGTGATGCTATTAATAGTTGGGGTTACAGTCTACTTTCTGAAACGGATCTAATGCTTTCTGTTCCGATTTGGAAAGATGTATACGATGTGGAATATTCTAAACTTGTACAAAAAGAGGGTATATCTTTAGAGTGGGCAGACCAACGAGCAATTGAACTAGCTGATAAGGCTATCATTGATATATTTGGTAGTGGTGATATTAAAGACCAAGCAGGCATACAACGTAACAAAGGAACTATCGCTAATTTTGCGACTACGTTCTACACGTATGCTGGCACACTGTGGAATATGCAACTTGACGGATTCTATGCATTTAAAGATAGAGGGGATTTCAAGAAATTCGCTCGTGTAATCTTCTATGACCTATTTATGCAAGCTGTAATCATGGTTGTATATAATAATCTCTTTGGTAGCGATGATGACGATGACCCTACAAAAGTAGCTAAGTCATTAACTAAAGAATTTGTAAATCAAAGCGTCATGGGCGTACCGTTCGTGCGTGAGGGTATCACACAAGCTATGAATAGAATGTTAGGCGAAAAGGTATACAATCGTGGAACGTCGCCGTTATCCTATGCGGTAATCGATAAAATCGATGATATATTTACTGCTGTGAATAGTAGTAAAAAGGATTGGACGGACGTAGGACGTGCAGGACTACAATTTGCCAATTCTATGACAGGGTTAAGCAATACACTAACCGATGGCGTCATGACAATTGCAAAATACGGTTTAACGGATATAGATGCAGAGCTCGAAGATTTGCTATATTCCGTCATCTTTGATAAACGATTGAAATCTAAGAAAGAAAAACAAAAGGAAAAAAAGCAAAATAAATATTGATAAATAAGGGCTACTCAATTATGGGTAGTCCTATTTAATTAGAAAAGGGGAACAAATATGATACCAGAGGTCAATAAACCTAGTGTAGTTTATCAATGCGATGGAGTAAATAAAAAATGGATATGGCCCTATGATTTTAACAAGGTTGAAGATATAGCTTTAATCATTGTTGATGCTAATGGCACAGAAAGCGTACAAACAGGCAATATCGATTATGACAAAGAAAACAAAACTTTAACATATCCTGCTGATGGTGATCCATTAGACAATACGCACAGAATTATTCTTGAACGTAGAACACCAATCACTCAAGATACAGATTTACCAGATGAATACCCATTCCAAAATATCGAACACATGACAGATAGGGTTACATTAATTTTGCAAGAGATGCAAGAGAAGATGAACAGAGCCTTATTAATTCGTGTAGGTAGCGATGAGGATGCAACAACAGTTGCACGTAAAATTGTAGATACATCCACAAAGGCAGCAAATGATGCTATTAATGCATACGAAAAAATCAAAGCCGAAAGTGAAACTATCAATGCTAATGCAGAAACCATTAAAACGCTAGGCGGTGAAATCACAGAATTAAGCCGTACAGTTGACGATAAATTAGCGACAAGCAATACAGCACTTGATACATCTAGTGCTAATGTAACCAAAGCAGAAAAGCTAGTAGCCGATGCGAAAGCATACGCAGGACAAACCACAGTTGATAAGCGTGATATTAATGAGTTGGTAAGTCAAGCACGTACACTTAAAACAGATATTGATAATAAACAAACATCAATCGCAAGTAATGCTATCAAAGCAACTGATGCGGCAAAACGTGCAGAAACGGCAGCAAGTAAAGCCGAGCAAATTGCAGTACCTAACGGTGGTGGATTGATTACAAAATCAGAAGCAGATACAAAGTTTATTCCTAAAGATAGTTTGTATGGCATCGTATCTGTTAAAGACTTTGGAGCAGTTGGTGATGGTGTAGCCGATGATACCGCAGCATTTAAACGTGCTAATGATAATCTTAAAAATAAGATATTGTTAATTCCTAATGGCATCTACAAGGTGAATGAGCATATTTCATTTGATACAGTTGATAGTGTTATGGATATGGGTACATACAATAACATTAAGCCGTTCTACCCTACCGAAACACCAATGTTAAAAGGCGCATCTAACATCGCATTTGTTAAAAACATCCAATATGGTGATGAGGTCAATCAATGTCAAGGCTTTACCTATAATGACAAAAAGAATGTATTTGTACTAGCATGCATCAATGGTGATGGTACAAAACAAAACTTGTACGAACTAAATCCAGATACTTTTGAAATCGTAGGTACATATAAGTTTAGCGACCCTGACCGCATGGGCCATTGCAACACTATGTGCTACAACAAGAATACGAATAAGATTTACCTTGCCAATGGCTTGAAAAATGGTAATAACCTATCTGTATTTAATGCGGATACAATGACATTTGAAAAGACCATCACATTGAATGAGCGTGTGTTCAATATCGGATATGATCCTATCACACGAACTTATGTGAGTATTGTACCAATTAGCGGTCAACAACGATTACGTGAAGTCAACTTGTACAATGATGATTTCCAAAAGATGAAAACATATCAAATTGACTACCAATACGATGATTTCAACAACAATGGTGCGTTAATGCTTAACGGATGCATTATGAGTGCAACGCTCGGTAGTTTGGTAGAATGTACACCATTCGGAACAGTTAAACAAATAATCGAAATCAATAGAACTACTGAAATTGAAGATATTGCATATTGTAATGGCAAATTCTATTTTGCGGTGTTAACAGAAAAGCCTAGTAAACGGCATCAAGTAGATATTTATGTAGGTGATCCAAATAGGGATTATCAAAACTCAATCAATACGGCTCGATTGGCAAGCCTAGATTACTTGAAACTCACAGGCGGTAATGTAAGCGGTGCGATTGTACTCAACAATAATATATTGTTAGAGGGTAAGAAAACCGATGGACATGGTGTGCGTATTGGTAAAGTATCTACATCTGATGCGGTGGAATTGGGAGACCCTAGCGTACCTGTATATTTAACTGGTACTACCTTAAAACACTATGACGGCACAGATAGTAGCACAGTATTAACTACTAAACATTATGACACGGCTATTTATAGCAAATCTAAAGCCGATGAAGTGTTCGTTAAAAAAGGTGATGCAGGTTCATTTGGTTTTCCATACTCTAAATTAGATACCGCAACAGACTGGAACACGCTCACAACGCAAGGGTGCTACGAAATCAATTTCGATGGTGGTGCTAACAATCCGCCACGTAGCCACAAGCAAGGTATGCTAATTGTATTTAACTTTGGAGATGGTAAATTAATCGACCATACGCTACACACATTAAATGGTGAAACTTATCATCGTACTTTCATGGCTAATAAATGGGGTAGCTGGGGAAGAGTACAAACATCGTTAAATAGTAAGTTGCAGTTGTGGAGTGCTAATGGAACGAACGAGGTATACATAGATGGCTAAGTTAGTAGTAAATATTAAAGGTCAATCCGAGAAATTTGGATTGACCGATGATGCACGAGATATTGGCGGTAATGATTATTTAACTGTATCTAACGGAAACAAAAAACAGTATGCACGATTAGGGAATAATGCTACTAAGTTAATTGTTGTAAAAAACAAGCAAAAATTCTATGTGCAAAAAGATCCTGTTTATTTTTCTGAGAAATTATTTCCCTACCAAGAACGTGGTCAACGCTCGCTCGATGTGTATTTTCCAATTGGAAATTATCACATTTCTTTATTTGAACAAAATATCAGTATATCAACAGCTAGCTTTTATAAAGTAACCACCATTCTATCTGGAAACAACTTTAAAAAACAAATGAATATGATAATAAC